>RRZT011003598.1_pt1 | contig 12533 bp, 11 predicted proteins | sample 2165551 | NCBI WGS metagenome assembly RRZT01 (sample SAMN10456910, study PRJNA506462) | wastewater metagenome | biome: wastewater; feature: sludge; material: wastewater sludge; isolation source: wastewater sludge with Escherichia coli K12::gfp cells carrying plasmid... | place: USA: Moscow, Idaho... | reverse complement strand
GAAGCTCGGCGATCGCACCAGTGACCCGCGTCAGGTTGTCGAGAACGTCCTGCAGGTACGCATGCAGACCCGGGTGGATCTCGTGGTGGTCGGACCCCGCCTGCAAGGCTTCGACAACGCCCACGAGGGGAACGGCCGCGTGCTGCAGGTCGATGATCTCGCGCGTGAGTCGATAGATGCGCTCGGCGACCGCGTCATCGCCGTCGAAGACCTGGCGTTCGATCGCCTCCCGGTCCGCCTCGAGATCCGCGACGACCTGGACATACCCGCCGACGGCGGTGTTCAGGAAGGAGTGGACGATCGACTCTGCGCCCAGGCGGAGCACGGCAGGATCGCGCGCCAGCCGGTGGACGTACCCCACGGCCTCCCCGTCGCGCGCCTGGCACAGGATGACGACGATGTTGGCGCGCAGCAGCAGGTGGAACTCGGTGACCTGCACATCCTCGGTGGGGTCGTCGTACGACGCGAGGCGCGCCACCACGAACAGCACGTCCCCGTAGCGCTCGAGCTTGGGTCGCTGACCCGCCTTGAGCAGGTCCTCCACCACCAGCGGATGCAGGTCCCACGCCTGGCCAAGGTGAGCGACCTGCTCCGCCGTGGGCATGTCGTACTCCAGGACCACCAGCGTGTCCCGCTCGGTCGCCGCTGCCGCGAACGCTGCCTCAGCCGCGTCGTCGGACGCTTCGACGCCGACCGTCTGAGACTCGAGAACCTGACCGTCGCGCAGTCGGGACACTCGCAACGCGGGAAGGCGCGACTCGGCAGGGGCTACATCGTGCCGTGCCACGAGGTCGAGGAGACGCCGCGAACGGTCGTGACGGCTTGAACTCGTAGGCATGAGCGCTCCTCGGGAGGTGGACCCCTCGAGCCTAGGCCAGCCGCTGCCCGCCGATCAGCCGCGGCGCCGCAGCCGGACCACCGGGATGAGGCGGTCCGTCTTCTCCTCGTACTTCGTGAAGCGCGGCACCTCGCGCGTGATCAGGTCCCACGCGGCCGCACGGTCGTCGCCGTGCAGCTCCTCGGCGTCGACCGGGAAACGCTGACCGTCCAGCTCCACGCTCACACGGTCCGGGTGGGCGGCCATGTTCAGGTACCAGGCAGGGTTCTCCACAGCTCCGTTCGCGGAGGCGACGACGTACCAGCCGCCGTCGGGCGCGCTGAACCGCGCGAGCGGCGTCGTGCGCTCCTCGCCGCTCTTGCGACCCACCGTGTGCAGCACGAGCAGGTCCATGCCCATCGCCTGCCCGCCGGTCCGGCGCACGCGGCGCGCCGCAAGCTTGTTGACCAGGCGCATGACAGGTCCGCGCGGCATCGCGCCGCCACGGGTCCCGCGCGGGTGACTGAAGCTCATGGGTCTCCTCCGGCTCGTCGTGCCTCGAGCTCCACTATCGCCCCGCCCCGGTGCCGCGACCACCCCGCGGCCTCGGCTGCGGCGCCTCGGGATCAGGTGAGGTGCTGCGACGTCAGGCGGTCGCGCGCGTGGCCTCGGGCCGTCGGTGCTGGTCGACGACGGCGTTGAGCCGCTGCGACATGACGAGACCCAGGACGGCGAGCGCCGTCAGGAAGACGGGGAAGGTCCAGGTGCCGACGCTGCTCGAGAGCAGCCCGAACAGGGGCGGCGCGAGGGTCGACCCGACATACGCGGCAGCCATCTGGACGCCGATGATCGCCTGGGAGTTCTCCCGGCCGAAGTTCGCGGGCGTCGAGTGGATGATCGCCGGGTAGATCGGCGCGCAGCCGAGGCCCGCGATGACGAGCCCGGCCAGCGCGACGACGTCGGTCCCGAGAGGGAGCAGCACCATGACCGTGCCCACCCCGACCGTCGTGAAGCCCCAGCGGATGAGGAGCCGGTCCCCGATGCGGTCGGCGACGAAGCCTGCGAGGAACCGTCCGCCGGTCACGCCGAGCAGGAACAGCGACGCGAACGCGGCAGCCGTCGCGGGGTCGACGGCGCGCTCCGTCACGAGGTACGTCGACGCCCACACCATCGCCGTCGTCTCGAGCGCGCAGTACGCGAAGAACGCGACGAGCACGGGCGCAACCCCCGGGATGCGCAGCGCACGGGCGAGGGAGAGCGGCGCAGCGTCGTCGGCCTGCGGCTCAGGCGGGACGTCGGCAGCATGGGGCGCGCGTAGCGTGTCGACACGACGCCAGAGCGGGAGCGTCGCGACGAGCGCGACCGTGAGGACCACCTGGATGAGCCCCACGGTGCGGTAGGCCCCCGACCATCCCTGCCCGGACGTGAGTGCGTGACTCATGATGAACGGGCTGATCGACGCGCCGACACCCCAGAAGCTGTGGAGCCAGTTCATGTGACGCGCCGCGTAGTGCAAGGCCACGTAGTTGTTGAGCGCCGCGTCGACCGCGCCGGCGCCCAGGCCGTAGGGGATCGCCCACAGACAGATCATCCAGAACTGGTCGGACAGCGAGAACCCGATGAGGGCAGCGGCCGTCATGCCCACGCTCGTCGCGGTCACGAGGCCCGCACCGAAACGGCGGGTCAGACGGTCGGACGCGAGGCTCGAGAGGATCGTGCCGCTCGCGATGACCATCGTGACGATGCCCGCGAACGCGAGCGGCACCCCGAGGTCCTTGTGCATGACCGGCCAGCCGGCACCGACGAGCGAGTCGGGGAGACCGAGGCTCACGAAGGCGACGTAGATGATCGAGAGAAGGGCCGCGTACACAGCGGGTCCTGCCTTTCGCGCGGGGGCACGCGGACTCACGCGAGGCCGCCTCAAGGAGGAGCGTAACCAGCGCCCGAGACGCCGGTCGAATCGATTTGATGCTGGCGTGCGGGCTCCGGACGGCCCGCTGCGGTCGCGCTGTCTCGCCGTCACGCTCACGACTAGCCAAGACGGGAAGGTAAGGCTAGCCTCCCTTCTTGTGGCCGTACTGAGGTATGGCTCACCTACCATGATCATTCCTCAGGAGGAGACCCTCATGTCACGCGCCCGTTCCCGCGCCATCGCAGCGATCGCCGTCGCCGCCCTCACGCTCACGGGTTGCGCCACCAGCCAGAGCTCCGCGAACGAGACGACCAAGCCCTCCACGTCGTCCGTCACCGTGGAGGACAACAACGGCTCGCAGACCATCTCCCTCCCGCTGACCTCCGTCGTCGCCACGGACAACCGCACGTTCGAGACGCTCGAGTCGTGGGGCGTCGAGCTCAGCGCCGCCGCCGTCGCGCTCATGCCCTCGACCATCGGGTACAAGAAGGACGACTCGATCATCGACCTCGGCAACCACAACGAGCCCGACCTCGAGGCGCTCGTCGCCGTCGAGCCCCAGCTCGTCGTCAACGGACAGCGGTTCACGCAGTTCCACGACGACATCGCCAAGCTAGCGCCCGACGCGGTCGTCCTCGAGCTCGACCCACGTGAGGGCCAGCCCCTCGACGCCGAGCTCAAGCGCCAGGTCACCGTCCTCGGCGAGGTCTTCGGCAAGCAGGCCGAAGCCAAGAAGCTCGCCGACGACCTCGACGCCGCCGTCGCACGCGTCAAGGCGGCCTACGACCCCAGTCAGACCGTCATGGCCGTCACCACGTCCGGCGGTGAGATCGGATACATCGCTCCCAAGGTCGGCCGCACGCTAGGCCCCCTCTTCGACCTCCTCGGCCTGACCCCGGCCCTCGAGGTCGAGGGCGCGACCGACGACCACCAGGGCGACGACATCTCCGTCGAAGCGATCGCCGACTCCAACCCGGACTGGATCCTCGTCATGGACCGCGACGCGGCCGTCGCCGCGGACGACCCCGCCTACAGCCCGGCCTCCGAGGTCCTCGAAGCCTCTGCACCCCTGAGCAAGGTCACCGCCGTCGCCCAGAAGCAGCTCGTCTACATGCCCGCCGACACGTACACCAACGAAGGCATCCAGACGTACACCGAGTACCTCAACACGCTCGCCGACGCCTTCGAAGCAGCGTCCTGACCCGCACGGGTGCGCGGCCGCCGTGCCGCGCACCCGTGGGAGACGTCCCATGAGCACCACCCTCGCCCGCACCGCGGGCCCGCCCGACGCCGCCGCGACCCCCGCGCGGCGGCGTCCGGGTGCGCTCGGCCTCACGGTCGCGGTCGCACTCACGGCCGCCCTTCTCGTCGCGTCCCTCTTCACGGGCGCGTACGACGTCGTCGGAGCCGACGACGGCGCATGGATGTTCGCGCTGACCCGCATCCCGCGCACCGCCGCGCTCGTGCTCGCCGGTGCGGCCATGGCGGTCTCCGGGCTCGTCATGCAGATGCTCACGCAGAACCGCTTCGTCGAACCGACCACCACCGGGACGACCGAGTGGGCAGGCCTCGGGCTGCTCGCCGTGACCATCGTGGCGCCCACCGCGACCATCGCGACCCGCATGGGCGTCGCCATCGTCACGTCCTTCGTCGGGACGATGATCTTCTTCCTGATCCTGCGCAGGCTCACGCTCACCAGCTCGCTCGTCGTGCCGATCGTCGGCATCATGCTCGGTGCCGTCGTCGGCGCCGTCTCGAGCTACCTGGCGCTCGCGACCGACACCCTGCAGAACCTCTCCGTGTGGTTCGCCGGATCGTTCACGTCGGTGTTCCGCGGCCAGTACGAGCCGCTGTGGATCGTCGCGGGCGTCGTCGCCGTCATCGTCGTGGTCGCGGACCGGTTCACCGTCGCCGGCCTCGGCAAGGACGTCGCGACCAACATCGGCGTCTCCTACGAGCGGGTCGTGCTCCTCGGGGCAGCGCTCGTCGCTGTGGCCACGGGAGTCGTCACCGTCGTCGTCGGCAACCTGCCGTTCGTCGGGCTCGTCGTGCCCAACGTCGTCGCGCTCCTGCGCGGCGACGACCTGCGCTCCAACCTGCCGTGGGTCTGCGTCCTCGGCGTCGGCCTCGTCACCGCGTGCGACCTCGTCGGCCGGATCGTCATCGCGCCGTTCGAGGTGCCCGTCTCCCTCGTCCTCGGCATCGTCGGCGCCGTCGTCTTCATCGCCATGATCCTGCGCGGGAGGCGCCGTGGCTGACCTCGTCACGCGCCCCGAGAACGCACGCGGCAGCGACCGGACCGTCCTGTCCGCACCCGCGATCGAGCCGCCCGGCGACGCCGCACCGCGCAGCGCAGGCGCGTTCACGACCCGGCGCGCTGCACGCCGCTACGCCGCGCTCGTCACCGGGCTCGTCGTCGTCGCCGTCGCACTCACCGTCGGGTACCTGCTCCTCGACAACCCAGGCCGCCCCGGCACCACCGGACACCTGCTCGTCACCCAGCGGCGCGCAGCGAGCATCGCCGTCATCGCCGTCGTCGCCCTCTGCCAGGGCCTCGCCACCGTCGCGTTCCACACCGTCACGGGCAACCGCATCGTCACGCCGGCGATCCTCGGCGTCGAGGCGCTCTACGTCACCGTGCAGACCGGAGCCGTGTACCTCCTCGGCATCACCGGCGTCGTCGCCCTCCAGGGTGTGCCCCAGCTCCTGCTCCAGATCGCGGTCATGGTCGCGCTCGCGGTCGGCCTGTTCAGCTGGCTCCTCTCCGGACGCCTCGCGAACCTGCACGTCATGCTGCTCGTCGGGGTCGTCATCGGCACCGGGCTGCGCTCCGTCTCCAGCTTCATGCAGCGCCTCCTCACCCCGTCCGAGTTCGACGTGCTCACCGCCCGCATGTTCGGGTCCGTCGCCAACGCCGACGCGTCCTACCTGCCCGTCGTCGTGCCGCTCGCCCTCACGGCGGGTGCTCTCCTCCTCGCGCGCGCCCGCCGCCTCGACGTCCTCGCGCTCGGGCCTGCCGTCGCGACCGCGCTCGGCGTCGAGCAGAAGCGTGAGAGCCGCATCGTCCTGACGCTCGTCGCCGTCCTCGTCGCCGTCTCGACCGCGCTCGTCGGTCCCATGACGTTCCTCGGCTTCCTCGCGGCAACCCTCGCCTACCAGGCCGTCGGGACGTTCAGCCACCGGCACGTCATGCCCGTCGCTGCCCTCACCGCCTTCGTCACGCTCACCGGCGCCTACGTCGTGCTCAAGCACGTGTTCGCCGCCCAGGGCGCGGTCTCGATCATCCTCGAGCTCGTCGGTGGCACCGTCTTCCTCGTCGTCCTGCTGCGAAAGGGCCGCCTGTGATCACCCTCGACAACGTCCGCAAGGACTACGCGACAGACGTCCGCATCGGGCCCCTCGACGTCACGATCCCCGAGGGGGGCGTCACCGCACTCATCGGTCCCAACGGCGCCGGCAAGTCCACGCTCCTGACCATGGTCGGCCGGCTCCTCGGCCTCGACGCCGGGACCGTGACGATCGCAGGGCACGACGTGACGCGCACGCCGTCGAAGAAGCTCGCGCGCGTCGTCTCCGTCCTGCGGCAGGAGAACCACTTCGTCACGCGGCTCACCGTCCGCCAGCTCGTCGGCCTGGGGAGGTTCCCGCACTCGTCGGGCCGGCTCACCACCGAGGACGAGCAGGTGATCAGCGACGCGATCGACTTCCTCGACCTCCGCAGCCTCGAGCGGCGTCACCTCGACGAGCTGTCCGGCGGCCAGCGGCAACGCGCCTACGTGGCGATGGTCCTCGCTCAGGAGACGCCGTACGTGCTGCTCGACGAGCCGCTCAACAACCTCGACATGCGGCACGCCGTCGCGATGATGACGCACCTGCGTCGCGCCGCCGACACGCTCGGCAGGACGATCGTCGTCGTCCTGCACGACGTGAACTTCGCCGCCCGGTACTCCGACCACATGCTCGCGCTCAAGGACGGTGTCGTCGTCGAGCAAGGGACGCCCGCACAGATCATGCGCGACGACGTGCTCACCCGGATCTTCGAGACGCCGGTCGCCGTGGTCGACGGACCGCACGGCCCCGTCGCCTGCTACTGCTGAGCCAGGAACGCACGCGTCTGGCACGCACCGATCGCCCGCACGCACCGATCGCCCGGAAGCACCGTCGACGGGTGCGGCCGGGCGATCGGCGGGCGGGTGGAGCGCGGTCAGACAGCGGCCTGGGCGGCCTGGGCCTCTCCGGAGGCCGCCACCTGCTCGCGCGGCGTGCGGCGCGCACCGAGCGCGTAGAGCCCGAGCCCGAGCGCGACGTAGCACGCGAGCACGAGGACGGGCTGGGCGGTCGAGGCGCCATCGAAGAACGCGACGTTGCGCAGCAGCGTGCCCGTCGCGCCGGGCGGGAGCAGCTGGCCGATCGTGCCCCACGGCTGCGGCAGCATCTCCGGGGCGCTCGCCAACCCGGAGAGCGGGTTGCCGAGCAGCACGACGAGCAACGCGGCGACGCCGATGCCCGGGGCGCCGAGCGCCCGCTCGAGGCCCAGGACCAGCATCGCGGTCGCACCGATGCCGAGCGCCGCCGCGAGCGACGTCAGCGCATAGCTGCCTTCGAACGTCCCGAACCAGAACTGCAGCACCGCGGTGAGTGCCGCGCCGCCGACGACGGCGAACGCGGCCGCGCCCACAAGGCGCTGCCGGTCGCCGTGCAGGAAGGTCAGGCAGCCGACGCCTGCGAGGAGCCCGCCGAGCGCGATCGGCAGGGCCCCGGCCGTGAGACCGACGCCGCGCGGGTCGTCAGTCGTGAACGGCACGACGTCGACGACGGTGGCCTGGGCGCCCGACGCGGTGGCGAGCTGCTGGCCGATGGTCGTGAGCGTCGTGGCGACCATCGCGCTCGCGGCGGATGCGGTGCGCACGGTCACGCCGTCGGGCCCGACGACGAGCGCGCCGTAGGCGGCGCGCTCGCGGATGAGCGCGTCGGCCTCGTCTGTGGTCGCGGCCGAGGTGACGTCGAACGCGCCGGGTGCCGCGGCGTCGAGCCCTGCCGGCACGGGGGCGACGGCGGCCTCGGGGCCGACGACGACGATCGGGACGTCGCGCGGCGACGTGTGCAGGGTGGGGAGACCGAAAGCGGTCAGCAGGACGACGAGGAGCGTCGCGAGGGCGATGACGACGCCGGCGACCCTGGCCCAAGGGGAGCCCGCGGACGTGCGGGGGGCGAGATTCAGGCCTGACATGTGTCCTCCGATCCGGAATAAGATACGTACCGTATCTTCATGTGCCACGGTAGCGTGTCCTGCGTGAGAACGGAAGGAGCGCCTCCGACGACTCGGCGCCGGGCCGACGTGCTCGTCGCGGCGATCCGCGAGGCCACCGCGGCCGAGCTCGCCGAACGCGGCTACGCCGGCGTGACCTTTGAGGGCGTCGCCCGCCGCGCCCGCACGAGCAAGCCCGTGCTGTACCGGCGCTACCGCTCCCGGGCGCACCTCGTCGCCGACGCGCTCACCGCGCTGCTGCTCGCCGACCTGCCGGTGACCACGACGGGGACGCTGCGCGGCGACCTCGTCGCGACGCTCCTGCCCCAGACCGAGCTGGCCCGGCGCATCGGCGGCGAGAACTTCCGGGCCCTGCTCGGTGAGGCCGACGACACCCTTGTCTCGGAGTCCGTGGCCCTCAACATCGGGGGAGTGGTCGACGCCGTGCGCACCGCGATCGGTGCCGCCGTGGCCCGCGGCGAGCTCGGGCCCGGGACGATCCCGGACCGGGCGATCCTCGCGCCCGTCATCCTGCTGCGCACGACGATGATGTGGTCCAGCACGCCGCCCGCCACCGAGGTGGAGCACGTGGTCGACGACGTCGCGCTCCCGCTGTTCCGGCAGCTGGCGGGCTGAGGGCGGCCCTGCGTCCGGGCGGGTTGACCTCCTCGGGAGAGGCGAGGCGCACCCACCAAATCCTCGCAGCAGCAATGTCCGAATTCCGCCAGACGCAACACCCGATCGGTGGTGGACTGGGGCATATGACCGCGACGACGAACCGCCCCTCCACGGGTGAGCTCCGCACAACGGGCGCGCCTGAGTGCCAGTGCGCTGACGGATCCACCGACGCCGAGGCCCGCGCCTTCGCCGAGCGCTACCGCGCGATCGACGCCCGTGACGTGCGCTTCGACGGGCAGTTCTTCACCGCCGTCACGTCGACCGGCATCTACTGCCGCCCGTCCTGCCCCGCCCGGACGCCGCGACCCGAGAACGTCCGCTTCTACCTCACGTCCGCCGCAGCCCAGGAGGCAGGCTTCCGCGCGTGCAAGCGCTGCCTGCCCGAGGCCACGCCGGGGACCCCCGAGTGGGACCTGCGCCGCGATCTCGCCGCGCGCGCGATGCGGCTCGTGGCGGACGGCGTCGTCGACCGCGACGGCGTCGACGGTCTCGCCGCCCGCCTCGGCTACACGCCGCGGCACGTGCAGCGCGTGCTCACGAGCGAGCTCGGCGCCGGGCCGCTGCCCCTCGCCCGCGCCCGGCGGGCGCAGTCCGCGCGGGCACTCCTCGTCGGCACGGACCTCCCGCTCACGCAGGTCGCGTTCGCCGCCGGATTCGGCTCGGTGCGCCAGTTCAACGACACCGTCCGCGCAGTCTTCGACGTCAGCCCCACCGAGCTGCGCGCCCGCGCGCGTCGCCCGGTCACGCCCCACGCTCCGGGGAGCGCGGACCCCCACGTGCGCCTCGACGTCGAGCTGCCCGTCCGCGAACCGTTCGACGCCGTCGGCACCTTCCGCTTCCTCGCGGCGCGCGCGGTCGCGGGCGTCGAGACTGCGGACGTCGCCGACGACGACGCCCTCACCTACGCACGCACCCTCACCCTCCCGCACGGCCCCGGCGCGGTTGAGGTCCGCGCCGTGCGCGGACCGGCCGGGTGGCGCCTGGCCGCACGTCTTGAGCTGACCGCGCTCGCGGACGTCGCCCCCGCCGTCGCACGCGTGCGCCGCATGCTCGACCTCGACGCCGACCCGGTCGCCGTCGACACCGCGCTCGGCGCAGACCTCGACCTCGCCCCGCTCGTCGCGGCGACTCCCGGGATCCGCGTGCCCGGCGCCGTCGACCCGCACGAGCTCGTGGTCCGCGCGATCGTCGGCCAGCAGATCTCCGTCGCCGCCGCACGCACCCACCTCGGCCGGCTCGCCGCCACCGCCGGCACGCCGTACACATCGAGCATCGACGGCCTCACGACCCTCTTCCCGACCGCCGCACAGATCGTCGCGAGCGTCCCCGAGCCCGTCCCGGGCGAGCCACTCGACCCCGGCCGCCCGCTGCGCCTGCCCGCCGACGCCGTCCGCGCCGTCCTCGCGACCGCCCGCGCACTCGCGGAGGGCGAGCTCGCCGTCCACGTCGGCGCCGACGCCGAGACTCTGCGCGACGACCTGCTCGCGCGGCCGCGCATCGGCGACTGGACGGCGTCGTACATCGTCATGCGCGTCCTCGGCGACCCCGACGTGTGGCTCCCGCGGGACGTCGCGCTCGTCGCCGGGGCACGCGCCGTCGGCATCCTCGACGGCGACGTCAGCGTCGCCGCCGCGCACCGTGCGCTCGTCGAGCGCAGCGAACAGTGGGCGCCGTGGCGCTCGTACGCGGTCGTGCACCTCTGGCGCGCTGCCACGCAGCACGCCGCGACCACGAGCTCCGCAACCCGGAAGGACCAGTCATGACCGCCACCGTTGCGCCTGCCACCGCCACCACGCTCGCCACCCCCGATGGGCCGTTCACCGCGCTCGTGCGCGACGGCGCGGTCCTCGCCTCAGGCTGGACCGACGAGATCGCTGACCTCGTCGCGCTCGTCCACCCGACCCTGCGACCAGCTGCTGTCGAGACCGTCCCGACGACGGACGGCCGCGTCGTCGACGTCGTCGCGGCAGTCACCGCCTACTACGAGGGCGACCTCGACGCGCCCGCACGCGCGCCCGTGCACCAGGCGTCCGGCGAGTTCCGGATGCACGCCTGGGACGCGCTGCGCGCCGTCGCGCCGGGTGAGGCGATCACGTACACGCAGTACGCCGCGCGCGCCGGACGCCCCCTCGCCGTCCGCGCCGCCGCCGGCGCCTGCGCGATGAACGCCGCCGCGCTGTTCGTGCCCTGCCACCGCATCGTGCGGACCGACGGCAGCCTCGGCGGGTTCCGGTACGGCCTGCCGATCAAGCGGAGCCTGCTCGACCGGGAGGCGTGGGGCGCCGCGGGCTGATGCCCGCCCCCGCCCGTCCCCCGGGCCACCGAAGCCCTCGCCCCCGGTCGCACGGATCGCTCGTGTGCACGTGTGAGGTGTGCGAGGGAGCGATCGGTGGGGCTCGAGGGCGTGGGTCGTCGTCGTGCCCCGGGACGGGTCCGGGTGGCATGCTCGTCACGCCAGCTCGTCGACAGGAGAATCTGATGCTGCCCTGGACCTCGCGCCCGACCCACCTCGCGTGGCTCGAGCAGCACACCCGTGACCTCCTCGACTTCGGCCGCGCCGGCCTCGTCGCACCGGGTGGCGGGGCCGCCTACCTCGACGACGACGGCCGTCCCGACCCCGCGCAGGGCGTCCAGGCGTGGATCACCTGCCGCACCGTCCACGTGTACTCGCTCGGCGCGCTGCTCGGCGTGCCCGGCTGCGCCCCCGTCGCGGCGGGTGCGCTCGCGGGCCTCACGGGGGTGCTGCACGACGACGAGCACGGCGGCTGGTTCCACGCCGTCGACGCAGCGGGCGTCCCCGACACGGCGTCGGGCAAGTCCTGCTACGACCACGCGTTCGTGCTGCTCGCGGCGTCGAGCGCGACTCTCGCCGGGCTGCCAGGCGCGCGCGAGCTGCTCGACGAGGCGTGCGCCGTCTACCTCGACCGGTTCTGGGACGACGACGCCGGCCGCGCCGTCGACACGTGGGACGTGACCTTCTCCGAGCTCGACGACTACCGCGGCATCAACGCGAACATGCACTCGGTCGAGGCGATGCTCGCCGTCGCCGACGCAACCGGTGACCCCGCGTGGCGCGAGCGTGCCGCGCGCATCGCCGCGTTCGTCGTCGAGCTCGCGGCCGAGCACGACGGCCGGCTGCCCGAGCACTTCGACGCCGCGTGGACCGCGGATCTCGAGCTCAACGCCGACCGCCCCGGCGACCAGTTCAAGCCGTACGGCGCGACGATCGGGCACGGCCTCGAGTGGTCCCGGCTGCTCCTGCACGTCGAGGGCGCGCTCGGCGATGACGCGCCGCACGACCTGCTGCCCGCCGCCGTCGCGCTCTTCGACCGTGCCGTCGCCGACGGGTGGGCCGTCGACGGTGCTGACGGCTTCGTCTACACGACCGGCTGGGACGGAACGCCCGTCGTGCGCGACCGCATGCACTGGGTCGCCGCCGAGGCGACCGCCGCGGCGGACGCGCTGCACCGCCGCACCGGCGACGCCCGCTACGCCGACCTCTACGCGACGTGGTGGGACCACATCGCCACGCACGTCGTCGACCACGAGCGCGGCTCGTGGCACCACGAGCTCGACGCGACCCTCGCACCCGCCGGCACCGTGTGGCCCGGCAAGCCCGACCTCTACCACGCGGTCCAGGCGACGCTCCTGCCACGGCTCCCGCTCGGGCCGTCGATCGCGCGTGCTGTCGCGGACGGGCGGGTGGCCTGACGCGGGCTCCGCTAAGCGACGAATCGGGCTCTTCGCCGATCTGGTGGGGAGTAGTTTGGGCCCCGTGACGGGCTGGGTGTAGGGGTCGAGGTCCCCGATGATCAGAAGCGCCAACCACTGATCGACCTTGCGGACCTCGACGTTGTCCAACGCTGCGGGGTGCGCCG
>RRZT011063740.1_pt1 | contig 12536 bp, 6 predicted proteins | sample 2165551 | NCBI WGS metagenome assembly RRZT01 (sample SAMN10456910, study PRJNA506462) | wastewater metagenome | biome: wastewater; feature: sludge; material: wastewater sludge; isolation source: wastewater sludge with Escherichia coli K12::gfp cells carrying plasmid... | place: USA: Moscow, Idaho ... | reverse complement strand
CGCATCATGTCGAAGAACTCGACGTTGGTCTTGGTCGCCTTCATGCTCTTGATGACCATCTCCATCGCCTCGATCTCGTCCATGTTGTACATGAACTGGCGCAGGATGCGGGTCTTTTGCAGCACCTCGGGCGCCAGCAGCAGTTCTTCGCGGCGGGTGCCTGAGCGGTTGAGCTGGATCGAAGGAAACACGCGCTTTTCGTACAAACGGCGGTCCAGGTGGATTTCCGAGTTGCCGGTGCCCTTGAATTCTTCAAAGATCACCTCGTCCATGCGGCTGCCGGTGTCGATCAGCGCGGTGGCGATGATGGTCAGGCTGCCGCCTTCCTCGACATTGCGCGCGGCGCCCAGAAAGCGTTTGGGGCGGTGCAGGGCGCTGGCGTCCACGCCGCCCGTCAGCACCTTGCCCGACGAGGGCACGACGTTGTTGTAGGCGCGCGCCAGGCGGGTGATGGAGTCGAGCAGGATCACCACGTCCTTCTTCAACTCGACCAGGCGCTTGGCGCGCTCGATCACCATCTCGGCCACGTGCACGTGGCGTGCGGCGGGCTCGTCGAAGGTGGAGGCGATCACCTCGCCCTTGACCGAGCGCTGCATGTCGGTCACTTCTTCGGGGCGTTCATCGACCAGCAGCACCATCATGTGCGCTTCGGGGTAGTTGGCGCTGATGGCGTGGGCGATGGTCTGCATCATCACCGTCTTGCCGCTCTTGGGCGGCGCCACGATCAGCGCGCGCTGGCCTTTGCCGATGGGCGCGATGACGTCGATGATGCGGCCGGTGATGTTCTCCTCGCCCTTGAAGGCATCGCGCTCCAGGCGCATCTGCTCGCGCGGGAACAGCGGCGTCAGGTTCTCGAACATCACCTTGTGCTTGTTCTGCTCGGCCGGGCTGCCGTTGACCATGTCGAGCTTGGTCAACGCAAAGTAGCGCTCGCCGTCCTTGGGGATGCGCACCTCGCCCTCGATCATGTCGCCGGTGTGCAGGTTGAAGCGGCGCACCTGGCTGGGGCTGATGTAGATGTCGTCGGTGCTGGCCGTGTAGCTGCTGTCGGGGCTGCGCAAAAAGCCGAAGCCGTCGGGCAATATTTCCAGCACGCCATCGGCAAACACCTGCTCGCCGGCCTTGGCGCGCTTCTTGATCAGCGCAAACATCAGCTCCTGCTTGCGCATGCGGCCAGCGTTGTCGATTTCCAGCGTTTCGGCCTGCTTGAGCAGTTCGGAGACGTGCAGGGCTTTGAGTTCGTTCAGGTGCATGGCGATCGTCTTGCAGTGGACGGCGATCCGGCATCGGGATCGGCCAATCGGTAGGGCGATAGAGAGAAGATTTTGGGGGAGGTCTCGAAGCCCTGGAGATGGGCTTCGGTGCGGGCGCGCTGTGGGTCAGGGCGCCGGCCGGTGCTTGCCTGTGCACCGGCTTTCGAAGAGAGATTATGACAGCAAAAGAAAACTGGCCAGAACCAGCGCTTGGGCCAGTTTGGGGAAGCGTTCAGGCCAGTTGCTGGTCGATGAACTGCGACAGTTGGGCCTTGGTCAACGCGCCGACTTTGGTGGCCGACAACTGGCCGTTCTTGAACACCATCAGCGTCGGGATGCCGCGAATGCCGAACTTGGCGGGCACCGCGCGGTTCTCGTCAACGTTGACCTTGGCGATCTGCAGCTTGCCGTCGTAGGCGGTGGCCAGCTCGTCCAGCGTTGGCGCGATGGCCTTGCAGGGGCCGCACCATTCGGCCCAGAAATCGACCAGCACGGGCTTGTCGGATTGCAGGACGTCGGTTTCAAAAGAGCTGTCGCTCACATGCTTGATCAATTCGTTGGGCATGATGTGAAGGCCCGGCTAAAGGCGGGCGTTGAGAAGATAAAGTGCCGGTCATTGTGACAGAAACACCTTTTCCCCACAGTCGCCACAGGCGTCCGTTGATGCTATGACGGCGATAGCTGAAAACGATGGCGCCAACACGACCAGCGGTGTATTGAATGCTTGGCAGGGCTTGCTCGCGCGCATCGATGCCGAGTTGCGCCAGCTGGCCGCGCACCCTGCGCGCAGCGTGGTGCTGCTGCCCTACGCGCAGCTGATGCCGCTGGCCGCGCGGCTGTGGGCGGCGCAGTTTCCCGATGCGTTTGCGCCGCGTTTTGAGACCACCCGCAACTGGGCCACGCGCGCTGGCTGGTTCACGCCCGGCCCGCACGATCTGAGCTTTGACCACGGCCGCGACCTGCTCACCGCCGCCACGCTGCTTGAAGGCGCGGGCCTGGCGGCGCAGCGCGCGCTGCTGGCCGGCCCGCTGGTCGAGCAGGCCACGCAGCTGGGCCAGATCGCCGCCAGCCTGCCGCCCGCGCTGCGCCCCGACTGGGCCGAGCAGGCGCGTGGCGCGCTGCCGCCCGTGGGCGATGGCCCGCTGGCGCTGGAAGCCGCCGTGGGCCGCATCGCCATCGCTTGGGCGGGTGGCTCGGACTACGCCACCGACGTTTTGTTTGCACCTCGCGTGGCCGATGCGCTGGACGCGCTGCTGATCGTGCCCGGCCTGCTGCCCGACCCGCTGACCGAGACGCTGGCCGAGCACTACTTTGAGAAAGCCGTGCTACTGCACCCCGAGTCCGATGCAGCGCTGGGCCACATCGCCCTGCACACCTGCGCCGATGCCGAAGACGAAGCCGAGCGCGCCGCCGCCTGCGTGCTGCGCCAAATCGAGGTCGGCCGCGTGCCGGTGGCGCTGATCGCCGGCGACCGCCTGCTCACGCGCCGCATCAACGCGCTGCTGATCGAGCGCGGTGCCCAGTTGCGCGACGAGACCGGCTGGAAGCTTTCCACCACCCACGCCGCCGCGCAACTGATGGCGGCGCTGCACGCGTGCGCGCCGCGCGCCTCCACAGACGAGGTGCTCGACTGGCTCAAGCTCGCCCCCGCCTTCGATGCGCGGCAGCAGCGCGCGCTGGAACGCCGCCTGCGACGCGACGCCGTGCGCGGCTGGCCACAGGCCGCGCTGCTCACGGGCGATCAGCCGCTCACGCAGCACATCGAATCGCTGCGCGCCCCCATGATCGCCGCGCGCTCACTGGTCGACTGGCTGCCCGCCCTGCGCACGCTGCTGCAAGGCTGCGGCCTGTGGCCGCTGCTGGCGGCCGACGTGGCCGGCAACGCCGTCATTGACGCCCTCGGCTTGAGTGACGAAGCCCTGGCCGACTGGCGCGACTGGCCCGCCGCCCAGCGCCGCATGGGCTTGGCCGAATTCACCCGTTGGGTTGGCGAGGCGCTGGAAGCCGCCAGCTTCCGCCCGCCGCACCCGGCCGCCGCGCAAGTCGTGGTGCTGCCGCTGACGCAGTTGCTGGGCCGCCCCTTTGCCTCGCTGGTGCTGCCCGGCGCCGACGAACAGCGCCTGCCCGCCGCGCCCGAGCCGCCTGGCCCGTGGAGCGCCGCCCAGCGCCAGGCCCTGCACCTGCCCACGCGCGAGGATTTGCGCGACGCGCAAGCCGCCGCCTGGGCGCTGGCGCTGCGCGTGCCGCAGGTCGACGTGCTGTGGCGCCACACTGACGACAGCGGCGAGCCGCTGCTGCCTTCGCCCCTGGTGCAATCGCTACAACTTCAGGAGCTGGCTGCGCTGGGTGCAGAAGGACGAGAGGCCCGTTTCATTCAAATTCGCCCCACCGAACGCCCGCAGCCGCGCGGCGACGCACTGCCCACCCAGCCGCTGTCCGCCAGCGGCTACGAGATGCTGCGCGCCTGCCCCTACCGCTTCTTCGCGCTGCGCCAGTTGGGCCTGGCCGAAGAGGGCGAGCTGGACGTCGACATCGACAAGCGCGATTGGGGCAACTGGCTGCACGACACGCTGCGCGGCTTTCACGAAGCGCTGCGTGTCGCGCCCGATGCCGACCGGCTGACCCTGATCGACGCCGCCGCCGAAGCCGCCACCGAGGCGCTCGGCCCCGGCCTGGAGCCGGGCGAATTCATGCCCTTCGCCGTCGCCTGGCCCACGCTGCGCGATGCCTACCTGCAATGGCTGGCCAAGCACGAAGCTGGCGGCGCCCAATTCAAGCTGGCCGAAGAAAGCATCGACACGCAACGCGGCCCGCTGCGCCTGAAAGGCCAGATCGACCGCATCGACGAGGTGACGGACGGCGCCACGCTGCTCATCGACTACAAGACCGAGCCGCTCGCCCGCACGCGCGATCGCATCAAGGCCGGCAACGAAGACACGCAGTTGCCGTTCTACGCCCTGCTGTCGGGCGCCGACGCCCCGCGCGCCGCCTACCTAAACCTGGCCGAACGCGAAGCGCCCAGCCTGCACGAGTTGCCCGAGCTGCCCGTGCTGGCCGCGCAGCTGTACGAAGGCATGGCATACGACCTGGCCCGCATTGCCGCCGGCGAGCCGCTGCCCGCGCTGGGCGAAGGCAGCGTGTGCGGCTGGTGCGACGCGCGCGGGCTGTGCCGCAAGGATTTCTGGAAAACATGACCACCCCCCTGAGTCGCGCTACGCGCGCCCTCCCCCCGAGGGGGACAACGCTGGTGGACGGGGAGACCCCGTCCACGGCGTTCTGGCACGGCCTGCTCCGCGGCCTGGCGAAGGGCTTGCTGCGCAGCCCGAGTGCAGGTGTCTGCGCCGGAGCAGCGCCATGACCACCCCCGCCTACGAACACAACGGCGCCCCCTGCAGCCGCGCCGCTTTCTACGCCATCGCCTGCGACCCGCGCCGCAGCGTGGCGGTGGAGGCTTGCGCGGGCGCGGGCAAGACGTGGATGCTGGTGTCGCGCATCCTGCGCGCTTTGCTTGATGGCGCCGCGCCGCAAGAAATCCTCGCCATCACCTTCACCAAGAAGGCCGCGGGCGAGATGCGCGAGCGGCTGCAGCAGTGGCTGGCCGACTTCGCCGCGCCGCGCGCCGCCGAGACGCCCGAAGCCTGGCAGCAGCGCCTGGATGCCGAGCTGCTTGCAAGAGGAATCGAGCCCCAGCGCTTGCCCAGTCAGCGCGAGCAGCTACAAAATTTATATCAATCGCTGCTGGCCCAAGGCCGACCGGTACAGATCCGCACCTTCCACAGCTGGTTTGCCGCCTTGCTGCGCAGCGCGCCGCTGTCGGTGTTGCAGCAGCTGGGTTTGCCCTCCACCTACGAGCTGCTCGAAGACGATGCCGACGCCGTGGCCGAGGTCTGGCGCCGCTACCTGCGCCGCGTGGCGGGCGATGCGGATCTGAGCGCCGACTACGCCGCGCTGGTCGCCACGCTGGGCCGCCACCGCGCCCACGCCGCGCTGGAAGGCGCGCTGGCCCGCCGCGTTGAATTTCTGCTGGCCGATGCCGCCGGCCACGTCGATGACGCTGTTGAACCTTTCGACGTGCTCTACCCGCGCCTGGCCGGCGTCGCCCAGCCCGCCGACTGGCTGCTGCAGCGCGCCGCCGGCCGCGCCTTGCTGCAAGACGCTGCCCGCGCGCTGGCCCCGCTGGCGCGCACCTACGCCGCCAAGGGCGCCGAGTTGCTGGCCGCTCTCGAAGCGGAAGATTGGGACGGCGTGGTCGCCGCGCTGTTCACCAAAAACGGCACGCCACGCGCCTTCAGCAAGCACACGCACGACGACGTGCGCGCCGCGCAAAACGAGGTCGAAGCCGTGCTGGCCGCCGAAGCGCAGCACGCCGCGCGCCAATACCACCTGCGCATGACGCGCCTCACGCGCCCGCTGATCGAATCGTTTGCCGAACTCAAGCGCGAGCGCGGCTGGGTCGACATGAGCGATGTCGAGCGCGCCGCGCTCACCCTGCTGTCCGACCCATTCCTCAGCGGCTGGGTGCAAGAGCGGCTCGACGCGCGCACCCGCCACCTGCTGATCGACGAGTTTCAAGACACCAACCCGCTGCAATGGCAGGCGCTGCACGCGTGGCTGTCGTCCTATGCCGGCGCCGGTGGCGGCACCAGCGCGCCCAGCGTGTTCATCGTCGGCGACCCCAAGCAAAGCATTTACCGCTTTCGGCGTGCCGACCCGCAGGTCTTCATCGCCGCGCAGGACTTCATCGTGAACGCGCTGGACGGCGACCGCCTGGCCTGCGACCACACGCACCGCAACGCGCCCGAAGTGCTGGGCGCCGTCAACACCGTGATGCTGGCCGCGCAGGCCGCCGACGAGTTCAGCGGCTATCGCGCCCACAGCACCGAATCCACCGCGCGCGGCCACATCGGCGCGCTGCCGCTCATCCCGCGCCCCGATCGCGCGGCGACAGGCGAGGGCGACGAACCCGTTTGGCGCGACAGCCTGACCACCCCGCGCGTAGCGCTCGAAGACAGCCTGCGCACCCTCGAATCGCGCCAGGCCGCCCGCTGGATCGCCAGCCGCATCGCCGCTGGCGTGCCGCCTGATCGTGTGATGGTGCTGGCCCGCAAGCGCCTGCCGCTGGGCGAACTGCAGGCCGAGCTGCGCCAGCTGGGCATCGCCTGCGAACAGCCTGAGCAGCAGGTGCTGGGCGAGCAAGCGGCGGTGCAAGACGTGCTGGCTCTGGTCGATGCGCTCGTCTCGCCGGGGCACGACTTGGCGCTCGCGCGGGCGCTGAAAAGCCCGCTGTTTGACCTGACCGACGACGACCTGGTGCGCATCGCATTGGCCGTGCGCGCTTCTACTCCCTCGCCCCACTGGGGAGAAGGCAGGGGTGAGGGGCAGCCCGCGCCCGACGCGCCCCCGCCGCCTCGCCGCACCCCCCCCGCCTGGCTCGAAGTACTCCCAAAAACAGAGCTGCCCACGCTAGATACACATGCGCTGGCGGCCGATTTGACTCAATACCGCCATTGGCTGCTCACCCTGCCACCGCACGACGCATTGCAAGCCATCTACAGCCACCGCGACGTGCTGGCCCGCTTTGCCGCCGCCGCGCCGGCGCCCGAACGCGCGCAGGTGTTGGCGCAACTGCGCGCGCTGCTGGCCGCCGCGCTGCGCGTGCAGGGCGGTCGCTTCTTGACCGCCTACCAGTGGCTGCGCGCACTGCGCCGCCAGCGCCTGCCCGCGCCGCGCCCATCGGCGCCGCAGGCCGTGCAGCTGCTCACCGTGCACGGCGCCAAAGGGCTGGAGGCCGACGAAGTGCTGCTGCTCGACGCCGCCAGCGCCGCCCCGCGCGGCGGCGGCCCCACCACGCTGATCGACTGGCCGGGCGAGCAGCCGGCGCCCACGCGCCTGGTCTTTCTGGCCAGCGAAGGCGCGCCGCCGACCGGCGTGGCCGACCTGGCGGCGCAAGAGGCCGCCGCGCAAGCGCGCGAAGAACTCAACGCCCTGTACGTCGCCATGACCCGCGCGCGCGGCCGGCTGGTGCTGTCGGGCGTCACGCCGTACAGCCAGCCGGCCAGCAGCTGGTGGCAGCGCATCGAGGCGCTGGCCGAGCCGCTGCCCGTGCCGCAGGATGCCGTGGCGCCCGCCGGCGATGAAGACAGCTTTGCAATGCTCGAACTGCCGCCAGCGCTTGTCCAGCAAGCGCAAGAAGCTATCGAAAGTGAAGTTGCCAAAGCCGAACCCACTGACACCTCGCGCGTTGGCGAAGCCATGCACTGGCTGCTGGAGCACGCCGCCGACACCCCGCAGGGCTGGCTGCCCGAGCGTGTGGCGCAGGCGCGCCGCCGCTTTGGCGCCGACGCCGATCAGGCCGTCCGTGCCGAAATCCTGGCGCGCCGCATCCTGAAGGGCGACGCCGCCTGGGCCTGGGCTGGCGGTGAAGTGCTGGAGGCCTTCAACGAGATCGAACTCACCCACCAAGGCCAGCGCCTGCGCATCGACCGCCTGGTGCGCCGTCGCGCCGGCGCGCATGGGGATGAGGCGTGGTGGGTGCTCGACTACAAAAGCGCCGCGCGGCCGGAGCGTGATGCGTTGCTGGTGGAGCAACTCGGCCGATATCGAGAAGCGGTGTCGTTGATCCACCCGGGCCAGACGGTGGTGGCGGCGTTTTTGAGTGCGGATGGAAGGGTTGTATCGGTTGGTTGAGCTTTTGGGTTGGATGCGCTGTTGGCCGGGATGTGCGCCCGGCGCCGCAGTCACTTTCTTTTGCTCCGCCAAAAGAAAGTGACCAAAGAAAAGGCGGCCCCACTGGCTGCGTCCCTCCGCTTCGCTGCGGGCAACCTGCGGTGCTCGCGGGCGGGGTGGGGCGCACTTCTTTTGCCTACTTTTCTTGTGCGAGCATGAAAAGTAGGTCGCCCGCCGGGGCGACCTGCCGGCCAACCGCGCTGCACCCACCGCGACCCGTACCATCGCCCCTCCCATCCCAGCCGAAAAAAAGAACATGACACCCCCCACCCCCCAGGTCCTCATCATCGGCGCCGGCCCCGCCGGCCTGATGGCGGCCGAGGTGCTCTCCGGCGCAGGCGTCGCGGTGGATGTGTTCGACGCCATGCCCTCCGTCGGCCGCAAGTTCCTGCTGGCGGGCAAGGGCGGGCTCAACCTGACGCATTCCGAGCCGCTGCCCGCCTTCATCGGTCGCTACGGTGCGCAGACCGACACCGTGGCGAATTGGCTGGGCGACTTCGGGCCCGACGCCACGCGCGAATGGGCGGCGGGGCTGGGCGTCGACACCTTTGTCGGCACGTCGGGCCGCGTGTTTCCGGCCGAGATGAAGGCCGCGCCGTTGCTGCGCGCGTGGCTGCAGCGGCTGCGCCACCCGTCGGCCGGCGGCGCGCCAGTGCGCTTTCACATGCGGCATCGGTGGGTGGGCTGGCAAGCTGAGAAAACTATGAATTCAGTAGCTGCCAGCGCAAGTCCATCAAGCGCTGGCGGCCTTTTTTGCTTTGAATCGCCGGTGGGCGAGGTCAATGTGCAGCCACGCGTCGCCGTGCTGGCGCTGGGCGGCGCGAGCTGGCCGCGACTGGGTTCGGACGGCACCTGGATGCCGTGGCTGCAGCAGATGGGCGCCGACGTGGCGCCGCTGCAACCCGCCAACTGCGGCTTCGACGCGGCAGGCCGCACAGGCGACGGCTGGACGCCATTTTTCAGCGAGCGCTTTGCCGGCCAGCCGCTGAAGAACGTGTCGATCACTTTCACAAATCACGCGGGCCAGCGCTTCGAGCGGCGCGGCGAGTTTGTGCTGACGGCCACGGGCGTCGAAGGCAGCCTGATCTACGCCGCCAGCGCCGCGCTGCGCGACGAGATCGCGCGCGCCGGCAGCGCCACCTTCACGCTCAACCTGTTGCCGGGCCGCACAGCAGCGGATGTGCACGCCGCCGTGGCGCATCCGCGCGGCAGCCGCAGCCTGTCGTCACAGTTGAAAAGCCGGCTCGGCCTGGCGCCGGTGCACACCGCGCTGCTGCACGAGTTGCTGACGGCCGAGCAATTGAAGGACGCGGCCGCGCTGGCGCAAGCGATTCAGGCGCTGCCAATCACGCTGCGGGCGCCGCGCCCGGTGGCCGAGGCGATCAGCACGGCCGGCGGCGTGCGCCTGTCGGCTTTGACGGAAGACCTCGAACTGCGCACCGCGCCCGGCCTGTTCTGCGCCGGCGAGATGCTGGACTGGGAGGCGCCGACCGGCGGCTACCTGCTCACGGCCTGCCTGGCCAGCGGCGTGCGGGCGGCGCGGGGCGTGCTGCGCCGGCTCGAGCACGGTTGATATTCAAGAGAAAAAGGGCGCTGGCGCTTGTCCAGAAAGCGCGAGCAGCTATCAAAAGCAGAGTTTCGCCGCGATGTGAAGGCGCCGCTTCAACCCCAGCTGCGCACGCGCCCGGTGTCGATGTGCACGAAGTTGTCGCTCTCGTAAAAGCCGACGCCGCCGGCCTTGAGCGACAGGGCCGCATCGCGCAAATCGGTCAACGCCACGCCGGGCAGGCGCACGTCGATGGCCTTGCCGTCCATGTGCAGGCTGCGCTTGGCCACGCCGCCGCCGCGCGTGGTGCGCAGGGTTTCGTTGGTGTGGGGGCTGCGGTAGCCGGAGATGACGTCGAAGGGCAGCTCGGTGCCCAGCTCGCGCCGCACGGCGTGCAGCAGGTTGTACAGCTCGGGGTCCATCTGGCCGACTTCCTGCGTGTAGTGGTCGCGCAGAAAGTGGTTCAGGTGGTCGAGCGCGCGCGGCACAAAGTCGCCGCCCACGGCATAGACCAGCGCCGTGCGCTCGTTGGTGTGCAGGTGGTTGAACGACAGGCGGCGCGCGCCGGCCGTGCTGGCGGGCGAGAAAGCGCGCGCGGCGCCGGGCAGCAGCACGCCGGCGGCGGCCACCTTGGCGGCGCTGAAGCTGCGGCCCAAGAACAAGCGGCGGTGCGGGTTCTGCATGGTGGTGATGTTACAAATGGGTGGGCGGTCGGCGTGGCGGCTCATTGTGCCGCTATCGAATCCGGTGCGCCAGCGCGCGCGGGCGCCGGCTGTGGCGCGGCGGGCACGCGCGTGACGGGTGTCACGGTGGCGGCGGGCGCGGGGCGGGGTTGCTTGAGGGCTTTTTCCAGCACCGCGTCTTGCCCGTACACGTCGGGCACGAAGTGCAGCTTGCCGCCGTCGATGACAGCGGTCTGGTACAGCATCAGCACGGGCACCGGCTCCAGCAGCTTGGCGGTGACGGGGCGCGGACGGCCCATCGACTGGCGGATGCGCGCCTCGGTCCATTCGGGCTGGTCGTGCAGCACCCATTGCGCCAGCGCCACCGGCTCTTCGATGCGCACGCAACCGTGGCTGAAGTCGCGGCGCGTGCGGCTGAACAGGCCGGGCGAGGGCGTGTGGTGCAGGTAGATGTTCTGGTTGTTGGGCAGCATGAACTTGATGTCGCCCAGCGCGTTGCGCGGCCCTGGGCGCTGGCGGATGCGCATTTGGCCGGCCATCACCGCGTCCAGATTCTGCGGCGTGACGTCGGTGCTGACGCCGCTGGCGCTTACGAATTCCATGCCCTGCGCGGCCAGGTAGCCGGGGTTGCGGCGCAGCGTGGGTACCGTCTCCTTGCGCGCGATGGAGGGCGGGATGTTCCAGTAAGGGCTGAACTCGATCCACAGCATGTCTTCGTCGAACAGCGGCGTGCGCGTGTCGAGCGCCTTGCCGACGATGACGCGCATCTGCAAGTCCTTGTGCACGCCGGCGTCGTCGTTGCGCAGCGCGCGCAGCATGAACTCGGGCACGTTGACGGTGACAAAGCGCGGCGCGGCGGGCAGCGGCGTCAGGCGCAAGCGTTCCATGGCCAGCGCGATCTGCTGCACGCGGGCAGCGGGCGGCACGGCCAGCGCGTCGAGCGTGCTCTTTCCGATGACGCCATCGGCCGGCAGCGCATGCCGGGACTGAAAAGATTGCACCGCATTTTGCAGCGTTGCGTCGTACGTGGTGACGGCGGTGGCAGGCGCCTCGGGCAGATCGCCCAGCGCCTGCAGCCGCTCGGCCAGCGTGGCCAGTCCTGCCCAACGCTGGCCGGCCTGCAGCTTGCCGCCGGGCAGGGCAGGCAGCGGCGCGCGCCACGCGGGGTGATCGGCCAGGCTGCTGTAGTGCATCAAGGCCTTTTGCAGCTCTGCGTATTGCGGCCAGGGCGGCAGGGCGGCGCGCTGGGCGTCTTGCAGCTGGCCTTGCGCAACGGCTTCGCGCAGTACGGTGGGCAAATCGGGCGCGGGCGCCGTGGCGCTGTCGTAGCGCGCCTGGATGCGCGCCGGATCCACGCGGCCGTGGCGCAGATCGCTGAGGTAGGCCAGCACCTGGCGGGTGAGCGATTCGTCGAGCTGCGCGGCCGCATCGGGCGAGGGCGCGGCGAGTTCGGCATCGGCCACGGCGGACGCGAGGCGGCTGGCGTTGTAATCCTGCGGGCGCAGGCCTTGCTGCTCGGCGTCGGTCAGCCAGCGCACGGCCTCGCGCGTGGCGGCGCGCGGGCGGCCGGCATCGTCCAGCCACAGCGCTTCGGCCTGCGCCAGCGGCGCGGCCAGGGCAAGCAGGCAGGCGCCGAGCCATCCGCCCCGGCGCGTGGATCGTAAAAGCCAATGGCCGCGGAGCAGGCCATGCGGGGCTGCCGCGGAGCGGGCTTGGCCCGGCCGCTGGCGGCGTCCCCCTGGGGGGAAGGCGCGCAGCGCCTCAGGAGGGATCAAATACCGACGCACAGGTACTTCATCTCCAGATATTCATCGAGGCCATGGCGCGAACCTTCGCGGCCCAGGCCCGATTGCTTGACGCCACCAAACGGCGCCTGCTCGACCGAAATGATGCCGGTGTTGATGCCGACGATGCCGTATTCCAGCGCCTCGCCCACGCGCGTGATGCGGCCGATGTCGCGCGCGTAGAAGTAGCTCGCCAGGCCGAAGATGGTGGCGTTGGCGGCATCAATCGCCTCTTGCTCGGTCTTGAAGCGGAACACCGGCGCCAGCGGGCCGAAGGTTTCTTCGGTGGCGACCAGCATGTCGGCGGTGGCGCCCGAGATCACCGTGGGCTCAAAGAACTGGCCCTTCATCTTCTCGCCACCCGTCAGCACCTTGCCGCCTTTGTTCACGGCGTCGGCGACGTGCCTGGCGACCTTGTTCACCGCCGCGTCCTCGATCAGCGGGCCAATCACCACGCCGTCGTCAAAGCCGTTGCCGACCTTCATCTCGGCCACCTCGGCGGCCAGCTTCTTGACGAACTTGTCGTAGATGCCGTCTTGCGCGT
>RRZT010982514.1_pt1 | contig 12537 bp, 9 predicted proteins | sample 2165551 | NCBI WGS metagenome assembly RRZT01 (sample SAMN10456910, study PRJNA506462) | wastewater metagenome | biome: wastewater; feature: sludge; material: wastewater sludge; isolation source: wastewater sludge with Escherichia coli K12::gfp cells carrying plasmid... | place: USA: Moscow, Idaho ... | reverse complement strand
GCGTGCCGCGCTCTTCCCCTTGCGCAGCAGGGCTTCCAGCATCTCAACTTCTTCTTCCGTCAGCGTGACTCGATATTTGATGGCTGGCACGGGTTTCTCCATAGCGGTGGCAATGCCCCTCTACCGCAGGTTCCGTGCCAGATATCTACTCGTTTCTCAGTGACTGACTACTAGGTTATTGGTTATTCATGCGTTTTAGATCGACAAATAACAAATCTGTCTGACCAAAACGTACTTTTTGACGAGCCAAAACACACAATAGCCGCATGCCAAAATATACTATTTTGGTGAATTTTCAATATCTTACATTTCTTTAATAGGACTATCTCCTGCCAAAATACGCTCAACTCGATGAGGTTACGGAGATAACATGTCCACCGAAGAATTCTTGTTGCAGCAATACGGCACACCTTTACTCACGATCCAACAGGTTGCAAAGGTACTGAACCGGAGTCCGGAAGGACTGCGCCTCACTCTGGCTGGAAACAACGCAATAGCTGAAAAGCTTGGGCCAGCGCGAAGAAAGATTGGCCGACGCGTTCTCTTCAGCGTTTCCGCTCTCTCTCGCTTCATCGACGACTCAGCGAATAGCTGAAGTGAGCCTTGTTGTGCAGACGGCTGAATCTCAATTCCCGTCGCAACAAAAGCAAATCGACCTTGGCTGGTTCGACGAAGCAACGTATCGCACCCGACTGGAGCTCGCCGGTTTGCCGGCCGATGCCGCTGCTGCCGTTGCCGCCAAGACAGCGGCTACAAGGCGTGAGTCTGTAGTCGCCGAGACAGCGCTTGTAACCACCGAATTCTTATGCGATCAGAAACCATTCGCACCCAAATGGCCGGAACATCCTGCTTCGGATTCATCAACACCGGAAATAGCCACAAAACAACCTCTCATTCGCTCAAAAAAGGCGCTCAGGGCAAGCTCAAGCAAAGTCACGGACCTCCTTGCCACGGCCATTGCTATTCAAGAGCAGGATGCGGCCGCAGCGGGTCAGATTGGGTATATGGCACGGGCAATGATCTGGGCATCTATGCCACACAGAAAGATCGACGGCGCGCACTACAAGCGTGACAACGGACTCGCATCTATCACCATGCTGGTTGATCCAGAAATCGGGCTTCCCTATGGAAAGCTGCCTCGTCTCATTTCCGCATGGCTCACGCGGGAAGCAAAACGCACTGGGGAGCGCGAGTTGTTGCTCGGTCGAAGCCTCAGCGAGTTCGCCGGCAAGCTTGGGCTATCAACGAACGGCGGCTTGCGTGGAGATACCTCACGCTTGAAGATGCAGGCCACGAAGCTGTTCAGCACATTTGTGTCGCTGAAAGCGCACCACGGCCAAGACTTCGCCTACAAAAACGTCGCGTTATCTGACGAAGGTATGTTGCTCTGGAATCCGAAGAAGCCGAATGAGCCATCACTTTGGGAAAGCAAGATAACTCTGTAAGAGGCTTTTTTTAGGGAATGCATGGACTACGCCGTTCCGTTTGATCTCCGCGTACTGCATTGCCTGCGTTCTCCGCTGGCTATAGACATCTATCTATGGCTCACGTGGCGCATGTTTATTCTGCGTCGGCCTGTGTTAATTCCTTGGATATCTTTGCGACAACAATTTGGCGTTGGTTATGCGGCCACCAATCAAGGGATGGCACATTTCCGAGCCGAATTTCACCGCTGTCTGCACGACGTTCACACACTCTATCCAGTAGCGCGCTTGTCGCTCGAACACGATGGTTTGCGCCTGTTCCCAAGCCCACCACATGTCACCAAGCTCCGTGTTTTGGAATAAATACAATCCCCCAAAGGCCAATTTCGATCAAGCAGAACTCTGTGAAAGACCAAGAAAGTCGAGGCGGTTCAATTACGCACCGGCCCCCATCACTTGGCGGTTTGGTCCAGAAAAGCAGCTGTTAACCTGCTTCTCGGACATATACGCCCCAATACCCAAGACTCCTCTCGGAGAGATACAATCCGCGCGCGGAACGCCAACACTACCACTTGGCAGGTAATTCCAGCAGCATTCCACGGCGCGAGAGTCGCGCTTTTCTTGTACGACGGAAGATTGAAGAACAACAACGCATGACCCAACGCAGACCCATCCCGGTAATCGACCTTTTCGCAGGCCCCGGTGGCCTCGGAGAAGGCTTCTCGTCGATCCAGGACTCTCTGCGCAGCCCCCATTTCTCGCTCAAAGTGTCGGCGGAGAAGGATTCAACTGCCCATAAAACACTGTCGCTGCGCTCGCTCTACCGAAAGTTTCCGCGAGGCAAGGCGCCCGACTGCTACTACGAGTATATTCGCGGCGAGATCTCCCGCGAAGCCCTCTTCGCTCATCCTGACACCGCCGAGGCAGGTAGAGAGGCGTTGGAAGAGGCGCGTAACTTCGAGCTCGGGAAAGACGACCCGGAGGACCTCGACCGCCGTATTCAGGCGGCTCTCGGCGGCACGGACGACTGGGTTCTGATAGGCGGACCTCCGTGCCAGGCCTACTCGCTCGCCGGCCGCTCAAGACGAACGCACGAGTCTCAGGAAAAGTTCGAGAGCGACGAGAAGCATTTCCTCTATAGGGAGTATCTGCGGATCATCCGCAGGCACAAGCCTGCCGCCTTCGTCATGGAAAACGTGAAGGGAATGCTTTCTTCCCTGCACGGCGGCTCGCCAATCTTCGACAGAATCGTGGCCGACCTCACCAATCCGGGCGACGATCTGGAATATCAGATTCACTCGCTGGTGAAGCCCGGCGTGGCACAAGAAATAGACCCGCACGACTTTGTCATCGAGGCAGAGCGTTTCGGTATTCCCCAGGGCAGGCACAGAGTTATCCTGTTCGGGATACGCTTGGACGTCGCGCGGTCTGTTCCAGAGCTGTCCTCCTCTCCTGATGAGTTCATTCTAGGAAACGAGAACACGAAGGTGACAGTCGGGGAGGCTCTCTCCGGCTTGCCGCCGCTTAGAAGCAGGCTATCGAAGGAGCCGGACGGATACGAGCAATGGCTCTCCGCTCTGACGGATACGGCGGAGAAGCTTCGCTACTATCGCTCCGAGGATTTGAAGCCCGTCTTCGAGGAAATGAGCAGAGCCGTCGAGAAAGCCGGACTTCACCTCTCAACGGGTGGCCCTTTCGTGCGCCACGACACGACGACAAACCAGATGCGGAACAGGTTGAGCGACTGGTACATCGACACGCGCCTAGGCGGCGTGATTCAGCATGAGACACGCTCGCACATGCGCTCAGATCTTCACCGATACCTCTTTGCCTCCGCCTACGGAAGAGCGAAAGGACTCTCGCCGAAGATCGCCGACTTTCCTGCCCCTCTGCTTCCCAAGCACGACAACGTGTCCTCCGAGAAGGTGCCATTCGCGGACCGATTCCGGGTTCAGTTGGAGAACTCTTGGTCGTCCACCGTCGTCGCGCACATCGCCAAGGACGGGCACTACTTCATCCACCCCGATCCATCGCAGTGCCGAAGCCTGACTGTGCGCGAGGCCGCTCGTCTTCAGACCTTCCAGGACAACTACTTCTTCGCCGGCAACCGGACCGAGCAATATACGCAGGTCGGCAACGCGGTCCCGCCTCTTCTCGCGCGGAAGATTGCCAGCGTAGTCTCAAAGTTCATGGATGCGTGGAATCGGAGCAGAACTCCCCGCTGAATTCGGCTCCGTCGATCCAGCGGCGCAGTAGCTCGGGCAGGGCCTCTCTCACCTCGGCCGAGCGCGTCGCACACTCCCAGACTACCAGAACGCGCCATCCCTCCGACAGCAGGGCCTTTCTCGCGCGTCCGTCCCGCTCGACGTTGGCGGCGAGCTTGGACTTCCAGAACTCCCTACGCGAGGCGGGCGTTTTGGCGTAGCGACAGCCCGGATGCGCGTGCCAGAAGCAGCCGTGCACGAACACGGCGACTCGACGTCCCGGCAGAACAACGTCGGGGCAGCCCGGAAGATCCTTGCTGTGCAGTCGAAACCGGAACCCGGCCGCGAACAGCGCCTTGCGGACGACGATTTCCGGCTTCGTGTTCCGTCCTCCGATGCCGGACATCATCCGGCTTCTCGTCGCCTGGTCTACGACGTCGGTCACCGAGTCAGCCCCGACGAGCCTCTGGAACGTCCACGGACGGAGGCGAGAACGGACGCGCAAACATCGCCTCCTTACACTCGGGGCGCTTGGCCCACTCGGAGATCATCTTGCCGTTGGCGGTCTCGTGCAGACGCTCGCTCACCTCTCGTGCCCAAATCTCGACCTGTTCGAGGAACTGGAAGGAGACGCCTTGGTTGCGCCACACCTTCTCGAGATCGAACGCGTCGCGGTAGGAGAGCGCGACGACGGCGACCGTGTAGGCGGCCACGTTCGCCAAGAACGCGGAAACGAGCGGACGAGCCGTCTTGTGGACCGCCTTGAAAACCAGAGTCTTGGCCACGAGAACCTTAAAAAAGGTCGGGTCTGGCACGATCGGAGTCCCCGCAGCCTCCGCCTCGGCGAGTCCCGTCATGAAACGGTCGAAGCACTTCTGCGTTCCAAGGGCGACGATATCTGGTCTGGCGTCCCACGCCATCAGGTATTTCGCCAACTCCGTCTTGGTTATCTTGCGCGACGCAGGAACAGAATCTTTCAGCGCCTTCAGCCGTGCCGGGGTCCCCCCCTCGCGCAAGAGAAGGGTGTTGTAGCTTCCCGCCGCCCGTTCATAGAACCATCGTCCCACACCGTCGGGGCAGTAGACAGTCAGAGATAGACGCTCGACGTCCACGTGGAAAGGCTTGTTCGCAGACAGATCGGACTGCTGGACAGCTTTCTGGGAATTCGCGTAGCGCGAGATGTCGGAAACCAGAGCCTCCTCCTTCGCCGGGTCATCATCCCTCATGACGATGATTTTCGCGGGCACTCGGACCTTGCTCAAGTCTGTCTCCGGATACTTCTTCTTCGCGAAGTAGATCGACGCCGTTGTCTGCCCCCCGTTCACGATCTGCATCCCGCGAAGCCAGACGATGCCGGGAGATCCGTCCTCGGCACGCGCGAGCTTCATCTCGTCGGCGACCAGAACGATGCCGTTGTTGAAGGCCATGAAACGCTCGGGTGCGCCGCGTAGCGTGCTCTGGATGCCGGCGTTCACTCCTTTCGCCTTGACGCTCAGGAACGAGCGCACGTTGGCCTCCAGCAGCCGGGGGCCGTACTTCTCGTAGACATAGCGCAGGGCTTCGCCGGGAACGGCGGTCAACGCGTAATCGTAGTCTCCCGTCTCGCCGGGCACAAAGACGCAGGGCAGAGGCGAGCCGGAGACCTCATTGAAGTCGACTACGAGCTCGTCGCGCGGCTTGCCCTCAGAGCGGTGGCGGAAGAGCCGCTCGATGTCCATGACCTCGAGACGGACCGACTTGCCGCCGACGTCCCTGGGTTTGAAGCTCTTTGACTTGGCGACGCCGTCCGTAAGGACGAAGATCCGAACCTGCTCGAGACCGTCATATATTTCTCGGATGGTTAGGGCAAGCGAGTGGGCGTCGCTGGACGGGTCGAGCTTATCGGCGAGACGCCCGGCCGCGCAGAGTTCCAGGAAGCGCACGCACTGCTGGGCCGCCGTTTTGGACTCCTGATCCTGTACGAGCGTCGGCGTCTCGAAGCCCTCATAAAGACTAACAAAGAGATCTAGTTGGTCGGCATCGTCGGAGATGGCGTAACCACTGAGCCGCAGGTTTGCGTTTCCGACCTTCCCCTGAAAGTGGCAGACGACGGGCTCGAAGGTCATACCCGCGTCGACGAGGTGCTGCATGACCACCTCGCAGAAAACTAGTTCGGCGAAGAGAGAGCCCTCGCTCATCTGGGCCGCTATCTCAGCTCTCGTCTCAGCGAGAAAGTCGTCGAGGGTCATTGGGTCTCTCCTAGTTGCGAAAGGACGTCGTCGAAGTCGCGCAGGAAGGCTCCGGCGTGGTCCAAATTGATTTCGTAGAGAGCGCGAGTCACCCCGGCCGGAACGACTCCAGACGTTAGGCGCGGAAAGCCCTCGCTCACTGAGAGAAACCGTCTCTCCTTCGGCTCGAATCTTCGAGAATACTGGCCCGCGTGGGCCTCAGCGTAGCCCGCGACCATGAGCCGCTCGCGCAGATGCTCAATCGCCCCGGGGTCGTCCTCGAGACGACGCTCGACCTCGGCGACCATCTCGGGAAGCGTCGCTCCTCCCTCGATTCTCTCAAACCTGACGGCGGCGAGAAATAGCGGCGAGGCAACGGCGTCGTCCAACTGTTCCAATGAGCCGATCTTCACCGGGAAGCCCGACGAGGACATCGTCGCCTTCACCTCGATCGCTCCGTCCCCGATGAGGAAGTCCTGCGGAGCTTCATCCGGCCCGACCCAGCCTCTCAGGATGCTTTCAGGCGAAACTCCGGCATCTAGAAACAACGCCATGAAGTAGAGTTCCCCCGCGAGTCCTAGCTCCGCTTCAGGACTGAGAGGCCCTGCTCCGCGCGACATGAATTGCTGCCAAGCGCGCACCCGTCCGACAAAAACCCGCAACAGTCTGGATTCCGAAGCCCCCTCCGCCGCCGCGTCGTCTATCGCGCCAACGACGTCACAGGTCATGGCGGCGAATAGCTCCGTACTCCCTGCTGCCTGACGAGTCAGCGCCAAGCGGAGGCCTTCATGGCCTGTCAAATCTGCTCTCTCGACCAAGAATCCCTTGCCCTCCGGCAGTCTTTCAGAGCGAGACAGACTTACCGTGGGAAAGCAGAACAGAACGGCCTCCGAGTTGTCCGGCGAACGTCGCCCCGCTTGTACCTCGACGGGGCCGGCGGACGGCAGGGAGATGGCCTGCCAGCCGGGGGCTTGGTCGTCGCAGAAAAGCGACGACCAAGCAAGAACGAACTCATCACTCGGACGGGCCATATTCCTGCATCCAGTATAAAAGGTTGACTTCGTACTCCACCTTGATCGCCTTATCGCTGGCGGGGAACGCGATCGCGAACGCCATGATTGGCTTGCTCCATCCTGGGACGATTAGCCGCTCAGGCTTCTTGTCCTTGTAGAAGTAAGGTGAAAGAGGGTAGAGCAGCAACAATCCTCGGTCAGCCTCGCCGCCGAGTTTTCCGCGTGTCTCACGGATGCCTTTGCCGCTGGGAAAGCTCGGCTGTGTGATGCGGCCCCGCGCAGGATCCGGCTTCCAAGCCGCACGAGTCAAATCCAAGGCTTTACGCCAAATGTCATCGCCAAGGTCAATGCCCTCGTCCTTCGGGTCTGTCAGCACGCCGATGGCGAAGTTCTTCGGATCCTGTCGCTCGACATCTTCCGGATCCTCAGTCTTGCGGATGAAATAACTATTCGACGGGAGGCCTCCGGGGAAAGTGTGCTCGTCTCCCGCTCCATTGCCGCCACCCAGCAGAGCGACGCTCCATTTTGTGAGTTGTCCGGTATCGATCATCTTCGATATGAACTCCGACAGAACGGCAGCCTTCGCGCTGGTAGCGTTCGGGTGCGTGGCATATGCGCCGAGAAACGCGAGAACTCTGGGCGCGTCCACGTTCTTCCAGAGACGAGAGCCGGGCCAAGAATCCGGATCTCCGTCGCGTTCGTACCTCAGCGAGTCCTCCCACGGACTGCCGAGCGACGAGACGAAGGTGTCAGTGGCGTCGAGATTCTGTTGCTGTATTTTGGCATCACGATGAAAAAGGATGGTCTGAGGTCGCGTGCCGCTGTAAGTGAGAGAAAGCGTCTGTGCGTTGCGCATCTTTAATGGCGACGTCACGGTAAGCACCTCGTGAGACATCACTTTGAGGCCGTATTGCTCAGGAGTGAGATTCGCCTCGGCCATGAAGTCAAACTCTTCCCGCAGTTCCTCGGAAGCGTCGGCAATATGCCCGAACCACTTCACCAGATCGGGAGAGGTATAAAGCCGGCACAAGTCCAGATAACCTGGGCGATAGCCGAACCAGCGCCCCATCTGCATGAGCGTGTCGTACATTTTCGTCGTGCGCACGAAATAGCTCACACAAAGGCCTTCAAGCGTAAGCCCCCGGGCGAGCTTGTCTCCCCCTACCGCAATCACTTTCAGCGCCGCGCCCGGCTTCGCATAGTCTAGTGCGTCCTTGGCCGTTCCGTTGATGGAGCGAACCTCTATGTCCTCGAGGACGTCCGGCAGAACGGCAAGAACCTCATTCCAGTCAGGCATTGCCGGAGGACGTTCCTCTTCCGGCGACAGATCTGCAACCTGGTCTCGAACGGGCAGGAAGTCGTCCTCCCAAAGTTCGCGCAATTGATCCAGTGTTTCCTCCGCGCCTATTCCGCGCGTGATCCGCTGTCGCATGCGACGGACGGTTCTCTCTACCTGCTCGCGCACGTGCTTCTGCACGTCGACCAATCGGGTGACGTGAATCAGCATGGAGCTATGCTGAGTTCCTTGGCCCCTCAGTTCACGCGCCGCGCACGCAAGAACAAACGCGCAGATGGCCTCCCTCAACGACGGTGGAATATCATCCTCACCCCCGTAAGTAGGTTGATGGGTCTTCTTGTGCTTGGGTGGCATCCAACCCGAATCCGACTCTGGGTTGTAATGGTCAAGAATGTTCCTCGCGAGCGGAAGCGCCCCCGTTCGGCCTTCCTTCGTCATCCTGCCGAACATCCGGGCAGGACCGACATAGTTGGATGGAGCGGCCAGATTGATGATGAAGGAGCGAGGAAAGAGGTCGGCCCCCTCCTTGGCCGTGGCCCCCTTGTGATGAATAAAGATGTTGGCGAAAGGCGTGGCGGTGTAGCCGACATATGCCTTTCTGGTGAATGCGTGAAGGATCTGGCGAATGAGGCTGTTGATGGTCTTTGGCTGATGCTCTTCGTCCGGCGTACCGTCGTCCTTGAATATCTGCTCCCCCGTATCGACCGAGGCGTTATCCGCCTCGTCGTCGATCATAAGAAGAGGTAGTTTCGTAACTAGCTTTCGACCGTCGTTCGCGTCTGTACTGTCTGCCACCCGAGTGTTAATCCATTGCAGAAGAGCAGTCAGAACGGTCTTCTGTTTCTTGACGACGAAAAGCCACGGGCGCTCCTCGGGAGAGATACCGTGGAAGTGTTTTGCGATGGCTTTGCTGAAATCGCCGTTCTCAGCGCGCGTGGTCGCAGAGTTGGTTTTCAAATCGTCGCCGAATTCCGCGACTCCGATCGGCATGCCCGGATCGCGATCGACGGTCGTCTCGTAGCCGAGAAAGCTCTCCTCGAGCCGCATCTGCGTTTGCGAGCGCAAGTTGTTGTGCATGCCCGCGAGAACGATGATGATCTTGTAGCCGGCGTCGGCGGCCTTGCAGATGAGTCCGGAGTAGTTGCTGGTTTTTCCCGACTGAACGTGTCCGACAACCAAGCCACGACGGTCCCACGGATCCGTTCTTCTGGGGTCTTCGAGAAGTTTGAGGATGTCCTCGGTGGCCTCGTCGATGCCTTCCACCACGACGTCGGACAGCTTAGACTCCAAGTAGTCCCGATACCGACGCCAGTAGTGCCAATCACGCTTGCGAGACGCGAAGAGCCATTCCACGTGATCCGTATCATTCTTCATCATGGTGGATTTGCCGATTCTGTGGCTGAAGCGCTGAATCAGTATTACGACGGCCTGGTTCTGATCCACTAAGTGAGGCGAGTCGCCGGAAAACATCATCGTTGCAAGACTGACCTTCTCCGCGATAAACGCCGGAGTTATCTTAGACCTGTCTTTCTCGGCCTTCACCAGCCGCTGAGCGGTGGCGACAACATTCTCCAGTAGCTCTGCCTGAGCGCCTGCGTCTTCCTTCTCGTTCATTCACTTCTCCCTAGATTTGCGATCAGCGAGGGGTATTTCTGGAATGGCTCGGTCCTTAGCATCGCTTTTCGCGCCTCCTCCGCATTCAGACCTTTGCGCGTAATCAGATCGTTGAAGAGTACGGTAGCGACCTCTATCACGGACTCGTTCGGTTCTCCCTCGAACCCGGTTCTCGGTGTGTCCTTGCTCTCGGCGGTGTCCAGCCAGATACGTTGCACCGGCACGGTTTCCTCGACGACCCGCAGCATCGCCCTTAGGAGACCCTTCTGGTCTCCGCATGCCTCGATGACGGCCGCGACGGCGGGATGCCCCTCGTGGATGCGGTATCGGATACCGCTGCGCAGGTGCTCGACACGCCACGCCTGCTCGATCGGCGCGCCGCCAAGTCCGGGCGTGGACGCCCCCCGGAAGGCGAAGACTTTTCTCGCCTTTTCGCGCGTATTCTCCGCCAGCCCGGTCAGCCACGAGCGGACGAAGACCGGCGGTCGGGCCGTGGACTTCTTCACGTCGATTTTCCAGTCGGCGTCTGCGGAATTTGGGATGTCCACCCTGATGCGTGCCAGACGGTGCGACTCCTCGCGGTTCCACGCCCTTCCCCTGCCGAGTCCGAGCCATCCTCCCGCAAGTAGCAGCCGCTTGTTGCGATAGACGTAGAAGCCCTGCTGTGACGTCCATCCTTCCGGACCTCCGGCGCTTTGAAACTCGTCATCGGAGAGCTTGTCTTTGTGGGGAAGCACGTGGCATTGAACTTCAAGGACACCGGAAGGTGTGCCCCTTCGTTCCACGGGAGACTCCATGGCTTTTGCGGGATGGCCGGTCATGAATGGATCCCAAGGGCGCACAAGCCTATCGTTGATAAATAGACGAAAGTCCGGTCGAGATCCCTCGATGAGGCGATGAAAAACCATCGCGAGACGGGACTCGACGTCATCGGCCAAGTCAGCGAAGTGGTCCAGAGTAGAGCCGGGAGTGGCCACCCGGTCCATCTTCTCCCAGAGGACGAGCGTCCCCGAGCTCAGAGCAGCGAGAGGCTCCAGAAAACGCTCGGAACCGGGAACCGGCCCCTCGAACATGCGCCAGCCGCCCTCTGGGTCGGAGGCGATGGCGTCGAGGTCCCAGCGCAGGCAGACAATCTTCTGTCCCTCCCGCATCGACGCCACGGTGAGGCTGCGGCACTGCGAGAACGACGCCGTCTTCAGGCCGAGTCCGAAGCGTCCGAGGTCCGTCGGAGCCCTCTCGTCGAGCGGGTTGATCGTCCCAAGCGTCATGGCGGCCTCGAGTTCAGGGTCGCTCATGCCGCGGCCGTCGTCCAGAATCGAGATCCGGCTGTCTGAGCCGTCCCACTCGAAGCGCAGACGAGCTTCGGAGGCCCCGGCGGAGATCGAATTGTCCACGACGTCGGCCAAAGCGGCGGCGGTCGAATATCCGAGTCCTCGAAGGGCCTCCATCATCGCGCCTGCCTTCGGCGGAGCGTGTCTGGTTTTTTTTGTCATACCAAGAAACTCTGCAGCTTGTCTGAACGGCTCGGATGGCGCAGCTTGCGCAGGGCCTTGGCTTCGATCTGGCGGATACGTTCGCGGGTCACATCGAACTGTTTGCCGACTTCTTCCAGCGTGTGGTCGGTGTTCATCTCAATGCCGAAACGCATGCGCAGAACCTTGGCTTCGCGCGGGGTCAGGGTGTCAAGCACCTCTTTGGTAATCAGGCGCAGGCTGGAGAACAGCGCAGCATCGGTCGGCGCCAGCGAAGTGGCGTCTTCGATAAAATCGCCCAGATGCGAGTCGTCGTCCCCGATCGGCGTTTCCATCGAGATCGGTTCGTTGCTGATCTTGAGGATCTTGCGGATCTTCTCTTCCGGCATTTCCATCTTCTTGGCCAATGTCGCCGGATCGGCCTCGAGGCCCGTTTCCTGCAGAATCTGCCGCGAGATGCGGTTCATCTTGTTGATTGTTTCGATCATGTGCACCGGGATGCGGATGGTACGCGCCTGGTCGGCGATAGAGCGGGTGATGGCCTGGCGAATCCACCAGGTGGCGTAGGTCGAGAACTTGTAGCCACGGCGGTATTCGAACTTATCCACCGCTTTCATCAGGCCAATGTTGCCTTCCTGGATGAGATCGAGGAACTGGAGACCGCGGTTGGTGTATTTCTTGGCAATCGAAATGACCAGCCGCAGGTTGGCCTCGGTCATTTCCCGCTTGGCGCGACGCGCCTTGGCTTCACCGGTGGACATCTGCTTGTTGATGTCCTTGAGCTCCTTGAGCGGAATACCGATCCGTTCCTGCAGGGCAAGCAGCTTCTTCTGCTCTTCCTTCACGTTGGGAGCATTGCGGGTCAGGATGGCGACATAGGGCTTGCCTGCCGCAGCTTCGATTTCCTGATCAACCCAGTCGAGATTGAGTTCGTTGCCCGGGAAGACCTTGATGAAGTACGGACGCGGTATGCGCACGGTATCAACACATATGCGCTGGACTTTTCTTTCACAAGCCCGCGCTTCCTCAACCATCCCGCGCACCGAGTCGCAGAGGCGCTCAATGGTCTTGGAGGTGAAGCGGATACCCATCATCTCTTCAGAAATCTTTTCCTGATACTTGAGATAGGTCTTGTCCTGCGAACCTTTCTTGATCAGCGCCGAATGCGCTTTGCCGTACAGTGACTTGATGACGTTGAGCCGCTCCAGACCTTCTTCCTTGAGCTTGAGCAACGATGCAGCGGCGGCCGCACCTTCGGCTGCCTCGCTATCCTCGTCCTCCTCGTCACTGATCTCCGCTTCTTCAT
>RRZT010061033.1_pt1 | contig 12538 bp, 8 predicted proteins | sample 2165551 | NCBI WGS metagenome assembly RRZT01 (sample SAMN10456910, study PRJNA506462) | wastewater metagenome | biome: wastewater; feature: sludge; material: wastewater sludge; isolation source: wastewater sludge with Escherichia coli K12::gfp cells carrying plasmid... | place: USA: Moscow, Idaho ... | reverse complement strand
TGGGCAGTAGGAACGCGTACTCGTCCCCGCCCTCGGAGGTATCGAATTGTCCGACGACGACGCCCTTGTCCAGCACCGCCGCAGCCATGTAGAGAACGGTGGGCAGGTCCGTGACGACGGCGTCGATCTGGCCGGCTGTGAGCGCAGCGATGGCGTCGTCGTTAGAGTTGAAGACGCCGATTTCCTGCGTGGGGGCTACCTGATCCGTAATGATCTTGGCGGAGTTGGATCCTGCGGCCACGCCGAACTTCACGTCCTTGAGATCTGCGAGGGAGGTGGCGCCCGCGGCGGCCGTTCCTTCGACGGTGAGGACACCTTGGCTCGTCACGTAGTACGGCGAGGAGAAGTCAACGGCTTCTTGGCGCTCCGGGGTGATGGAGAACTGCTGGATGTTGGCATCGAAGTTCTTGGGGCCCGGCGCGATGACGGTGTCGAACGGGGTGCGTACCCACACGACGTCGTCGTCCTCGAAACCGAGTTCCTCGGCGACGGCGTAGGCGACGGCGGCCTCGAATCCCTCACCGGATTCGGGCTTGTTATTCTCCACCCACGGAGAGAAGGCGGGCTCGCCGGTCGCGATCGTCAGCTTGCCGTCCGTGAGGGTCTGGAAGCCGGAAGAGTTTCCGGAACCGGTTCCGTCGTCTCCGCCACATGCCGAGAGGACAAGCAGGGTTGCAGCCGCGAGTGCGGCAAGGGAAAAGCGGCGGCTGGAGTGGAGCGAACGGGACATCATGCCTCCAGATGAATGGGCGAGTGCGGGAGCCGATCCTGCCAGCGGGTCATGCCCATTGGCGTAATCTCCCGTCGAATCTAACACAGACAATCCCCAGGGTAGTGGGGTTGATGCAGGGTGAGACGTGGGTGAGACGCGAGGACTGTGGGGTCCGTTGAGCCTACGCTTCGAATGGATTGATGACGAAAAAGCCGGGGCCAGCTCGCCTTCGCGAACTAGCCCCGACCGAAACCTCAACGGTTTCTCATATCATTTCGGCACACCGTGATGGAGTACGAAGCAACCACCTCACGAGGTGCCAAAAATCCATCACACCAGAGTCATGGCCTGGCGAGCAATCGCCAACTCCTCGTTGGTGGGAACAACGAGCACCGTGACGGCGGAGTCTTCGGTGGAGACCACGCGGGCTTCCTTCGAACGCTCAGCATTCTTCGCCTCATCCAGCTTCAGTCCGAAGCCTGAGAGACGCTCGACGACGGCGGCGCGTAGGCGGTCATCATTCTCACCCGCGCCTGCGGTGAAGGTCAGAGTGTCCAAACCATTCATGATGGCAGCGTAGGCACCGATGTACTTGAGGAGGCGATGGACGTACACGTCCAGAGCTTCCTGGGCATTCTCGTTGCCTTCGTCGGCGAGCTTCCATACCTGGCGCATGTCATTTTCGCCGGTCAGGCCCTTCATGCCGGACTGACGGTTGAAGAGGTTATCGATTTCGTCGATGCTCATACCTGCCACGCGGGAGAGGTGGAACACGACGGCCGGGTCGATATCGCCGGTGCGTCCACCCATGACCAGGCCCTCCAATGGGGTCAGACCCATGGTGGTCTCAACAGCCTTGCCGTCCACAACTGCGGAGGCCGACGCGCCGTTACCCAGGTGGAGCACAACCTGCTTGAGTCCTTCGCCGAGCAGTTTGGTGACCTGTCCGGATACGTACTGGTGGGAGGTGCCGTGTGCACCGTAGCGGCGGATCTCGTACTTCTCGGCAACCTCACGGTCCAGCGCGTAGGTTGCTGCTTCGCCTGGGAGCCCCTGGAAGAAAGCAGTATCGAATACGGCTACGTGGGGGACCTGCGGCAGTAGCTTGCGAGCCACCACAATGCCTGCAAGGTTCGGCGGGTTGTGCAGCGGTGCAAGGGGGCAGAGCCGCTCGATGAGCTTCTCCACCTCGTCGTCTACCACGACGGGGCCGTCGAAGTACTTGCCGCCCTGAACGATACGGTGGCCCACTGCAGAAATGGAGCCATCCGTCAGCGACGGCCCAACCTTCTCGCACAGAGCGAGCACGGTGGACAGACCAGCGCCGTGATCCGGGACGGGATCGCTCAGCTCGGTGACGGTGCCGTTGTAGGAGTGCTCGATGTGGCCCGCATCCTCGCCAATGCGCTCGACGAGACCATGAGCGATGGCCTCACCGGTCTCGGGATTGACCAGCTGGTACTTAATGGAGGAGGAACCGGAGTTGATAACAAGTACTGACAAGACGTCTTCTCTCTCTTGCTTGGCGTGTGATGGAAAAAGATAGGGAACGCACCGCCGAGACCGGCAGGAATCGTCACTCCCGACGGTGCGTGATTGTCAGGCCTGAGCTTGGGCCTGAATGGCAGTGATGGCGACGGTGTTGACGATGTCCTGCACCAGCGCGCCACGGGAGAGATCGTTGACCGGCTTGTTGAGACCCTGGAGAACCGGGCCGACGGCGACGGCGCCGGAGGAACGCTGCACAGCCTTGTAACCGATGTTGCCCGCGTTGAGGTTGGGGAAGATGAAAACGGTCGCGCGGCCAGCTACAGGAGAATCGGGCAGCTTGGTCTTGGCAACATCCGGATCCACGGCGGCATCGTACTGCAGCGGCCCCTCGATCATGAGAGCCGGGTTCGCTTCGCGGGCGATGGCTGTGGCTTCGACGACGGCGTCGACATCCGGGCCCTTACCGGAGGTTCCGGTGGAGTAGGAGAGCATCGCCACGCGGGGCTCCACACCGAACTGGACGGCGGTCTCGGCCGAGGAGAGTGCGATACCGGCGAGCTGCTCGGGGGTGGGGTTGGTGGTGACGGCGCAGTCGCCGTATACGTAGACACGGTCCTCCATGAGCATCAGGAAGCAGGAAGAGACGAGCTTGGCGCCCGGCTTCGTCTTGATGATCTGGAACGAGGGAACGATGGTGTGAGCGGTGGTGTGGGTGGCGCCCGAGACCATGCCGTCCGCATCGCCCATGTGCACCATCATGGTGCCGAAGTAGGAGACATCCTTGATGATTTCGCGGGCCTGCTCGACGGTCACGCCCTTCTTCTCGCGCAGGCGCGCGAACTCGGTGGCGTACTTGCTCAGACGCTCCTCATCATTGACAGAAATGATCTCGGCGGCATCGATATTGAGGCCCAGCTTGGAGGCATCGGCGCGAACCTTCTCCTCTTCACCCAGCAGGATAACCTCGGCAACACCGCGGGCGAGGAGCTCATCGGTAGCCTTGAGAATGCGGGGATCCTCCGACTCGGGCAGCACGATGCGCTGCGGGTTGGAACGGGCGCGGGAGACGAGGGAGGCCTGGAAGTTCAGCGGGGTGATGACGTCCGAGCCGTGCTCCATCGCGGTGCGCAGCACCTGGGCGTCGCGGTCATTGATAACGGCATCGGTGTTGGCATAGTGAACGAGTACTGGAGCGTGGGCTTCGAGAGCGGCCGCTGCGGTCTCGGCACCTTCCTCGGCCGAGCCGATAATGATGGCGGAGAGTGGGGCGTGCTCAGAGGTGATGACGTCAGCAGACAGCGAGCCCAGGGTAATAATCTGGGCGGCGCTGCGGCCGGAACCGGGGACCACAAGGATCACGGAGGTCTTGAGGTTGGCGATGGCGCGACCATTGCGGGCCACCTGGCCGGGGTTGATGGGATCGCCATCCATAACACCGAGAATGAGAACCGCATCGAAATCGTCGGCGTAATCGGTGTAGCGCTTGACCAGTTCGGTCATGGCGGCGTCTTCGTTCTTGACGTATGCCTCGCGTGTGGTTCCCCAGGCGCGGTCTGCTTCATCGCGGCGTCCGAGCACGTCTAGCAAGCTCAGGAAGCCTCTGTCCTGTTCAATGGGACCGTTGGCCCAGCCACGAAAGACGCCCACCCTCTCGTACTGCGTTGTGAGGAATTCAAGGTAAGCCTTGGCTACTGGGTAAGTGCCGCAATTATCTTTCACTGCCGTGAAGTAGACGCTGTATGCCACGATGCAATCCTTTCGGTCCAGGTGTCCGAACCTGTCAGCTGGCGGGTATTTCTCGCTCCCCCGATGGTCTCACAATATCTAGGGCTTAGGTCCATAGTTTCCGTAGATTGGAGAAAGCTCGTGAGGAAGCGCACGTGTTGCGTTAGTCGTGTGTTTCGTCTCTGTTACTGGAACGTAAGGTTTTGGTGTGGGGCGGGCCAGAGTCGCAACACTTGTTCGGAGTGGACGCGGACAAGCTGACCATCCACCGGGTCAACAAACTCCAGCGATGCGGCCAGTAGTTGCAGCGGCACTGTGGCCGGTTCTCGGCGATCTACAGCTGTTTCTTGCTCGGATGTCACGGGCGTGCTTGCGCCTGCTACGGCACCACCCCTCCATCCCTCCCTCACCTGCGGATATAGCGGATCGCCGACGATCGGCATCCCGAGATGCGCGCATGTTGCCCGTAGCTGGTGGGTTTTACCCGTGCGGGGTTTGAGCTCCAGTTTGCTGTGGCTCGGCCCGACTTCGCAGACGCGGATCTCGGTGAGAGCGTTTGGGCTTGCTGAATGTGGACGGACGAGCGTCTGGAGCGATCCCCGTGGCTTCTCCAAATGCAGCGGAACGACGACGCCCTCTGGCCCGGTGTCAAAGCGTGCCAAGTTCTCCCGCCACGAGTCTCCTGACGTGTCGACGACGGCGTGGTAGACCTTCCCTACCTGCTGCCTCTCGAAAAGCTGCTGGTAGGGGCGGCGCCACTGCGGAGCCATGGTTAGCAGGATGAGACCGGCGGTGAGAGCATCGAGGCGGTGGGCCGCGACGACGTCGTTGCTGCCCAACTGGCGCCGGGCAGCAACGGTGACGGTTTGTGCCACGTGAGCGCCGCGCGGCATGGTGGCCAAGCCGTGCGGTTTGTCGATGATGATCCAGCGCTCGGTTTGAGCGAGGATGCGCAGTTTGATGGGATGCTCGGGTTCGTCGGGAATGGTGTCGAAGGCCCAGAGGGTGACGCCGGGGCTGACGAGGGTGGCGGACGTGAGTGGGGTGGCGTCGTCGTCGAGAATATCGCCGCGCTCGAAGGCGGCGGGGAGTTCGCCCGCGCGATGGGGAAGGAGGCGTGAGATGGCCTCCAACGCGGTGCCCGCGATAGTGATGCGGAGCGGGCGGGCGCCGATGCCGTGGCGGGTGGGACGGGTCATGAGGACATGGTAGTAAAGCTGGTTGGTCATGACCTAGCGGAGCAATCTTGTGAAAGTGTGGCCAAACCGTGCGTGAGCAGCGGTGCGTAAAAGCGCTTGCGCCGTTATCCTCGTAACGTGAGCACTGAGAATCCTGGTCCTGTCCTCGTTGTCGATTTTGGCGCCCAGTATGCGCAGCTGATTGCCCGCCGTGTGCGTGAGGCTCGGGTGTATTCCGAGATCGTTCCCCACACCTTCTCCGCGGAGCAGATCCTTGCTAAGAACCCGTCCGCCATTATTTTGTCTGGTGGCCCATCGTCGGTGTATGCCGAGGGTGCGCCGTCACTTGATCCCGCTGTTTTTGAGGCCGGGGTTCCCGTCCTTGGTATTTGCTATGGCTTCCAGGTCATGGCGCAGACTCTCGGCGGTACCGTCGGCCGCACGGGTACCCGCGAGTACGGGCATACCGAGGCGACGGTTGCCGGGGGCTCCTGCCTGTTCGACGGCGCCCCCGCCGATCAGGTGGTGTGGATGAGCCACGGCGACGCCGTCCAGGCGGCGCCCGCGGGCTTTGCCGTCACCGCCCAGACGTCCGAGACGCCCGTGGCCGCCTTCGAGAACCGCGAGCGCAAGCTGTTTGGGTTGCAGTGGCACCCCGAGGTCAAGCACTCCCAGTACGGCCAGAAGGCCCTGGAGAACTTCCTCTACGAGGGCGCCGGGCTGGAACCCACGTGGACGTCCAGTTCCATCATTGACGACGAAGTGGCGAAGATCCGCGCCCAGGTGGGCGACGCGCAGGTGATTTGCGCGCTCTCCGGTGGCGTCGATTCTTCGGTTGCGGCGGCTTTGGTGCACAAGGCCGTGGGTGACCAGCTCACCTGCTTCTTCATCGATCACGGCCTGCTGCGCGCGGGCGAGCGTGAGCAGGTGGAGCAGGATTACGCCGCTGGCATGGGCATTCGCATGTTCACCATCGACGAGTCGGAGCGTTTCCTCGACGCGCTCGCCGGTGTCAGCGAGCCCGAGGCCAAGCGTAAGATCATCGGCCGCGAGTTCATTCGCTCCTTTGAGGCGGCGCAGAAGCAGCTCATCGAGACGCTGGGTGCGCAGGGTGGGGACGTCAAGTTCCTCGTTCAAGGAACGCTGTACCCGGACGTCGTGGAATCGGGTGGCGGCGAGGGCGCGGCCAACATCAAGAGCCACCACAACGTGGGCGGCCTTCCCGAGGACATGGAGTTTGAGCTGGTCGAGCCGCTGCGCGCCCTGTTCAAGGACGAGGTACGCGCCATTGGCCGCGAGCTTGGTGTTCCCGAGAAGATTGTGGCGCGCCAGCCCTTCCCGGGCCCGGGCCTCGGCATCCGTATTGTTGGTGAAGTGACGCGCGAGCGTCTCGATGTGCTGCGCGCCGCGGACCTCATCGCGCGTGAAGAACTGACCGCTGCTGGCCTGGACGAAGAGATCTGGCAGTGCCCCGTGGTGCTATTGGCTGATGTCCGCTCCGTAGGCGTGCAGGGTGATGGCCGTACCTACGGCCATCCCATCGTGCTGCGCCCGGTCTCCTCCGAGGACGCCATGACGGCCGACTGGACCCGCCTGCCCTACGACGTGCTGGCCCGCATCTCCACCCGCATCACCAACACGGTGCCCGAGGTCAACCGCGTGGTGCTCGACGTAACGAGCAAGCCACCGGCAACCATCGAGTGGGAGTGATCGCCGTTCGTGAATGAAACCGGGGGCGTCCATTCAATGGACGCCCCCGGCCACGATCGCAGGGGTGCCCACGGGATCATCCCGTGGGCACCCCTCTCGTGCTACTCGTACATGATGTAGCTAGGAGTCGGAGTGAGGGCCATGACCTCGTCGGGGGTCATGAGGATGCCCGAGGTGTCGACATCCTCCTCATAGAAGAGCTTAAATCCCATTTCCGCACCCGGCGGAATGCTGCCCGCTACCCGGTTATAGGTGTCGACTTTCGCCCCCGGGGAACCGATGCCGTCCGCGCTTTTGACCAGAGCAACGCCGGGATGCGGCTGTAGCGCCTCCTCGTTGGTGATGATCTCCGGATGGAGAACGTGGTAGACCATCACCTTGTCCGGCAGCTGGCGCTCCTCAACAAGGTTGGAGAGGTATGTGGCGACCTCATCAAGTTCTTCACCGGACGTTGAACCGAAACTGTCCATGGGAATCTGCCCGGGAGCCATTGCCCACTCGGGATCGAGCGCGACGCCGACGTCGGGTTCGGCGAGATACGGCTCCAGCGCGCGAACCTCGTCAATGAACGACGCTTGCCCAGGCTGAATGTCCAACAGAAGGATGGCGTTGTTCTGCCGCGCCACCTCAAGCCAATAGTCAATGATGGCGGGCTCGGTTCGTCCCCGCCACATACCATCCGGACCGGGAACGGGATGGACCGTGGTGGCGATCAATTCCATGACTGGCATGATAGGGCGGTCGAGAGCATAGGGTGCGCAGGCGTCGTGTAATTCGATCATGCGCTCGTTGACATCACCGATGCCCAGCCGTCCCTGCCCCTCCGCACCCGGGTAGCCCACGAAGCCGCAGAGACGGTAGTTGGGGAAGAGAACTCGCCCGCCGTTGGGAAGTTCCTTGGGCTCCGGAGTCGGGGTGGATTCTGGTGTTGGTGTGGCAGGCGGGGACGTTACGGGCGTTGCAGCCGGTGATACGGATGCTGAGGATTCGCCGTCGGCAGAGCTATTTGGCTGGGATGTACAGGCGGCGAGTAGGAGGATGGGTACGAGAAAAAGGGAAGCTGTACGTCGAGTCACGTCTCCAGTTCAACACAATTGACCGCTCCAGTGAATTTGTCTCCTTCCGCGAGATGCCACCCCTCAATGTTTCCTGAGATCTGTGGGAGCTCGCCAAGTGTGAGGTCGAGTGTGAGAGAAGGACTGGAAACGCTCAGGGGCGAATGCTTTCAGGAACCGGCTTACACATGATGTGTTCCTGACCTGTCGTTTCATCCACAGCGGTAAGAACCTTGATCTGCATGCTGTACGTGCGAGTGAGATTCGCTTCCGTCAGCACCTCGCGGCTGGGGCCGAACGCAAAGAACCTCCCGTGTTCCATAAGCGCGGCCTTGCTCGGATAGTAGAATGCCTGGTCAGGTAGGTGCGTCACCATGACCACGGCTTTGTTCTGTTCACTTGCGAGGCGGTTGGCGGTCTGGATGACGATCGCGGCGTTACGGTAATCAAGATGGCTGGTGGGTTCGTCCATCATGATGAGTGGCGTTTCCTGGGCGAGCGCCCGGGCGATGAGGACCATCTGCCGTTCTCCACCCGAAATCTGTGTGTAGGGCTTATGCGCCAGGTGCATCATGCCTACGGACTCCAAGGCATCCTCACAGATCCGCATGTCACGCGCACGAGGTGTAGCAAACGCCGAGAGGTATGGGGTACGGCCCATGGCGACGACGTCGATAACATCGTAGGGAAATGGAGCTTTGTGATCCTGGAAGACCATCGCCACGCGCCGCGAGATCTCCAACGGCGACAGCTCACGGAGCTCAGTCCCGTCCAGGAGAATACGACCACCCGCAGTCTGCTTGTCGTTGAGGAGAAGCCGCATCAGCGTGGATTTACCGCAACCGTTGGAACCCAGGATCATCAATACCTCGCCCGCGCTCACTTCGAAACTAATGTCTCTAAGAACGAGCTTGTCTTGCGTGTAACCGAAGGCGACCTTCTCGGCCTTAATAATGGGACCGGAGGAGCCCGCTGCGGGAACTGAAAGCGTGTCGCCAGACAGTGGAGCTTGGGTAACGACGTCTGCGGGGGACACCACGGTCCCAGTTTTGTCTCTTCTCCACATACTTATTCCATTCTTCTTCCATCTTTTCCTTGCCATGTTCGCCCACTTAGCTCCACTGCCGCGTGCTGTTGCGCAGCAGAATGGCAAATACCGGTGCCCCAATGAAGGCGATGGGAATAGAAAGAGGAAGCGAGGTCTCCGAGGCAGTGCGCGTGAGATTGTCGATAAGTAGCAGGAAGGTAGCACCAAGAACCGCAGCGGTAGGGATGAGCTTGCGATGATCTGGCCCCACCACCATCCGTGCCATGTGGGGAATGACGAGTCCGATCCAGCCGATAGCGCCACATTGCGACACTGCCGTAGCTGTCAATGCCGTCGCGCAAATGATGACGGTGACCTTTAACCGGGTGGTGTTGATGCCCAGTGAGCGGGCTTCGTCGTCGCCCATGGTGAGAATGTTGAGCCGCCAGCTGACGAACCAGAGTGCAATCATCGCAACGATGATGACAGGAGCAGCAAAGAGCAGGTTCTCCCAGCGCATTCCCGAAAGCGAGCCCATAAGCCAGAAGGTGATGGCGGGGAGATCGTCGTAGGGGTCAGCGAGGTATTTCATCACCGAGACGCCAGCGTTGAAGAGTGAGCTCGTCACCACTCCCGCGAGGATAAGCATCGTATTGGGGATGCTGCCCTTGGTGTAGGCGAGGAAGTAGGCGCAAGCTACGCCGAGAATTCCGCAGAGGAAGGCGTAGACCTGGACCGAAGGGGAGTAGGCGTCGTGCAGGATGATGCCGAGCGCCGCCCCGAAGGAGGAAGCAGCGGCGACGCCTAGGATATCTGGCGAAACGAGCGGATTGCGGAAGACGCCCTGGTAGGCGGCACCGGAACAGGAGAGTGCCGCGCCCACGAGCACGGCCATGAGGAGACGTGGCCAGCGCACGTCCCACACCACTTTGGCATCCATCTCGCTCCATGTGGGTTCGATGGGAAGCACCTTGGCTGCGACGATCCGGACGGCCTCCCACGGATCGACGGCGAACCGTCCCACCATGAACGATCCCAGCATAACGACGAGCAAAAGCAGGACTGCCAGTGAGAAACGGACCCAGAAATTAGGCAGACGTTTGCGTAAAGCGGTTCCCACCTCGGAGTTGTGAGGGCTCTGGCGCTCTGGCATGGTGGCCTTCAAACCGGTACCTGCCGAAACTGCCGAATCGGATAGCCTGTCAGAACTGGTCGTCCCAGAGACGGTTGTTTCCGGATCGAGTGGAGTGGCGTCGTCGTCGTTCATCTATCGGTCTCTCGTGAGGAAACAGAACGTGGGGACTGGCGTGGACCGTCAGCCCCCACGTCGGAGTTAAGTGGAGTACGTTAAGCGCTTGCCTGGTGATCGCCTCGTCGGGAGAGCGATATGACTACCAGTCTCACTTGGCAAAAACGTCCGCGACCTTCTGTCCGTCGGTGAGATTGAAGAGGTGCGTGAGGTCCTCGTCCGAGAGGTCGAAGCCGAAGTAATTCTTGTAGAAGTCCTCGGTGACCTTCTGGAGATCGAGATCAGTGAAGAGCTCCGGCTGAACGGCCTTGGCAAAGAACTGCATGGCGAGGTAGGCCTCGGGGCCGTTATAAGCCCAGGCCATCGCGCCGTTCGGAACGATGTAGATGCGGCCGCTCTTGACGGCGTCGAGCTCGGAGAAGATCGGATCCGAGGTAATGGCGTCCGAGATCTGCTGGGAATCGACAAGCAGGATCTCGGGATTCCAGGAGAGGAGCTGCTCAGCCTCGATCTGGGTCTGGCCGGACGGGCCCTTGCTCTCGCCCTGAGCGTCGGCTGCGGCGTTAATTCCACCGGCGAGGGTGATCATTTCCTGGCCAATGGCGGAACCGTTATTTGCCTGAAGAATGTCGCCGGCGGCGGAGAGCTGGACGACGGTGGGGCGATCAGCTTCGGCTATACCCTCGGTCTTGGCGGTGATGGCCTCGCGAGCGGAGGTAAACTCTTCGGCGTAGGTCTTGGCGTTTTCTAGCTGTGCGCCGCCGATGGCTTCGCCGAAGTAGAGCTGGTTGTCGCGCACCCAGTTGAGGTGGTCGTAGCCGGGAGCGTTAGAATCCTTGGCTCCGGAGACGGCGGCGATGCCGAGATCCTGAAGCTGCTTAAGGGTGTCCTCGCCGTAACGGGTTGCGTAGAGAACCAAGTCGGGCTCCTGATTGAGGAGTTCTTCCATGTTGGTCTCGTTAGCGGCGAAAACAACGGGCAGGTCGGCGAGCTGGGGGTACTTACCTTTGATCCACTCGTTCTTTCCGTAGTTCTCCTCGAGAGCAACGAGCTTGTCCGCGCCTCCGAGAAGCAGCACGGCTGTGGTGAACGCGGGAGCTGTGGTGGCGATTCGCTGGGACTCGAAGGGGACGACAACGTCGCCCAAGGAGTCGTGCATCACGTGGGTCTCAGGAGTCGCGCTCTGGGACGCAGTAACCGAGGGAGCGGACGTGGGGGAGGAAGTGGCTGACGGGCTCGAGCCGCATGCGGAAAGTGAGATGGCGGCAGCCGCGAGGAGTGCCGCTCCTTGGAGGAATCGAGTCTTCACGAAGAATCCTTACTGTTATTGAGTTATCCGGCAGATCTACCCCGACGGTCTCACATGGCCGTTGCTTGGGTGAGCAGACGAGCGAACCGTGAGAGAGGGATGCAGGTGCCATCCGATGTAACCGCAGGTGACTGGTCTGAGTGGTGAGAGCAGAGCTGGACCGGCATTGGCTCTCACACTATCGATGAAACGAAATACGTACGGAAAAATCCTCGTATATGAGATGCAAATCAAAGAAAAGTAGCGTGTTTGCGGATTTTGAGACGAATGACGAGGAGAGTGCTGCTGAGTTTCGTCCGGCCATGTGGCTTGTTGGGAAAATATCGCTGTTATATGGATATGCCTGTGCCATAGGTGCAGCGTGAGTGTCATGTCGGAGATAAATGTGCGCAGAGGTGAGATGTTGGGTACCGAGAAGTTGGGCAAACCAATCGATGAACTATGTCCTCAGAGGTCTTGGTGATCGCGTCTTGCCGTCGAGGGTTAAGGCAACCCCACACGTATATGTGCTAATTTTTCCCTTTCGTAGTGAATCTGCCGAGACTGCGTGAGGGCCATTGAGGGCGGTGTATCTGGTGAAGGTACTGTCAGAGCCTTCGAATTCCTATGCTTTACGACGGGTGCCTCACGGGAGGTTTTCCTTGGAAAACACCGTGGGTGCATTTTTGTTGTCGCCTGGGGGAAGAATAGGTTTGAGGCGCGCCATGGCAGGTCAAACGCTTAACTTAATCAGGGGCTGAATAGTTGCGTCTGGTGGTGCGGAAAGTGAGCCACGTTCTCCAGCTTGAGTATTTAACACGGAGTGCAATTCTATATTGTATCAATTCCAGATAAGGGACAATTTCTGAGAGTCTTCCTGTGGGAGGTGATAGGCGGCGTCGTTGCAAAACCGTGAAAAACGCGAAAGAAAGCCGAAAAAGGGACATTGGTCCCGACTTCCATGCCCGAATGATCACAGCCTGCATTCCCGCACTTAAGCAGCGAATTTCCAGGGAATGTGGGGTGAATAACGTCCGGTCGGGACCAAAAGCACCAGACAAAGGTCCGTTTCGCATGGAAGATGGAGTTAATTCCATTTACGA
>RRZT011005546.1_pt1 | contig 12539 bp, 8 predicted proteins | sample 2165551 | NCBI WGS metagenome assembly RRZT01 (sample SAMN10456910, study PRJNA506462) | wastewater metagenome | biome: wastewater; feature: sludge; material: wastewater sludge; isolation source: wastewater sludge with Escherichia coli K12::gfp cells carrying plasmid... | place: USA: Moscow, Idaho ... | reverse complement strand
TGTTTAGGTGAGTGAGTGAGTGGCCCATAAAAACGGCCATTCTGGCCATCCTAACAAATATGTATTATGTATTCCGTAGTTGTGCTGACGGCCATTCCGAAGCCTGGCCAAAGATGACGAACTAAGCCCGCTTCGTGCCCTAAGCTGTCATTCTTGAGGACGCTTGACTCGTTGCAAGAAAGACCAAATGGCGATTCCAGTTAATGAGGCTGTCACGTTAGAGACTATGACAAATAGCCCGATAGCCAATAGGAAAAACTCAAACCCAGCTGCGGGTCCAAGGTCAATGCCTACAGGCAAATCGTGTGCTTCCCGATACAAACGCGGGAAAGTGCCATAAAGGGCCAATGCGACTAATATTCCAGTGATTGAGCCAAGCAACACTGAGAGAACTGACACACCCAGCATTTTCAGTGCAGGTTTCATTTGTTAACTCAATAATATTTAATTTGCGTATTCTAGCGTATGGCCGCTTGTGGCCGCTATGTAGAGGTTTACATAGCGGCCACTATGCACAGTTTGAAACTATGCACAGTGACCTCGGGATTCGCAACGCAGGCCGCTGTTGAAGCCGGCGCTGGTGCACATAGTTAAAGCGTTTGGAGGAATCGCATCAGTAGGTCAGGCGCCTTGAAACGGCGGATCGTCGTGTCAGGAGCCTCCAGCCTCGCGAGTGCTTTCTCCTTCATCGTCAGATCGGCCTCGACATAACGGTGTGTCGTAGTGGTGCTTTCGTGCCCCAGCCATAGCGCAATCACATTGAACGGCACCCCTGATTGCAACAGGTGCATGGCTGTCGTATGTCGAATGATGTGCGGCGAAATTCGCTTCTTCAGAATGCTCGGGGCTTGATTGGCCGCGCGTGCGACAGCAAACTCAAGGCGCTGAACAACATTTGATCGCGACATCGCTTGTCCTTCACGGTTCGGCAGTAAGGGTGCATCACCACGTAACGCCGGATTGAGTCGAAGCCAGGCACGAACCTCTGCAACCGTGGTGTGCCAGAGTGGAACCGATCGTTGTTTGCGCCCTTTCCCGTGGAGATGAACGCATGCGCCACCGTCGAGAACAACGTCCGCAACACGTACGCCGATGATCTCTGAGACCCGTGCGCCGGTGTTGTAGAGCATGACCAATAACAGGTGGTCACGCTGTGAGGTCCAGGTCTCCCCGGGTTGCCCCAAGACGGCGAGCATCTCCTCACGCGTAAGGAAGCCGAGCATGGGCCGCTCGAAGCGCTTCATCGGAACGGCGAGGGCTTGCTCGATCACGTGCAGTGACGCCACGTCACGACGGCCGGCGAATTTCAGAAACGCCCGCAGAGCCGTGAGTCGCAAATTTCGGCTGCGCACGGCGTTATGTCGCTCGCGCTCCAGATGATCCAGAAATGCCAGGATGAGATCCGGCTGAATGTCACTGAGTTTGAGGTTCGTCGCCGTCTTCTTCAACCGCTGACTGGAGAAGTCCAGGAACAGCATCAGTGCATCGCGGTAGCAGGCCACCGTACGCGGACTGACTGCGCGTTGCGCGACCAGATACTCGGTGAAGAACTGCTGAACCAGGGAGGCAAACGATGGCGGCCTCGGCGCAATGGTTTTACGCATCGGACACCTCCGACTGCCGGATGTAAGACTCGAATCGTCCTGCAGCGAGCGCCATCAACTCCGGTACTGCCGAGAGATACCAGTAGGTGTTGGTCACGTGCGCATGGCCGACGTACGTTGATAGCGACAGCATCGCCTGATCGATATCCACCCCTTGCGTCATCCACAGCAAGATACGGCGCACGACGAAGGTATGCCTCAGATCATGGATGCGAGGAGCATGATGTGCTCCCCGGTTGCGCCAACCCAATTGCTCGCGCAAGGCGGCGAAGACGCGATTCACCTGATGGCTATCCATGGGGAGTCCGAGTCGTCGGCCCCGAGTAGCAATGAAGAGCGGGGCCTCCTCTTGTTCAAAGTTTCCGACCAGATTGCGCATCCAGAGATAGCGGCGCAACGCTACCACTGTGCTGGGATGTAGTGGTACTTGCCGCGATTTGCCGAACTTTGTTTGGTGAATGGTGAGCATGCCGTACTTGAGGTCGACATCTTTGTTGCACAGCGCCAGAGCTTCGGAGATTCGCATTCCGGTACTGGCGATCAGACCAAACACTGCTTCATAAACGACGCACCGCAATCCCTGCGCAGGTCCAAGCCGCCTGGCAGCAGCCAGCAGATCGACGATCTCCTGCTCGCTGTAGATATGTGGTGCCAGTCGTTCTGGCAGATGTCCGAAGATGGCGTCATCAGGCACTTCGGTATGCGGTTCGAATTGCTGCAACCAACGCAGAAAGGTACGCAGCAGCTTGAGTCGGCGCGCCCAGGTAAGCGGGTCAGTGCTGCCGTGACTGTCGCGCCGCGCCCAGTCGACCATGACCTCCACGGTCAGTGGCCCACGATGACGGACCGCCTGAACATGTTTCGCGAAGCTGCGCAGGGCATATGCCTGAGTACGACCGGAGAAGCCCAGGCGGTGACGCTCGGCCAAATAGTCATCCACACGCCGGTACAGGGAGACCGTGCTCATGACGTGCTCCCTGGCCACGGCAGTGCGACCTCAATGAGTTTGCGACTGTCGAGTTTGGCGTAGATCATGGTGGTGTTCAGAGAACGGTGGCGGAGGACGTCTGCCACCTCCTTGAGGGAAGATCCTCCGGCCAGGAGTCGATTGGCCATCGTATGGCGCAGCAGGTGCGAGCGCGTATAGGGAAGTCCTGCGCGCGCGAAGGCTTGGCGAATCGTTTTGCGAACAAGATCGGGGCCAACGGGTACATCACGTGGCGCCACATGGCGCACGAAGACGGCGCGGTTGCTGGTCTTGGGCCGTTCGTGCTGCAGGTAGGCTGCGATGGCTTTACCGGTGGCCAGAGGCAGTGGCAGCACGTCCTCGCGGCGCCCCTTGGTATGTCGCAGCGTGATCGTGCCGGCGCGCCAGTTGATATCATCGAGGCCGATTCGAGCAACCTCGCCACTGCGTAGTCCAAGATCAAGCGCACAACGCACAATGGCGTCAGCACGCCGCATAGAGCGGCCAGACTGACCCAGTGCACCGATTAGCTGCTCGACTTCCTCGGCCGTCAGGGTCTTGGGTAACGAGGATAGCTGCCAGTTGGCGGGAAACGAAAGCACGCCGATCAGTCCATGCACTTTATTGCCAAGCGATGTGCGATAGCGGAAGTACCCGTGCAATGCCGACACTACCGTGCCTGCTGTTGCTGGCTTACTGTAAAGCTTGGCTTGTTGTGCGAAGAACCGACGAACATGGTCGGGCTTGATCGCGGCAATGTCGATGGCCCCGTCGCCGAAGCGGGAGACCAGCAACCTGCCCACGATGCGCAAGGCGATGCTCCGGGTCTTGGGTGCCAGGCCGCGCACGTGATCCATGTACGTGTCGTAACACACCAACTCCTCATCAACCGGCGTCGATATCACTGTGGGTGGCGCGACGATTCCGCGAGCGCGCAGCACGACGAGAAGATGTCCCAGCGCGGCGCTCAGGTCGCCACGATCACGGCAACACGAGCCGGTGCATTGGCATTCAGGAAGATGCCTGTCAAGAAATTCCGCAACGACGGATTCGTCAATGCGCCGGAGTTGCAGACGTCGGCTACGCGTCCATTGGGCGAAGTGGGCAATGCTGCGCATGCAATTGCTGAACGTGCTCGCTGCGTAGCCACGCACAGTCAGATACTGCTTGTACGCATCAATGTGAGGCGCGAACGGACCCTTGGCAAGCCAGTCGATAGGGTTGAATCGTGATTGGGTGTTTCCCATGGTGGTCTCCTGAAGTGGAGCCACCACTGCACTCTGCTACAAAAACTATGTCCAGTTCTATCCCTCACCAATACGCAGAGAACCATGCCACGACAGTCTCACCGACTTTCTATCGATGCCATCTGCACATAGTTTCAAACTGTGCATAGTGGCCGTACCCGGACCTTGGGGCGCTGCCCCAAACCCCGCACTCGCCGTGGGGCAGCCGGGGCGGGTTAAAAACCAACCCACCCCAGCAGCCGGGAGCGTTGGGTCGCGTCGTTCAGTCAAGGGCTTTCGCGGCATAAACAGGCTTCCTCCCGCAAGCGGGCCCCTCCTATTTATTCCACGGTCCCTTGACAGCCCGTCGCTCATTTCAGTCCCTTGGTCAGCAATCTCGGCAACATCACATTCCGACGAGCGGCGGTGGCTGGGGCTTTGATGGAGGCGTTCGTAGCATCCAGATCTCCCACCAGCACCACCTGATCGACGCCCCGGGTGACTGCTGTGTAGATCAGGGTTTGGTCAAGCAAGCGAGACTTGCGGATCGGCACGATCACCCGCGTGAACTGGCTCCCCTGACTCTTGTGCACCGTGATGCTGTAGCTGTGGCTGAGAGTCTGGACCTGGGTGGAGTCAAGCAGGTACTCACCGCCTTCAAACATGCAGCGGCAGCAGGGGTCATCCGGTTCGCTGACCGGCAACGCTCCGACAATGCGCCCGAGACTGCCATTGCGCAGGCCAAGCTTGTAGTTGTTTTCGGTGAAGATGACTAAATCGCCCACGCACAGAGGTATGCGGTCGAGCGTATTGGCGGCGACGTTGCCGTACTCGGCGTCCAGCGCCATGACCACCTCGCCATCGGCCTGATAGCGATTGTGCAGGGCGACATTGAGGTTCTTCACCCCGCCCAGGTTGGCGTTGGTGATGGAGAGGATTTGCACGGCGTAGTCAGTGCCATTGCCGCCCAAGTCTTCGTAAATGGCCTGTACCGTATCCTCAAGTCGCGCGTCATCGCAGGGCACGAAGGACACCCCTGATCCCTTGCCCTGGTACTCCACCCAGGCCGGCACCTGATGGGCGCGGATCGCGGCGGCAACTTGCGGGATGCCACTGGCGCTGCTCTGGCGCTTGACCACCTTCAGTTCGGTTTGCGGGATGCTCGGCAGCTCCGCCAAGGCATGCAGGACGAGTCCGGGGCCGATGGGCGGAAGCTGGCTGGGGTCGCCGACGAGAATCAGGCGCACACCCGAGGGGATATGGCGCAACAACCGATACATCAGGATCACATCGACCATCGAGACTTCATCGACGACGACTGCGCTACCGATTTCGATGGAACCCGGCTCGATCCCGGCAAGAAAGCCGGCGATGGTCATGGCCTCGCGTTGGGTGGCCTCCGCCATGCGCTGGGCGGCACGGCCGGCCAAGGCAAGCTGATAGATCGGCATATTCTCACGCTGATCCCCCAGTGCTTCATACAGCGCCTTGAGCACGGTGGTCTTGCCGGTGCCGGCTCCACCCAAGATCAGGCTCAGATGATTGGCGGCCGAGGTACGCACAGCGAGGCGCTGTTCCTCGGACAGGGTGATTCCGTGCGTGGCCTCATAGTCGTCAATGACTTGTTCAATGCCCCTGGGGTGGGGGGCGATCTGCGCGAAGAGGCCGGACTGTCCTGATTCATCCTCGCCCGCGACCATTTCGTGCAGGCGACGGGCAACGTAGCTTTCGATCAACCATGCGCCATGGGCTTGCAGGAGGCCGTCAATGCGGTGAAATGGAATGCCAGATACATCCTCCGATTGGGGATCATTTTGTGGCAAAGGATTCAGCGCCCGCTCGGCCAGCTCAGCGCTGTCCAGAAGCCGGGACAGGCGTGTGCGGGCCTCGCTCTCGGGGAGGCAGGTGTGGCCGTGCCTCATGCTGCCGTACAGCACGTCCTCGACCGCTCCGGCGAGGCGGCGGGGATCGTCTTCGGCGATGCCGAGGCGGGTGCGGACAAAGGTATCGACTTTCTTCCAGTCGGCCTCGAAGGAGATCAGGGCATAGGGGTTGGCCTCGATCTTCTCCTGCGCCTCGCCCTTCCAGTAGCTGACGACGCTCTGGCCCATCTTGCGGCTCATGCCCACGCGATCCAGCCAGAGCAGGGCATTGGCAACCTTGAACTTGTCGAAGGCGTTGCATAGCAGCTCAGCGGCTTCCGCGCTGATGATCTGGGTCAGGGCCTCCAGGTCGCGGTCTTCAATGAGGTCAGCCAGATCGGGACCGAAGCGGTCATACAGCCGTCTGGCCTTGACCTGCCCGATCCCGGCACAGTCGGGGCAGTTGGCGATCCAATCGATCATGTTGCGCCCGGTGGGTCGCAGCATCTCGGCGGCGGTGGCGTTGATGACCTGCTCATGCCGGAGGATGGCGGTACTGCCGACGGTCGCGCTGCGCATCGTCACCGGCCCCTCGATGAGCCAAACCTGACCCTTCTCTATCAGGCTGGCATCCGGAAGGAGGCGGTAGTCGGAGACGACGGCGTAGTGCTCTGCGCCATCGGTCACGCCGGCGAACACGGCACCACCGGCCTTGCCGCGACTGCGGATCGACGTGATGCGCAGGCTGACATTCACCATCGGCGGGGTGAGCCGGGCGTTCATGCGGGCAGCAGCCTTCCGGTACGAGAAAGGTGAGCATCCAGATGCTCGAAGCGGCGCAACCGCTCACGCAAGCTGGCGACTTCGGCCTTGAGGCTGGCGTTCTGTTCTTCCAGCGCCTTGACCCGCGCTTCCGCGCGACCCTTGGCGGCCATGATCCGCTTGTCGATGACTTTCTCGGAGGCAGCTGCGGCCTCATTGGAAGCGTCAGGAGCGGTTCTTAGGGGTTGGGTGAGGCCAAGGGTTGTCAATCGACTCTCCAGGGCCTCCAGAGCCTCCTTGACGGCCGGGTTCTGACGCATGACCGACAGGGAGAAGTCGCATTCGGCGGCAATCTCGCTGCGGTTGAGCTTGTCGCCTCGCAGGTAGTCGTGCCAGTCGTTGGTGACCTCGCGCTCAGCGATCCACGATTGGAACTTGGCGAGGTTGTCACGTGCGAGTTGCTGGCCGGATTGGTTGGATTGGCTCATACCCGCTTTCCCTTCACTTCCAGCATTGGCGTTCTGTCACTCCTGCCGAGGATTTTGGCGATGGCGGTGGCGAAGCCCGGATTGAAGACGAAGCGCCCGCGTTCATCTACGATCTCCCCGGTATCGCCGATACGCAGCTTTTGCTGAGCCAGGGACTTGGGATCGATGGCGGCAGCGAGAGCATTGCGTTCGGAATCGGTGAGTTGCGCTGCCGGTTCGATTATCGCTACATTCGTTGATCCCTTAGCAATCTCAGCCCCCAACGGCCTCATGTCGATGGGAACGACTGTCACGCTCTTGAGCATGTTGAGTTCGGCGCGAATCTTGTCGCGCTCAATGATCGCCATCTGACAAAGGCTACGGACGGCCGGGTCTTCAATCTTCTTGAGGAAGGCATGCTTGTCAGCTGGTGCAAGCTGGGCCTTGACCGCTTTCGACGGCTTGGGACCGTTGTAGGCTTCCCACGCCTTGATCAGTGCTGCGTAGTCTTCCGACTGCTTGTTGTAGATCGTGCGCGCCTTGAAGAGTCCATGGCTCTCAGCAACGCGGGCCATGTTGGCTATGCTCAGGTCGCGGGCGCCCTGGCTGTGCCGGCTGTATTCCAATGAGCACAGCTCATGGATCTTGCGCAGCTTCTCTTCCTTGTCGCGACGATTGCCCTTGTCGAGGATCGCCTTCAACACTTCGTCAGGATGCACGTCGGTCGTCATGATCGTCCTCCGTCGTTGGCTTCACAAGACGCAAGGGCGTCTGATTCTTGGCGGGCAATGCCTGGCGCGCAATCTCATTCAGCTTCACCCCAAGCAGCTTTTGCAGCGACTCGCCACGGTCAATGATTTCAACCACTGCCCGGCGTCCGAGCAGATGGTTTTGCGGGTTGGCGTGCCGCTCCAGTTGCCGCATGAGGGCGTTGGCGCACTGCATCTTTTCGTCCTTGGATAGTCGTACTAGGATGCGTGGATGACCCTCGCACTCGAAAGCGTTGTCGAGCAGATCGGCATAGGCATAGACCGCCTCGCCAGTATTCGATTGAAGGTCTGGGTACAACTCCATGTCTCCCACCACATTCGCCAGTTGCAGCAGCTCACTGGCATCTTCAATGACAGCGTGGGCGGTCAGGGCATCGCCTTGTAACGCCAGTACAGTGGGGCCATCGACGTTGACGGGCAGGGCCATGACCCGATCGATGGTGCGATTCAGCGCTGCAACATCCAACGTGAGTTCCTGCATTCGATGCATCGCAGCTTCATGGCGGCGCTCGGCGCTCGTGAGATCATGAGTCTGGCCGAAAGGTTCATTAGCCGCCTCGGTTCTAGCCTTGGACTTGAGAATCGCATCACGTTCTCGAAGTGTCGCCAAGGCTTCGTTCGAGGCATTCTGAAGGTGCCAGGATCGGTTGGTCAGGGTCGCAGCGAGAGAGTCAAGGTGCTCCTTGCCCGATGCACTCCAGCGGCAACGGCAGCAGTTACGCACGCCGCCCGGAACCGGGTCGTGGATGTCTTTCTGATTTCGACCTTCTTTGGTTCTGACCGGGCCGCCGTTATGGCAACCGGGGACCTGGTTGTCTCCATGTGTATTGCCGCCTGCGAAACAGACTCGATCATGCATGTAATACCAACCAAGTGGCGAGCGATCCGCAGAATTCAGCGGTAGAACCGTAGTCCAGTCCTCTGTATTGAATACGGCGATTTCACGCATCCGTTCTGCATTTGCGCTAAGCAGATCGCGCTCAAAGGTCTTGTGCTTCGTTTCTTCCAATACTTTTGTCGCCTGCTTGATCGAATTCTGGATGCCGACAAGTCCGGCCTTGGTGTAGTAAAGGGTCATGATGAACCGCGCATGACCGACGACCTTCGTCATAATGATAGGCGGCACGTTTCCGTCCATGATCAGGTGCGTGATCAGGCTTGGGCGGGTCGCGTGGGGGGAACTCCATGCTCGACCTGTCTCGGGATTGATCAGTTCGATGCGTTCTCCTGTAGGACTGCGAATGCCCTGCTCGCCGAGAGCGCTTTCGAACGCGGTTAGGAGAATTTGCCAAGCAACATTGGCTCTATTTGATGAAAGTGGCCAATCGGGGTGCTTGGCATCTTCCGGAAGCCGAAACAGAAAGGCTGTATCGGGATAGTCCTGCAACCGATTCTTGCTCTGGGGAGAGAGTTTGGTAGCGCCTTCCAGGTCAATCCATCGCGTCAGACGTTGGATCGGGTTGTACTTCATCTGCCAGTCCCGCAGTTTGGCAAGCCAACGGTAGGGGTCTTCGTCCGATTCCTCCATCTGCGGCCAAGGACATTCGAACCCCAGTGCTGATCCGCCTTTGCCTATATCGGCGGTCTTGTTGGAGTTGAAATAGAGCGTGATCTTTGCTCCTGCGGACTCTTCCTCGGTCGAGGGGCGACGGAACACACCCTGCTGGCGTGGGTTGCGGGCCGAACCTTGGCAGAGTTTGCTTGGATTGGGAATGAATTTAGCATCGTGCCAGATGAAGGTGTCTGCCTCGCCGCTGTCGGCCATGCGCGCCTGACCTCCCCGTACGGGGGTTTGCAGGTGCAGTAAGGCATGCACCCAGCGCACAGGCGACCACATTTCGAGAACGGGCCGATCTACAGTTGAAGGGCTTCGTACCCGCCAGACGCAATCTAGATCGCTCTTGTCGAGTCGATCCTCGCTAACCTCGAACCAATCGGGGCCAAGGCTGTTCCCATCGAGGTCTTTATTCCCCATCAAACCCTGCGCCCAAGTCCAATCGCGGAAGTTCGGACCCTGTACGATCTGCTTGCGCAGAAGAGAGACGAGCAAGTAACTTAGCAAGGTCTTTGTGGATTCCCGAGCTTGCGGTAATGCATCTTCACCACCAGCATTAGGATCAATCGGATTACGATAGAGGTCGGTAAAGCGGAGCGGTTCGCCGTCCTCCATATCGGCAAATTGCTCGCTATCCAGCACCCACTCGATCAGGTTGTAAATCTGGGTGTTATATGTTCGCCCTGACTTACCCTGCGGACAGGCAGCATAGAAGTCAGGTACCAACTGTTTGCGGTTGAGTAAGTCGGCTGGATTCAGGGGAAGGCGATGGGCGAGGAGGTAACGATCTACGAATACGCTCAGAGCGTTAATGAAGGTAGAAAATGGGGGACTGTGGGTGGCGGCATACTCGACAATCAATTTGCGCCAATGCTCAAGACTTGAGTCTCTTTTGGCTATCCACATGAACTGATCATCGTCTGATTTTGAGACATTTTCCGGTCGCTTGGCCTTACCTTCGGCAACATCCCGCCTAAACCAACTGAGTACAGCAGTTGAACTAACCCCCAATCGTGTGGCTACGGAAGTGGAAGATTCGCCGGTTTCCATAGCGCGTATCGCCTGAGCGCGAAGGGCGTCATCAGTGCTCTTCTTTCTGTATATCCCTAATGCCGCATAGATAACCCGTCGTGGAAGTTTCAGTTGCTCGGCAATCTGCCCGTATTTCTTACCAGTCTGGCGCGCATGCCATATTGCTGCCGTTTGCTCATCAGAAAGTTGGTAGTCGCTGGCGACATTTTTGATGTGATAGTCAACTGTTCCGACGCTGTAGCCTAATTCGCGAGCGATCGTTTTTGCTGATTCACCCTCAATTGCGCGGCGTATGATTTCCTTTCTGACCTCTTGTGGCACTTCGGGCAGTTTTCGAATGACGTGCTTGGTGTAATCCTGAACGGTTACTTTGGATAGGCCGAACTCCTTCGCGAGAGCGTTCTTTGTCTCGCCACTTTCGACGCGTCTTACGATCTCCATTTTCTGCTCACGCGTAACACGTGGCGGCACTTTCGGCGCGCGGTCATAGACAAGGTGGACGGCGATACCCATCGTTTTTGCGATAACAGTACGGATCTCACCATCCGCCGCTCGTCTCTGAATTTCGTCCTTTTGCGCCTGCGTTAGCTTGCTTTTCAACTTTGTCCCTCAGTTATCAAGTTCGCTTGTCAGCGCTAATTGCTGCGATGGAACCATCAGGTTATTTTGACGCAAGGTTTCTACGCCCTTGCGCAGCGTGTCCTGCGCCTCATTAAATTCGGCTTGGGTATATACAATCTGACTATCTGGCGAGCAATGGTGCATGAGTCGCTGGACGATGATCGGATCGATGCCCCCCCGTCGCGTACGCTGACCGTAGGCATGCCGTCCTCCGTGGGCCGTGGTGCCGTAGCTCTTGCCATATATCAACCCAATGCGCCCGACAGCGTTTTGCAGGGCCTTTTCATACTGCGCGATGGTGTAAATACCCCCCTGTTTATCGCTACCTACATTGATCCATGCATAGGGATGATTGCGCTCAATGTCGGCGATCTGCGCCATGTAGCACTTCCAGATTTGCATGAACCAAAGCCCGTAGGTTTCTGGATACCAGTGCACATGCATATACCAACGGTCATCCAGCGCAGGATGCTTCCAGCCCGCGTTGAGCTTGCCCCGTATCTTGTGACGCGGAACCAAGCCATATTTAAGTGCAAGGTATTCCTGTCTTGAACCCCGCTGACCGGTTGGGGTTTTCCAGTCATCGGGCGCGTAACCAAGACTCGGATGATGGACGGCGACGAATGCGCGGCTGGGATCATCCCAATGGGGATGCACATCGGCAACGTACAAATGGAACGGTTCGCTGACGCGAAGTCCACCACCAAACAGCAACAAAGTGATCAGCATGCCGCGATAGTCCTGCTTTCCTGCGACCCGGAATCCTTTGACTAACAACTCCTCGAACCGCTCTTCGGGGAACGCCGGAGGGCGCTTTGGAAGCACCTTCGGGGTACGTTCGCCCCGCGTCAGTCGTCCACGTTCTTGGGGTTTGGTTGACCACGCGTGTCCAAGGAACGCCTTATCACGACGATATTTGTACGCTTGGTAGTCCAAGCGTCGATCATGTGTGTTGCCTTCATAGCGAGGATTGAACTTGGCTGCGCGCGGCGCATCCTCGCGACCCAGCCAGTCAAAGAAGTCGCTGAGTTGGGTGATCATGAAGTTAGCTTCGCGTGGTGCCATTCCAGACCACCAGAGATTGCTTGGGTCGTCCCGTGTGTCGGGATCGACGGTGCCGACATGCAGGGCGTTTGAGAAGTTGCGGAACATCCGCCATTCCTCTTCGCCCTGGACGGCATTGACCTCCAGGTACTCCAAGAACAGTTTGACGCCACGCACCAACTTTTCTTGCCACGCGAGACTCCTGCGCAGCGAAAGGCAGTAGTCAATCAACGGGCGGACAGGGCCTTGCGGTGTCATTAGCACCGGGATTTGCAACGATGTACCGGTATTGTCGGAATAGACCTTGCCGCTGACCACGCTAAAGACCACAAGTAGTTCCTTCGATCACCATAGTTCTGGTTGCATTATATGTATTAAAGGAGGTGATAGCACTATACTTTTGCGCAAGTTTTTTTAGTTTCGCAAATTTTGGTTCGAAAAAAGGGGGCAGAACGGGGAAAGTATGTGTTCGAAAATGGGGGTCATAAATGGCTGTGTGGTGGCCCGGTCAGCCGAGGCGAAGGCGCTCAAGATTCCGATGGGGGCGCCTTGGTTTCAGATCCGGGAGGAGGCTGAACGTCAGGGCGTCGTTGCCTACTCGTCGAACTACGCCCTCTACGCCGACATCA
>RRZT010948520.1_pt1 | contig 12539 bp, 16 predicted proteins | sample 2165551 | NCBI WGS metagenome assembly RRZT01 (sample SAMN10456910, study PRJNA506462) | wastewater metagenome | biome: wastewater; feature: sludge; material: wastewater sludge; isolation source: wastewater sludge with Escherichia coli K12::gfp cells carrying plasmid... | place: USA: Moscow, Idaho... | reverse complement strand
CTAATGATAGTCCCAAAAGTGATAACCACCCAAATTGTTTGTGTCTCATAAATTATTCTGTTAAAATTTTATAAAACAAAGGTATTTGATGATATTAGTTATACTGATGTCCAAATTTCCCTATCATATGACTGAATTTCCCGATTTACGGTATCTATCTGTTTAACTCGAAAAAATTATTGATTTGGGAGATTCAAATTGACAAAATTAGCTAACTTAAAATGTCAACCACCTATTCAAAGGAAAATTTGAAACAGTAAATCGAAGACAGAATCAAAAAAAGAGAATTAATACCATGTTAACATACAATCCAGCCATGTATTCATCAATCATATTCTATTCCTTCACAGGATAGAGGTCTTAGCGGGTTCTATGTAAAAATGGTATCATGACTTACTTGCACAAATTGCTTGGGTAAGTGGTTTTTTATATTCAAAAAAATACGCAGATTCCAAAACATCATTAACGGCAGTGTGTCTAAAAACCTAAACCTAACTGCTGAGAATCGAATATACGCGAATTTTGTAAGATAGGTGCCCGTGTATGAAATTGTGATTTGAGGTTATTACACAGTTTGACGGTCAGCACCTCATGGCAAATGCGAATTGGTGGAGTGGTCTTTATTACATTTAGTCTGCTAAATTCCGAATATAAAATTTCAACATAAGGACCGTTGACATAGGATCACGGCTCTCACTATATTACCTGATAATATTTGCTTCCCTTATATCTTTTAGTGGTATGTACGAGTATCTACACAAGTAAGTATATATGCTTATGTAATCCTGTAGTGGCTATATTGCTTAGTTTATTCTTCACAAAAGATAAAATCACTTTAATTCTATGATAGGCCTTTTTATTATTTTAGAAAGCATCTTATTCATGAATATAAAAAATACGGAACAGCTTTAAATTAGAATTAGAAAGAAAGCTATTCCAATTTAGTCGATAAAAGGAAATTTCGTCATGTATTAGGGAAATATGGACTATTAACCGCGCTGTTTTATAAATATCTTTGTTTTATCAAATAAAAAAATGGAAAAATCAAGCAACATAAAAACGCCAAGTATCGGGCTATTAATCATGGTTCTAGGTACAGCAGTTGTTCTACTCTGGATCGGTGCTTTTAAGTTTACATTAACGGAAGCTAAAGGAATTAAATCTCTCGTAGAAAATCATCCTTTAATGGGATGGAGTTATGAAATATGGTCAATTAGAACCGTTTCAAATATAATCGGCATAATTGAAATTATCACGGGATTAATGCTGTTGATAGGAATAAAAATAAAAAATAGCCTAAAATGGGCTGGATTGCTAATGATTTTGACTTTTGGATTTACAATTAGTTTTTTATTTACTACTCCTGGAGTATGGAAGACAGTAGATGGAGTACCTGTTACGGACTTTTTTATTTTGAAAGATTTAGTCTTTTTGGGATTTGGTGTGGCCTTATGGAAAGATAGTATTAAATGAAGCCTCGGTAGCTGAAGAATCAATCGAATCAACGATAAAATTGTATTGTGAATAAATAAGGCTATTTTATAAAAGACAGGAACTCAACAGCGGATCATTTTATTTTTAACAGAACCGTCGGTCTGAGAGAAAACTGGAAGAAAACTTAAAAATTCATTTTACAATAACTCATGCTTAAATAACAAACAAATATCAATTATTTAAAAAATACATAAAATGGAAAAGATTGAAATACACAAAGGCCAAAAAGGCATCTCTTTTTTTTCGCTTCATGCAGATGGCCAGGAAGTTGGCAGAATGCTTGTCACCGTTACTCCCGATATATTGGAAGCGGGATATACCAGTGTTGGCTTTGCCCAGCGTAAAAGTGGATATGGCAAGAAACTCGTAGACGCAGTAGTTGACTATGCTCGCCGAAACAACCTGAAAGTAATAGCTAAATGTGGTTTTGTGGCGATGATGTTTAACAAATATCCGGAGACTTACGGAGACATCCGTGCCCGTATGTAAACACAATGATAACCGATCCAGCGTACATAGAATCATATCTTGAAATTCGAAAAGAGATACTCCAAGTTGTTAAGCTTCATTCGTGTTATCTGTTGTTACCCAGACGTCCAAGCCATAAATATTGGTAAAGATAGAAGTTGTCATATATGGAGCGCCAGCTAACAGGAAAGCTAATTGTATTAGATAAAGAATACTGAATTCAAAAGGATTTTTCAAAGGGAACCAAATACTTCTAAGATCGTGCAAATTTAAAAATTATGATACACAAAAAACAAACCGTACGACTCTTCGTAAAGGATATTATGGGTGATATCGTTAAAGACAACCAGGAAAATTACTTTTAACTGGCGAGCAGGACAACTGGTTCTCGATGAACCAGCATTTAATGGTGGTAGTGATATTGGTTCCGATCCGTTTACAACGGTTTTATCTGGTATTGTAGCTGTACATTGACCAATTTACGGATGTATATCAAAAGGAAGGGATGAGATGTTACCGACTACCTGCAAAGCAAATGGATGGAATTTGATGATTTTAATGTGGAAACAAAAATTGAAGCCGAAGCTAAAGTACGGGGTCTGTACGAAGGTAAATTAAAGTTCCCTACCATAATAGTGGGCAACGATTATATTAAGAATCCAACGATATCACAACTCGAAGAATTTTTAGAATGCGCAGCATCTCCGAATAATCTTTAGGAGTTCAATTCATTATTTTAATATAAAAGACGCTAGCTCAGATAATAATTTGTTAATAAGAAATATGAAAAAAATAGGTTTTGGTGGAGGCTGTCATTGGTGTACAGAAGCCATATTTCAGGCTTTAAATGGCGTTGAGTCTGTGGAGCAGGGCTGGATCTCCTCATTGAACCCCTATGATACATTTTCAGAAGCCGTTATTGTCCATTTTAATGAAGGCATCACACTGGATGTGTTAATTGAAGTGCATCTGCTGACGCATAGTAGCGCAAGCGCACACAGTATGCGTTACAAGTATCGTTCGGCAGTGTATTATATTGATCCCAATGATAAAGACACTATCGAAATAATAATCAATAAACTGTCAAAGGAAAATGACACCAAATATATTACACAGACACTGCCCTTGGCAGACTTCAGATTGAATTCGGAGCGTTTCCTCAATTATTATAAAAAAGACAAACAGAAACCTTTCTGCCAAACCAATATAAATCCTAAACTAGCTGCAATACGCAAAACATTCGGTCATCATATTCGAAATGATTTTTAAGATGGGAAGAATTGCCAAAATATCGGGTGATAACGGTAAGAGAAAGGGTATTGCCGTATATTAACTTTGTGGAGTTAGATAACAATTAAAGTTTTTAGTTATGAGAAAAATAGAAAGTAAACAGGAATTTGAAGAAACAATTCAAAAAGAAGCAAGCGTAGTTGTAGATTTTTACGCCGACTGGTGTGGTCCTTGCCAGACGCTATTACCCACATTGGATGACCTGTCCAAAGACTTTGAGGGGAAGGTCAAAATAGTTAAAGTTAATGTTGATAATCAACAGGAACTTGCCCAGCGTTTTGGTGTGCGTAGCATCCCCACATTGATCTTTTTCAAGAACCAAAAAGCTGTGGAGACCATAGTAGGTCTTCGAACCAAGGATGAACTTCAAAAGAAGATATCCGCGTTGGAAATAGGAAATAAATAGTAACATTCAAAATAAATAGTTATGTTAAACTGGAATGATATCATCAAGTTCGTAAACAAAGGTAATCCTGTTCCGACTCGCAGGGTGGAAAAAACAGACGAGGAATGGAAAGAACTGTTAAGCCCCGATTCGTATTTTGTTACCAGGGGGAAGGGTACTGAGCGAGCACATAGTTCGGATATGTGCGGCTTATTTGAACCGGGTAAATATGAATGTATCAGTTGTGGAACACCTTTGTTTGATGCAACTGAAAAATTTAACAGCACTTCTGGCTGGCCTTCTTTCACTCAGCCCATAGCTGTTGAAAATATTGCCTACCATAAGGATGGTGGTTATGGTATGATAAGAGTGGAAACGACCTGCAATGTCTGTGATGCGCATTTGGGCCATGTTTTTCCGGATGGTCCTGCACCAAGTGGTCTTAGATACTGTATCAATGCCGTGGCGCTTAAGAAAGTAGAGGGCTGAGATCTCTCAAGCATTTCAGATCAAAAATTTTAAAGAACTTAAATAAAATAAAAGCTATAAGTAATGGAAAATTTGAAAAAAGCATATTTGGCGGGTGGATGTTTCTGGGGCATGGAAGATCTTTTCAGAGCACGTCCTGGCGTAATTAATACCGAAGTCGGGTACTTAGGGGGACAGAACGATAATCCCACCTACGAGTATCATCCCGGCCATGCAGAGGGTGTTGAAATTACCTATGATCCAAGCAAGACAACTTATAGGGAGTTATTGGATTATTTTTTCAGGGTACATGATCCCAGCACGGTAGATAGGCAGGGCAATGACAGGGGCAAAAGTTACCGCTCGGCACTATTCATTCAGAACGATGAAGAAGGAAATGATGCCGTGGAAATGATCAAATTAGTTGATGATTCGCAACGCTGGCCTGGAAAGGTAGTAACGACATTGGAGCCGTTCACAAAATTTTGGCCTGCCGAAGACTACCATCAAGATTATCTGGTCAAAAATCCGAATGGCTACACCTGCCACTTTGAGCGCTTTGGAACTTTTTTGTAAAGCAATGAACAAAGTAACGGCAGAAATTTACCAGCTGCATCCCGATCGGTATATATTGGTCTCTGGACAGGAGGAAGGCGCACCTACATGCCCTTATGAAAATGTCCAACAATGGGTTGGCTATGATACCTTAACCAAAGAATATATTCGGTTTACAAAGTCGGTATACAAAAAGCTTGTTGAAGAAATGGAAAATAAAAAAATAAAGATATGAATATAGTAGTTTTCTTATCGACCGCACTCGGCTTCTTCGCCATGACAGGTTGTAGCAACAGTATGAGTAACAAAGCCGAGCATAATAAGGGCTTGGAAGAAAAAGTAAGCATTACTGAAATGACAGGCAATAGCGATAGCACGGACGTTATCTATTTTGCCGGAGGATGTTTCTGGGGAACAGAGCATTTTTTTAAACAGGTAGATGGTGTTATCGCTACCGAAGTAGGCTTTGCCAATGGCCGTACCGACAATCCGACATATGAGGATGTAGTACAGAAAAATACGGGCTACGCTGAAACCGTAAAGGTTACATACGATGCTGAAAAATTGGATTTGAATCTGTTACTTGATTTGTATTTCCTTGCTATTGATCCTACGAGCGTAAATAAACAGGGTAATGATATCGGTGATCAGTACCGTACGGGCATTTATTACACCTCAGGCCAGCAGTTACCACTTATAAACCAACGGATAAATAAAGAGGCGGCAAAACATATCAGAGCTATAGCAGTTGAAGTAACCCCCATAAAGAAATATTATAAAGCCGAGGATTACCATCAAGACTACCTGGATAAGAATCCGGGAGGATACTGCCATATTAATCCGGCACTTTTTAAAGTGGCGAAGGAAGCTAATAAGGCAACCAATAAATGATAATATCATCAAAAAACTATAAAAAATCATGAAAAAAGTAGCAATCAACGGATTTGGTCGCATAGGAAGGGCAGCATTAAAACTGATTTTTGAAACCGATGACCTTGAAGTCGTCGCCATAAACGATTTGATGTCGGTAGAAAATGCAGCATATCTGCTTAAATACGACAGTAACTATGGTAAGTATGCTAAAGATGTTAAATTTGAAGGAGACAGCTTATTTGTGGGGGATAAAGAAATCAAGTATTCCAGTCTACGCAACATTTTAGAGTTACCATGGAAAGCACTCAATGTAGACGTTGTTATTGAAAGTACCGGCATATTTACCAACAGTGCCGATGCTGAAGGGCATATTCTGGCTGGTGCTAAAGCAGCTGTAATTTCAGGTCCTACAAAAGACACTCCAACAGTTGTTTATGGCGTAAATACTACAGATGATAAGACATTGGTCTTTTCTTGTGCAAGTTGTACGACCAATAACATCAGCCCTGTAATAGAAATTTTGGGAAGAAGGTTAGGTATAAAAAAAGCAATTCTTAATACCATACATGGATATACTGCTTCACAAAGCCTTGTCGATGCGCCTTCGAAAAAAGAGCCACGCATGGGTAGAGCGGCCGGCTTGAATCTGGCACCGGCTGCTACGGGAGCAGCCATAGCGACTACTAAAGTATTACCTCAGTACGCCGGAAAGTTCGACGGCGTTGCCATTAGAGTTCCCGTCCCTGTTGGCTCCATTTCGGATATTACTTTTATTGCTGAGAGACCTACCACGGTTGAGGAAATCAATCAGATTCTGTCAGAAGAAGCGACCACAGAACGGTATAAAAAAGTGATCGCTGTAACAAATGAACCCCTTGTATCAACTGATATCATAGGAAGTGCTTTCGCTTCTACCGTAGATTTAGAAATGACAAGGGTTGTTGATGGAGACCTAGTGAAAATAATGGCTTGGTATGACAATGAATGGGGATTTACCAATCAGATGATCAGACAGATTCAATCAATATGGCAACCTGAATAAACTGATTTAAGCGCACATGCTTACGTCGATTAACTGCATTCCCCTTCTGAAAAGGATAGGGGAATTTTGATATTTATTGTTATGGAAATTTTGAACAACCAAATCCAACCCTGGCATTTGGAAAGTATCGGACAGAAAGATCTTCCACATTACGATAGCTTCAAAGGAAAACCCTTATTGATCTTGTTTTTCTATTTAGGCTGTCCGGGATGTGTAGGAAGAGCTATCCCATTTGCCAATAAAATGGCGTATGAACACGGGGACAAGATGAACGTATTAGGGATTCATAGCAATTTTGAAGGTCCCGAATATACCAATGATGAAATTATTGAAAATTTAAAGTCATTGCATGTTAGGTTTCCGGTTTTTAGGGATGCCGGTATGGCCACCACTTTTCACGATTACCAAGCCGGGGGGACACCTCACTGGGTTTTGGTAGATAAAAACGGTAAGGTAGTCCGTTCCATATTTGGTTCGGATCCCAATCGAGCATTATTATGGTTAGATTACGCAATTATTGAAGAGTTGGAAAAGTGAATTAGAATTTACCTTCAAAACATTGCAACTTTTGAATATTCAATATGACTATATATAAAGATCATCCACTGAAAATATATAACTCACTTTCGAACGAAAAAGAAATATTCACACCGATTCAAGATGGTCACGTTGGGATGTATGTCTGCGGTCCGACGGTGTACAGTAATGTACATCTTGGTAATGTAAGGACATTCCTCTCGTTCGATATCATCTATCGCTATCTTCTGCATTTAGGCTATAAAGTCCGTTATGTGCGTAATATCACTGATGTAGGACACCTGGTTGATGATGCAGATAGCGGTGAAGATAAAATTGCAAAAAGAGCGCGTTTGGAACAACTTGAACCAATGGAAATTGTTCAACGCTATACCGTTGATTTCCATGATATCCTCCAAAAATTCAACCTTTTGCCGCCAAGCATTGAACCAACGGCGACCGGTCACATGATTGAGCAAATCAATGTCATACAGAACATCATAGATAAGGGCTATGCCTACGAATCGAATGGATCGGTATATTTCGACGTGGCAAAGTATAGTGAGGATTACGATTATGGTGTGCTCAGCCATCGGGACCTGATACACACGCTTGATAACTCCAGACCACTTGACGGCCAGTCTGACAAACGGAATGAACAGGATTTTGCGCTATGGAAGCGTGCTGATCCACACCATATAATGCGCTGGCCTTCGCCGTGGAGCGATGGTTTTCCGGGATGGCATACGGAGTGTACCACAATGAGCACAAAATACCTTGGGCAAAGATTTGACATCCACGGTGGAGGTATGGATCTGAAATTTCCACATCATGAATGTGAAATAGCTCAGGGAGAAGCCTCCACGGGCCATGCACCGGTTAACTACTGGCTGCATGCCAATATGTTAACGCTGAATGGAAAGAAAATGTCCAAATCTAGTGGAAATAATATTCTGCCAGATGAGATTTTGGCTGGCGACAATCCTGTTCTTAGCAAAGCGTTTTCAGCTTCGGTGACGCGTTTTTTTATGTTACAAACGCATTATCGAAGTATTATGGATTTTTCGAATGAGGCGATCCTGGCTGCTGAAAAAGGATACGACCGCCTGATGAAAGCGATAAATAGCTTATCGAAGCTTGAGCCTGGAAATAGATCGACACTCGACATCGCTGGTTGGGAAGCCAAATGTTATGAGGCGTTGGATGACGATTTTAATACGCCGATACTTATCTCACACCTTTTTGAAGGCGTTACGTATATTAATCAACTGAAAGACAAGACTGCCATACTTTCAGCAACCGATCTGGAACATTTCAATAAAGGTATTTCAACCTTTGTTTTTGACGTACTAGGATTGGAAATGAGATCGGGTGTGTATGACAGCTACGCTGAAAAACTCGACGGGACAATCAAATTACTAATTGAAATTAGGAATAAGGTGCGAGCAGATAGAAACTTTACTTTGTCAGATCAGATACGCAACCGACTCGCTGAGTTAGCTATCAAATTGAATGATTCAAAGGAAGAAACAACTTTTAACTATTGATCTGATTTAAAGATTCGCTTTAAATTAAATTGTGTTTTGAGATTATATGTATTTTTGATAATAATATAGAAGTACTTTAAATTGAATATTAATATGATCTATCAAGGAAAGCAGAACGAATACTTTGAGTTGGAGTATGTAGATTGTGACAATTTCAGAAGCTTTAGGCCGATTGTATCTGGGGCTCTGCAGCTACTGTGGTTTCAATCTGACGGAAACAAATTGATCATCGATGGCATTCACCAAACTTTTAATAACAACCAGATTGTTAGTCTCTCTCAATACCATCATGTGCAATATGAGCAGATTAACGCTATGAAAATGCTTCGGTTCAATTCAGAATTCTATTGCATAATTAACCATGATAGCGAAGTCGGCTGTAAAGGTGTATTGTATTATACACCTGCAAAAATACCGGTTGTTTCGGTTCAGGAGCCGCAATTTGCGATAATGAATGATGCCTGGAACCTAACCGATATGGAATTAGAAATGAAAGACGAATTGCAGCTTGAAATGCTGCAAATTGTCCTCAAGCGCATCCTGATACTGTGCACAAGAATATACAAAATGCAAGGTACCTTGTCTTTCATCGACGATAGTCAGCATAATTTAATAAGGGAATTCAATTTTCTGGTTGAACAAAACTTTAAGGAGCAGCATAGCGTCTCTTACTATGCAGGTTTATTACACAAATCACCAAAGACCATTACCAATACCTTTAAGAAGATTGATGAAAAATCACCACTTCAGCTTATCCATGACCGTATTCTGTTAGAGGCTAAAAACTTGCTGCATTATACAAAACGGGATATTTCTGAAATAGCGTACGAACTCGGATTTGAAAACGTGCAGGTATTCAGCCGATTTTTCAAGAGACTCTCAGGTATTTCTCCTACCGAATTTCGACTCAAATAAAAGAAGAGAATTTAGGCGGATTAGGCTTAAAAACATAGCAATTAAAAACGTAGACCTCTTTAAGGGCAGATCTTGAACAGTAGGGTAAATCGATCTTAATAGGTTTCGATTTAATTATTGTGCGACCTGATTGACTGAGTTTTTAATGTCTTGAAAAAAACTCTAACTCAGTAAGGCTGTCATTATGGATATAAAACAGCACCATAGCTTTATGCTCAGTGTTCCTGGTACATGGATAGGTCAAACTACCAGCCTTTGCTTAAGCCATATATCTAAAGCATTCTGTATCTCTCTGTTTGGGTACATATTCTATATACACCTTGCCATGTCTTATACTAAAGCAGGGCTCATACTATTGGGATTACGGTAATGCGCAATTGTAGGAGCACACAAATGAGCAACCTCCGCAATAACTTTGTAAGTCGAAATAAAGGGTAAAGAGCCAATGTACTCTACCCTTTATTTTTTATATTTGCAATATTGATTTACAAGGTAATCAAATGAAAAAGAATGTAATAAGCACCATTACTAAATCGTTACCGATAGAGTTTTCCTCTCTTGTAAACTACTCTTTATTAGTCACTTTGTGCTATATTAATCTTTTTTCGAAAAAAAAGTATTGGATAAATATTATAGTGACTCGACTTACAAGGTTGAAGCTATGAGAATTTCAAATAACTTTTTTTCTCTGAAATGTGATAACAATAATTCAGATTATGTAGTAGTATTTCTAAATGATTTAAGCAGATTGCCGTATGAGGAGTTGATACACTGGAAAGGCTATAATATTGCTCCCGATGCTCGAATGGCACTCAGTTATTCATATTATAATACAATGGTTTTAGGTAATTGGTCGCATGGAGCTGAAACTCTCGACCTATTTTTTAAAGAAAGATTTGCTGAATATGTAAAGAAATGGAATTGTAAATTCAAATGGGATCTCTTTAAGCCTCTAAATGATATTCAAAAGCACGTTTTTAAAGGTTTGCATATACCAACAACCGAAAACATATCAACTTTTATAAATCAGATAGAAGGACTTGCATTGATTTTGATTGATTCCTTAAATGATCGTGAGTTATCTAAGAATATTACAATTGAAAAAGAGGATAAAAGTATTGCAAAGTTTCAGAAGTATCTTGCTCAACACAATTGTCCCAGTACTGAAATCATTGAGTTCTTTCGTAATTTACAGTCATTGAGATCCGGAATAACAAAAGCACATAGATTTTCTAAAAACAATAAAGATGCTATTAAAGCTATGAAGCATTTTGAAATTGAAGCTGATTTATCAAATTGCATAAAATCATCTGAAAGATTATTTATGGATAGTATTTATACTCTTAATACATTAATGATTCATTTTAATTTGTAACTTTGCAAAAGTCAAGTAGCTCTTTGAGTATTGCAGAATATCAAAGCGAATCTACGCAGGTTGCTCGTTTCTAAATCGTTACCTGTTGGTAAAAATAGTTTTGTAAGTTGTTGGTTATTAGCGGGAAAGAATAAATTCTATGTCTTGCTAGGTGGTAGGTAAGCCTGCGATTTATCCCGCATTGCTTGGCTATTTTCTTCAAATGAGGATTGATACTTGTATTATGCAACATCGGGAATAGTTTCCCATGTTTTGCAGCACCCTTATATTTTTCTATCAATTTTACAGCTATATCCAAAAGCAGTATATTTTCGGGTGTACCTGTCTTTTGACGGGTCGTTTCGATCCACAACCTACCATCCTTATCCTTTTTTATATTCGCCTCAGTAAGATTACATATATCGCAGTAACAGATTCCGGTAAATACAGAAAAGAGAAACATATCCCGTGTAAAATTTCGGTTGGGTGTATCAAAAGTCGTATTCATCAATTTCGACAGTTCTTCTTCGGTCAGGTAGAGCTGTCTTTTTTCTCCTTTTTCGGGAGTGAAATCACTAAAAGGATGTAGGGTTATAATCCCTTTATGGACAGCAATTCTAACGATTTTCTTTAACCGAATAATATGTCCGCAGATAGTATTGGGCTTAAACTTTTTATCCACCTTCATATGCATATCAAAGGCTTCTATAAAGGACGCATCCAAAGATTTGATGGCGATATCCGTTACTCTATATTTGGTTGCAACAAATTCGGATAAAAGTCTATATGTATTTTTATATTCATAAAATGTGTCTGCCGTGCGGTTAACGCCTACACGCAAGGCATATTCTTTGTTATGTTCTTCAAAAAGCTTAAGCAAAGTCACTTGTGCTGCCGCAATACCCTGAAAGGCATTTTTCACATCACGGGCTGAGATTATTTCATTTATATCTTTCAGTTCATTGAACCGTGTAAGCAATAAGAGTAACAAAGATTCAATTTCCCGATTCGTTGAGATAGCTTCATTGCTTTTGCCTGTACACCTTTGTGAGGTAGAATTCCAAATCAGGGGATTTATATTAATCTTACATGCAAATTGGGCGACAGAATTTTTCTTTCCCTTTACTGTTATCTTTCCCATAAGCGGACAAAAGCCATCTGCATTTTGCTCATTTCGTTTCAGGTAGAGCAGCACCTTCATTTGAGTTTCCATACTGATAATTTTAATTACAATATTAATTTCTTTTTTGTTATTATTCAATATGAAAATCAGTGCATTACAGTGAATGAAAATCACAAAATTCAATACTTGATCCAGTTTTTACAAAAACAACTTATTTTCGTATTCAGGATGGTAGAAAAAGAATGATTTGATGCATTTTTCTACTCATAAAACAGGTAATGATTTAGTAGTGGATGTACTGCCATATTCGGTAGTATTTGTGCTTTCCGGTGTTAGTGAAAAATGATGAAAAACAACTAAATATCAACATCTTATATTTCAAATTCTATATCTCTAAATATTCTGCTTCGATAGCCCGTTATTGTTATACCGGACTTTCATATGCAGACATATACGAATTAACGTATGACGATATAAAGCCTCATTTTGATGATAATCTATGGATTATG
>RRZT010917055.1_pt1 | contig 12539 bp, 6 predicted proteins | sample 2165551 | NCBI WGS metagenome assembly RRZT01 (sample SAMN10456910, study PRJNA506462) | wastewater metagenome | biome: wastewater; feature: sludge; material: wastewater sludge; isolation source: wastewater sludge with Escherichia coli K12::gfp cells carrying plasmid... | place: USA: Moscow, Idaho ... | reverse complement strand
GACGGTTAATAGCAGGAACCCAACACCGATATTCGTGCATGCCTCAACTCCAAGTTATCAAGGGTCGCATATTGATGGGTTTCATGAGGCGGTGGTGGCAACGGTGATGGCGTTTGCCGAAGTGGCAAGCGAAGCACCAAAAGGAGAGCACATTAATATTTTTCCTGGATTTGTGTCGCCCGAGGATTTGCGCCATTTGAAAGATATTTTGAAAGATTTTGGGATGGATTATGTGCTGTTTCCTGATTACTCGGATTCGTTGGATAATCCTCATTGGAAAGATTATCAATTGATTCCAGAAGGGGGCACATCGGGTGAGGATTTGATGAGAACAACGCACGCCAAGGCCTCTTTAGAGTTTGGATATGTGCTTAATCAGGGCAATTTGAGCGGCAGAGTTAAGAGCAACAAAACGGTTTTAACGGCTGGCGAATGGCTCGAAAATAATCATAACGTACCCTACAGAACCATGGGAATGCCCATTGGAATTAATGAAACGGATAGGTTTTTTAAAGCGTTGGAGGAGCTTTCGGGCATGGAAACGCCTGAGCGATATACCCGCGAGCGTGGCCGCTTGATTGATGCTTACGTGGATGGTCATAAATACCTGTTTGGCAAACGTGCCATTGTGTATGGTGAGGAGGATTTGGTGATTGGACTGGTATCCTTTTTAGAGGAAATAGGTATTGAGACCATCTTGGTGGCATCGGGCGGCGAAAGCGGTATGCTGATGAATGAGATTGACCGAATCAGTGGTGGTAAACCTATTAAAGTGGTGAGCGGTGGCGATTTTGAGATGATTAACGAGATGGCCGATGAGCTAAAGCCTGATATTCTGATTGGTAACAGCAAGGGGTATTACATCTCGCGACGTTTAAAGATTCCATTGGTGCGGGTTGGATTTCCAATTCATGATCGTATTGGTGGCCAGCGGGTTAAGCATATTGGCTACAGCGGCACCCAGCATTTGTTCGACTTGGTTTGCAACGCGCTCATTGAGTACAAACAGGAGCAGTCGCCAGTGGGGTATAAGTATATATAGGGAAATTTAGACCTCCCCTAGCCCCTCCAAAGGAGGGGGACAGGACAAAACTTCAAAGTAATGACTTCAACTCCCCTCCCTTGGAGGGGTTGGGGGAGGTCAAGGAAAGAAAAAAACTTTGCGAACCTTCGCGCCTTCTTTAACTCCGTTGATCTTCGATTGCGGATCTTTGCGATATAACTTTTTAAAATAACAATATAAAAATAAACGATATGGAAGCGCACTATTTAACCAGCCTGTCTAAAAACTAAAAATAGATAAAAAAAGGTACTTCACAATAGTATGAAGCAGATTTAGGCGGCCACTAAGAGCTTTTTGTTTTTGACAAATGGATGTTTGAAAACTACCATATTTTTAGAAGTGGGCTTATTTTGGCTCAAAATGCGTTGTAAAATGGCTTTTAAAATGAGGTTTAGAGCTTCTCTGAGCTTCCCTTTGGTTAGGGTAAGCAATCTTCGCAGATTGTAGGCAATAAGGATCAAGCCTACATCGGCCGATGCGCGTTGTTTGCCTTGTTTTGTCATGATGTAATCGAATCCCCAGTTTCGTTTTATGGTTCCAAAGGGGTGTTCCACAATGGCTTGGCGTTGTTTGTAGATCTCCATGTTTTGCTCCATGTTCTCTTTGTTTCGAAGGACGTTTAAAGCACTCTCGTTTCGTTGTATGGCACGGCCTCTGGGGCTTGCGGTGCATTTGGCGCGAACCTCACACTCTTTACATGCAGCGGATCGGTAAACTTTAAAGGGCTCTGCTTTGCCATCGTACCAGGTATCGTTTGATGTCAGAATCTGATTTTGAGGACATATATAATGGTCTTTGTCAATTAGGTAGGTAAAGTAGGTGTTGTGGTATTTAGGATCGGGGGTGGAGGAGTTGGACGATTTTGGTATGGATATAAGCGTGTTTAAAACTCCGAGTTCATGACATTTTCGAATCTCAGCCCCTGTGTGATATCCTTTATCGAAGAGAGCCCAAAAGTTGGTGTTTCCGGTGATGTTGATGGCGCGTTGTACCATTCCAGCGAGTGCATTATTGTCAATTCGATTGGTGACCTCAAAGTCGAGAATCATTTTACTTTTGGCATCGTTAATGGTTTGGGTGGAGTAGGCTACTTCGGTAATTCCTTGACGTATTGGTAGTTGTTTGCTTTCGGTGTCGGAGGTTGATATTTGAGCTTCACCCGTAGCTTTGAGCTGTTTTTCAAGCTCTTGGTATCCCTCTTTGCGCGTTTGATGTTTGATGATCTGCTTTTTAATCTCCTCTTTTTGAGGCTCATCGGCCTGCTCAAGGGCAGCATTGTGTTCGGCTAGTTTGTTGTCGATATACTCGATATGACGGTCGATCTTATCCTGATTGTAGTTGTTCTTTTTAGAGTTTTGGGCACGTAGCTTAACGCTATCGCCCGCTATGATGTTACCCCCAATGAGGTTGAGGTTTTGGGCTGTTTGCACAGTTGCATGAAACACCTTTCTGATGGCCTCGGGAAAGTCTCTTCTAAAGTTTGATATGGTGTTATGGTCGGGTGTTAGGCAGCGTAAAAGCCACATTAACTCAATGTTGCGGAGTGTTTCTTTCTCCAATTCGCGCGATGAGCGTGTGCGATTTAGATATCCATAGATATAGAGCTTTAGCAAATCGGCAAATTGGTATGGAGGTCTGCCTTCGTGCTCTTTCTTCTTGCGTTTAAAGCCCAATTCTTCAAGGTTTAGGCTATTAACGAAGCTGTCGATATCCCTAACTGTGTTATCTGCCGAAATAGCCTCTTCTAGCGTCACTGGGAAGAGGCTTACTTGGTTTCTATCTTGTCCTTGTATGTATCTCATATGACTACAAGATACTAAATATCAAGTTGTTAGCCAAATAATGGGGTGTAAAAAAGTGATATTTTTGAGATTAGTTTTTAGACAGTCTGACGGATGGGTAAAGGACGTAACTAAACACCTAGTGTTAGATAGTCTTTGCCTAATATCCCATTAAAAAAGAATGAAGGAAGAACAAATAGATTAATCAATTAACAATTAAAACAAAATGAAAATGAAAAAATTATTCTTAGCATTTGCAGCAATTGCAATCACCGCTGGTGCTTATGCACAAGCCGATTCAACAAGCCGAATAATGAGTCCACAGGACTTAAACAGTCAAAATCAGGAAGTGAAAAATTATTCCGTTGATAAATCACATCCAGATGGAGTAATGATGCAAAATGGAAAAATGATGAGGGTGCAAAACGGACAAATGACAGTATTACAAGATCATGGTGTGACCATGAGCAATGGTACAAAAATCTCTAGCGACGGAACTTGCACTAAAAAAGATGGCTCAAAAATGATGATGAAAGAAGGACAACATATGGATATGTCTGGTTACATGATTCCCATGAAAACAAATAAGGATAAAAACATCTATCACACTCCTGATAGCATCAATAATAAAAAAACAACGAGGTAAGTGGGACGATCGATGAAATAAATCCCATCCTTACAAAATGTGCCGAGCCTATTTCGGCAAGCTCTCCAACTATATGGCTTTTGGCGGCGGTATATTGGAGAGCCATAGGCTTGGTGCATGTTGTAGCTACAGATCTTGGGTTTAATCCGTGGGGAGTGTGATAGATATAAAAAACTCCAGCAATCCTAATAATACAAAAAGGCTATCCAAGCAAGACCTGAATAGCCTTTTCGATATAATAAAAATTAGTAATCAAATTTATACACCTTATTGTGTGTCGAGACGTCCATTTATGCCTTCTCATAACAAACGTTATCAAACAATTCTTTAGTTCGAATCCCCATTAGTTTATAAAATTTGGCCTAGCCATTAGGCCAAAGCGAAATAAATGCAATTGCCTGCTAAAAGATATATTGTAATAATCTTGACCGTAATAATACTGTGCAAAAAGGTTAATGTCATGTAAGAAAAATGGTTTGTATGAGATAGTTCCTTTAAATATTAGTCGGTTAAGACTGATCGCTTTTGTGTGGTTGAAATTATCAGCGATATATCCGAACTTAATCGAACCATAAAGCATGGCACTCGAAGTCCGCGAATTATTGGATACAAGGTTTAGCATACGTAAAGTTTTAGTAACATTTACAATGCTTTGTAAATCCACAAAAAATCGCAAATCACCATATATATTATTTAAATCGGTAACGTGCATGAAATGATATACCGTGGATAGTTTTATATACCTTGTGGCATTAGGATTTAGTTTGTCGGGTTCAGACATAAAAAGCCCAACTTCGGCAGCATTAGTTGAGAAATTACCAGTTCTAGTATTAATGGTTACTTTATCGTCGTTATAAAAGTCATTTTCTTGACCGTTGGAGTGATGCCAAACCGATAGATATCCAAATAGATCAGACTTATAGACTTCGGGCTGCCTTATCTGATAAAAGCCAGTTATACGTGGCATAAACGACGGCGAACGTACTGGCACAGATTTTTCGTTATACATCCGTAAAATAATTTCTGGCGACAACTCAATTCCCCATCTATCAGAACCACTTAGTTTAACAAGGAAATATGGTATTATGTCGGCTTCAAAAATAAGCTTATCTATATTTCCAAAACCGCCCGTGGCCGAAACGTAACTTGGTTCGCGAAACATGATAAAAGTACCTTGTTGCGACAACATCTTACTTGCACTTTGTGACTCAATTTTAAGTGGGACTAAAAGTGCAAGAACTACATGAGCGAGAACAATGAGGTGAGGTGATTGCATAACAATGAAGTCTTAGTGATGAATTAAAACTGAATTGGGGGGTTATGATGTAGTAGGGCAAAACTTTTTGTAGATGAGTTACCCCTAGGGACAACTCATCTAAGAGAACTAGAAAAACCTCAGCGATTATTTGTTCTTTTTGGAATTAAAATACTTGAATTAAATTTTTTTTAAGAAATTATTCCACGCCTTAGGATAACCTTTATAGAAATAAAGAGAGCTATCAAAACCGCAACACCTACTCCAAAATAAAGCGATGTTATAAAGTTATGTTTCCAAAGAAATAGTAATATCGCAACAACGTACAAACAAATATAGTTGTGCTCACTTTTTACAACTCTCTTCCAGTTAAACCTTTTTGCATTATTTTGTTCTTTGTTAAGCATCTGATACCAGTTTTGAGGGTTAATTGTATTTCCCAACTGCTTGTAAAAATTTAGCAATGGCTATTTGCTGACGACAACGCGAATCAGTTAAGTTATCGAGTGCCTGTTGGTGCATAGCTTTTGCCTCAAGCAAATCTGAAGTTGATGAAACGCCCGATTGGTAATTATCGGTAATTACTTTAAGATGTTCTGTGGATTCAATAACTCCTTCTTTGGCATATTCTATTTCAAAGAAACTCTCTTCGGCCTGCTGCTTGGTTTGTTGCATTTGAAGGTTAAGTAAGTCTGTAGTTTCAGCAAGTTTGTTCTGAGCTAAATTGATGTTTATCTGTTTCTGTTTTATCGTGTGGTATCCGCCCCACCAATCAGATATCGGTATAGATAACGTAACAAACACTAGTCCACAAGAATACTTTACATTCATAGCATCTTGTGAAAAAGCATTAACGCCAACGGCTAATTGTGGCATATTTGCACCAATCGACATCTTTTTATCCAACTTCTTGATAGTTACTAGATTGTCGAGCATCTTATATTCACTTCTGTCTTCCACACTGCCTATTTGCAGATCGGCCAAAGAGATAGATTTTGTAGGCATTGTAAGATCTAACTTTAGCGAATCCGCATCAATGGAAGATATGCCCACAAGCTGACAAAGAGCCAATTTCGACAAGACAATTCCATTCTTCAACTTCAATCTATTGTTACGTAAATCGGTCTGCTTCAATTGTACCTTTAACAAATCGCTTCGATGTACTAATCCTGCGTCACACGAAACCTTTACATCACGCGCCAAAGAGTCGAGCATTAACTGATAGTCGTTAATGGTTTTGAGTTTCTCGTAAAGTGCCACTGTATTCCAATAAAGTTCCTCGGTGCGTATCAGAACGTCAGTTTCTGTCATGGATTTTTGCTGCTCACGAAGTGTTATCGCGACTGAGGCCATTTTGTTACCATTCATGATCTGACCACCTGCATAAATAGGTTGAGTGGCCATCACACTTACCATGTTGAGATAGTCGAGTACTCCAATGCTCATAGCTGGGACATATGCAAATTGCGTAGCTGTTGCTAAGTTCGCTGGATTGCCGTCGTACACTGGTAAATCCATTTTTGGAGTAGATCCTTTTACCAGATAGTCGCTCGATCTCATAGCAAATACATCGGCACTAACTTTTGGGAAATAGTTTGTAAAAGCATTTTTTTTCTCTTGTTGAGCTGCTTCTATTTCATACTTTGTAGCCTTTATTTCCCTGTTATTTTGCAGCGCCAGTTGTTTGCAACTGTCTAAAGAAAGCGTTTGAGCTTGCGAGTTATTAGAAAATCCGAACATGAGTATGCCAATAATGGATGCTGTAACGATTAGGCTACGGCCTTTAAGTTGTGTCTTATCTTTTTTTCTAAAGGCGATGGTATAGAGCACTGGCAGAATAAACAAGGTAAGTACCATTGATATTAGTAATCCAAAGGCAATGATTGTTCCAAGAGGACCCCAAAGTGGTGAGCGGCTTATGATCATCGGAATCACTCCCACAGCGGCCGCGGCAGATGTTAGAAAGATTGGTCGCATACGACGTTTTCCGGCAGCTAAAGCAGCTTCGCGAACAGTCATGCCCTTTTCGTTTAGTTCTCGTACATAATCGATCAGAATAATGCCATTACGCACCACAATACCGCACAAGCTTATTATTCCCATGAAGGCTGTTACCCCAAACGGATAGCCCATTACCCATAATCCAATGGCCGCACCCGGGAATCCAAGTAACATGGTAAGCATGATGAGTGAGGCAATATCAGTTCGTTGGAATTGAAATAGTAGAATGAAGAATATAAGTATGATACTTACGCCTAATGAGATTGCCATCGGAATCATTACTTCAGTTTCATCTTCCGCCTCTCCGCCATAAGTTATAGTTGTGCCAGAAGGTGTTGCAAGCTTTTCAAGTTGTGGCTTTAAAACATTAAATACGTTAGATGCCACAACACCATCTTCTACATCGGCCAAAACGGTTAGTGTGCGAACTCCATTTCGGCGCACGATTGTACCTTCTTCAAAACCAGGTGTTAGTGTTGAAAGCGACCTGAGCGGTACGGATGAAAAGGATGACGGCGAGGTAATATATTGATCTTGAATTGTTGAAATAGATGGTTTAGCTGTTTGCTCGTAATAGAGTTTCACATTAACAGGATAGTCGCCCTCCCAGAGTGTTGTAAGAGGTAACCCATCAAGCGACGCCATAAGTTCAATGGCTGCCAATCCTTTTGAATAACCCATTCTGTCAGCCTTTTCGTTATCCATGTTTACCTGCACATATTGTTGAGGTTGATCCCAATCGGTGCGGATCCAAGATATATGAGCTGTTTTGCGCATAATATCTTCAACTTTGGCTTTAACTGCATATAGATTTGCAATAGTGTCGCCTGAGATTCGAATTTCAATTGGAGCTTTTGTTGACATCATTGAGAGACGTTTCCATTTAATATGTGCTAGCGGAAACGCCGTGTCAAATTGTTTCTCATAGCTTTCAGAGATCTCTTTCGTAGCCTCGTTTGTTGTTGTGTTAAGCAGTAATTGGCCAAAACTTGCGGATGGCATATTTGGTGCATAAACGGTATGGAAACGTGGAGAGCTGGTGCCTACAAAACTGGTTACGTTGGTGATACGATTGTCTTTCATAAGCGTATGCTCTAAGCTGTCAATCACCGCCTGCGTTGCGTCTAAAGAAGATCCTGATGGCAAATAAACCTCCACCGCCATTTGATTGCGCTCTACTTCCGGAAAAGTTTGTTGATCTAAGCGACTGAAGATTATGAATGAGATAACCACGATAGCTGCACCGGAGCCAAGTATCATTTTGGGATTACGAAATGCCCATTCTAAAGCTCTATCGAAACTTGTTTGAAGACTATCAAGCAGTGATTTTTTGTTAGACGATGGCTTATTTAACCCTTTTTTGATAAATACGAAGTTGAGGTATGGTACTAAGAGTACTGCAACCGCAACAGATACTGAAAGTGCAATGCCTATTGTTACCGGAAAATCTTGTAAAAATTCGCCTGCCATACCCGATAGGAAATATTTTAATGGAAAGAAAGCTACGCAGATGGCTAGAGTTGCTGCAACAACCGGAATGAATAGTTCCTTTGCACTTTTTATAGCTGCATACCAAGGCGAATATCCATGATCAATCTTTTCTACATGACTGTCTATCACCACAATGGAGTTATCTACAATCATGCCTAGTACCACGATTAACGCAGCCAGAGTAACGGTGTTGAGTTCAATTCCAAATGCGTAAAGCAATGCCAGCGTGATAAGTATTGAAATGGGGATGGTAATACCTGCCACTGAAGCCACACGGAAGGGTAGCAGAAGCATGGTGACGAAGATTACAGCAATGATGGCTATCATAAACTCCCTTAAGAAGTTTGAAACTGAATCATCTACATATTGGGGTAAATTTGATATTTTTTCAACCTTAACATCGGCTAATCCTTTTTGTTTAAACGCTTCTAATGCTTTATCTACATCTTTGCCAAATTGAACGATGTTATTTCCAGGTTGCATTTCGAGTGAAAGAAGTAGGGTTTTCATTCCATTTTGGCGAATAAAATTATCTGGATCTTCGTATCGACGCTGGATGGTTGCAATATCTTTAAGTTTCACGATGTTGCCATTTGGGTCGGAATAGACGATTTGGTTACCTAAATCCTTTTCTGATTCAAACGAAGCTGGAAAATGTACTGGCAACTCCTTTTTTCCATCATCAAGCGAACCAGCATAGCTCACCATACCGGTTGGCATGTAGTTGGCTAACAAAGAGATAGCTTTGATGTTATATTCATTAAGCAGTGCGGATTTTACCTTCACATCTACCTGTTCTTTTTGTAATCCGTAATCTTTTATTTTAGATACTGATGGTATTTTACGACACTCAGCCTCTAACTTGGTCAACTCTGTCTCAAGTTCCCTGTAACTACGTGAATCGGATGATAAGGTGATGAGCAGAGCTGCCGTATCGCCAAAATCGCTGTTTGCTATGAGTGCTACAACACCTGTTGGCAATTGAGACTTCATCTCGCCAAGACCATGTTTGAGTTTAGACCAAAATTGATCTGAATTCTTTATGTCATCATTGAGCTCTACATAAATAATCATCATCCCCTCTTTGGAGTTAGAGTAGGTTTTAGCTTTTCTTACCTCCTGATATCCAAATATATAGTTCTCTACCTTTTTAGTGAGTTGCTCCTCAACCTCGGCTGATGTCGCCCCTGGGTATACGCCTATTACTAATCCTTGACGGATTGTGAATTGAGGAAATTCGTTACGCGGCATTTTCATTAATGCAACTACTCCGAAAATCATTAAAACAGCTGTTATGATTAGGATAATCTGACGATTGCGCATCGCCCATTCGATTGCTCCTTGTTTTGGTTTTGTCTTGTGGCTCATCTTACAAAGAGATTTTACTATTGTTTGTTATTTTTTCTAATCCTTCACATACCACTTCATCATTAGTTTGTAGTCCAGATAGGATTTCGATGCCGTTATTTACCATTTGACCAACTTTGACCGATTGTCTGGTCACGGAAGTATGATTTGCTGATACCTTATAGACAAAAGACCCTTCGGAATCGTGAGAAATTGCACGGTAGTCCACTACTTTCTCTGTACCATGATTTGCTTCAAGAACGATGTCGCAAATCATGCCCGGTTTAATTTTATTGTCTGGATTATCGGCCAGTACGCGCACTTCGTAGGTGCGTGCAAACTGATCGGCCACCACGCCTACAATGGCAATCTTGCCACTAAATTTAGTGTCACCAATAGCCGGAACCGTAAATTTGGCACTCATGCCAATTATCATTTTAGCTATTTCACTCTCAGGAACCGATAGACGCACGTAGATCTGATCTATTTTAACGATTTCGAAAGGAGCTGTAATTGATATCGCCGACATGCCGGGTTCGATATTGCGTTTGCTTATAAACCCCGATTCAGGCGAGAATAGAGAACCTTTTTCGAGACTACTCTTTGCCAAATTCATAGAGGCTTCTGCCTGTTTTAAGTTCGATTCCATTTCTGCCCATTTTATATCGGTTAGGCTGCCTTTGTCGTGCACCTCTTTCAGGCGGTTATAAGCATCTAAAGCCTGAATATATTGAGCATTAGAAAGGTTAAACATGTTTGTTAAATCTTTTTTGTCGAGAGTAGCTAAGAGTTGCCCCTTGCGAACAGGCATTCCCTCTTCAACCAATACCGATTGCACGGTACCTGTGGTTTGAAAAGAGACTGGAATAGATTGAAACGGAATAATGGTTCCGCTGAATGTGAGGTTTTGCTGACCTTCTGAAACAGTAACTTTTGCGATTTTAACTCGAGTTACCGATTGATCGAGCGATTTAGTCTCTTTTGGGCTATTGCATGCCATTAAAATGATAAGCAATAAAGGGATTGTTAAATTTCTCATTGGAGTAAATATTATTAGTGAAAATGTTTGTTTTATAATTTTTTGTGTTGAAATGTTTGATTTATGGATTTAATCAAAATGAATAATCATTAGTTTTAATCATTTGATTAAATTGGGGCAAAAAAATTTAGTCTACAAAAAGGTACTTTAAAACCATGTCTTTTGTTATTTCATATTGCTTTTTGGCATACACATTAAACTGCTCTTCATCCATATTCAACACATGCATAATAATTGGTTTATTGGAAAATATTGACTGCATAGGTATAATGATGAGTGCTAATGCATTTTCAACTTTTATAGGTTTGATAATTCCCTGTTCAATACCTTCTTTAAATTGATTATCAAAGAACTGATAATTTATCATCGTGTTTATTTTAACCATCTTAAAGAAACGTTCGGGATTGCGATGTACCTCACTAATAATAAAAACGTCTAGATCGGGGTTGTTCTTAGACATCTCGTAATCGTGATCAAATAGAGCCATCACTTTTTCCTTTAACGTTAAAGGCTTATTAAAGAGCTCAACCATCCCCTCGAAAAACAGACGCAACATTTCATCAAAAATTTCACTAAAGAGCTTTTCCTTACTTCTAAAATAGTAATTCACGAGTGCTAGGTTCATGCCCGACTCCTCTGCAATGGCGCGTGTGGTTGCACCATCAAATCCCTTAGCCAAAAAAACTTTGGTAGCAGCAGCTCTAATTTTTTCTTCTGAGGATGGACTCTTCTCAATCATAGCGAATCGTATTTGATGCAAATATAAAGCATTATTTTAAAACCACAATTGTTTTAATCGTTTATTTTAATCATTTGATTAAAATAAGTATTACTCCCAATTTCTAGCATAGAATTTAACTCCTATCAGTAATAAAAGAGCGTTCGTTTACGAATAATATATATTGTATATAAATAATCATACTTTATTTACTAGACCCTTTAAAAATCACATCATGCATTTAAATTATCCTACATTTTTGTAATACACCCCCTATTTTACTACCGCAATGTGCGTAATGTGTATATGTATTTGTTTACATGCCCCCGATTGATAAAAATATTTTTAAAAATTTCACTACTGATATTCAGTAAGTTACCCTGTTGGAAATATGGTAAAATGCAACGTTCTAAAACAGTGGCACATTTAATGCCTAATAGGTAATTGTGAATGGGAGGGAAAGCCTCTTATTCAGGGTTTTGAAATGAGGCAGGAAGCTGCGAGGGCAGCGTGAGGGATTGAAGCGGATAGCCCACAGCACGGCCGAGATAAGGAGGATAGAGACATCGCATGCGATGTCTGTACGAAAGAAGTAAGCCGTGCGAGGACTATGAGCGGAAAGCCCGACGGGAAAAGGGCAACAAGAATAGGGAGTTTGAAATAGATGGAGATATTAACGAAATAGGAAACTGCCCTTTTGCCGGCACGCCCAAAGAGATATGATGTTTAACAGTTTAAATGGCAACGTGATGGAGATGAGCGAGAAAGTTAAAGCACCAATGGCAGCGTTTACATCGACCCGTAATGCGTGTAAACTGTGCGCTCCGCTTGGGGCAAGTGTGGTTTTTAAGGGCATTAAGGGATGCGTACCAATGATTCACGGATCGCAAGGGTGCGCAACGTACATCCGTCGTTACATGATTAGTCATTACAGGGAGCCGGTGGATATTGCGTCGTCGAATTTTAGCGAGGAGACGACCATTTTTGGGGGCAACAAAAATTTTAATGAAGGGATTAATAACATCATAAAAGCGTACAATCCGGCGGTGATAGGCATTGCAAGTGCTTGTCTGAGCGAGACGATTGGCGAGGATATTAAGGGCTTGATTCACGAATATCGGACGGTTAATAGCAGGAACCCAACACCGATATTCGTGCATGCCTCAACTCCAAGTTATCCAGGGTCGCATATTGATGG
>RRZT011346139.1_pt1 | contig 12542 bp, 8 predicted proteins | sample 2165551 | NCBI WGS metagenome assembly RRZT01 (sample SAMN10456910, study PRJNA506462) | wastewater metagenome | biome: wastewater; feature: sludge; material: wastewater sludge; isolation source: wastewater sludge with Escherichia coli K12::gfp cells carrying plasmid... | place: USA: Moscow, Idaho ... | reverse complement strand
ATCTCCTTTATAACAATAAAATTTAGTTTGTTGCAAAATTTCAACAACTTGATTTTACTTGTATAGAAAACTTTGTTTTTTATACCTTTCCCCACCTACTGTGGGGAAAAAGTTGGGAATCAGGACGGAGCCTGAGCCCACGGCAAAGACTCTGTCCTCGCCACTCAATAATTTAATTACAGCCTTAAAAACCTAAGTCTCATTAAAACCAATAAAAATCTTGTTTGGTATTATTTTTGACTATGTACAAATATTTTTTTGTTTTACTTTGTAAAAAACAGCTTACAAAATTAATATTCTCTATTAATCCCACCAAAGAAATATTTCTTTTCTTTCTTGGATAAGTATTTTTAAACTACTTATGCTTCCAACACCTTGTTCCACTGTATCAGGACAAAATTCATATATTTCTTTAGAAAAATCATTTAAATTACTTGGTAGTTTATTTAATGTTATATAAACCCAATCTTTATCAACGCCTTTAATTTCTATACCATACAAGGAATCCCATTTTTTTAGTTTTTCTATCACTTCTTCTGTATCAAATCCATAATTTGACCCATTTGTTTTAAATATTCTTAAACTTTCATACTTATCTTTTGATTTTATTACACATATCTTTTGATTGGAATCTTCATCCATTGAAATTCCTGTAAAAAAAATCTGATACTTCTCATTACCCAAATTTGATTTTAACTTACTATAAAATTCTTCACTTTCAAAATTTTTTACCTCATAATAAAAAATTTGTTTTTTAAATTTAGTTAATCTTTCTCCATCGATTTCATCAAGAATTTTAACTTTCCCATAATTACTTATTTCTTTCATTTCTTCATTTGTAAGCTCCATATTTTCTTTTCCTCTTCCATTAATCATTACTCCACAAATACAAAACAAAATAAACATTTTTAACAATTTTTTTATCATTTTCCCTCCAATTTCTTTTCTTTTTAGTTTGTTGTAAAACTCCAACACCTTTATTTTACTTGAATAAAAACTATGTTTTTATGTACTTCCTCACCTACGGTAGAGAAAAAAGGAGTAATCGTGGCAGAGCTTGAACTAACTGTAAAGACTCTGTCCTCGCCACTCCATAATTCAATTACAAACTTAAAAACCTAAGTCTCATTAAAACCAATAAAAATCTTGTTTGGTATTATTTTTAGCTATGGACATAATTTTTTATTTTTGGAACTAGCTACTTTATCTTTAGTAAAAATAATAAGCATCTATTCCTCTTTCAGATAAGTTATCTAAAGTTTCTATGTCATTATTTTTTATCGCCAAATTCACTAAACTATCTTGATACTCAATTTTCTCTGCTTTCTCAAGTAATTTTTTAATTATATACTTATTATAAAAATATCCCTCATCTTCAGTATCAACTCTACTTAATAAATAGTCTAAATCACCTGCTTCTATTTTCACGCCTTTTTCTAAAAAATAATTAAACATTTCATAGTCTGATTTTACTATGCTATTTTTTAAAAGCTCTCTACCTTCTTCCTTTTTTAGCTCTACATCTTTCGTAACTTTAATCAAATAATCATAAGTTTCTTTTCCATAAAAATAATCTATAGCTCTCAAATTTTCATTATTTTTATCATTAGGATTAAAACCTTTATCAACATATTTTTTTAATAAATTAACATATCCCATTGATGACAAATAATGTAATAGTCCGTCTCCATCACTATCTTTTATACCAATGTTTATATTATGAATTTCTAATAATTCTAATATTCTTTTACATTTATACTCATATAAACTATTCTCAACTATTAAAGATAAAAAAGACTTTCCATTATATGTTTCTCCTAAGATATTAGCACCTTTTTCTAGTAGTTTATCAGCTATTTTCATATATTCCTCATCATAATATTTTAATGCTAATATAATTGGTGTTTCTCCTTCTTTTATTTTAATATTAGGATCTATTCCGTTATCAAGAAGTAATTCTATTATTTTAAGATTTTTTCTTCTAACTGCATAACTTAACAAATCGTCTCCATAATATTCTTCTTTATCGTCTTTAAAATCCACTCCAACTTTTATCAAAGTTTTAAAAATATCTTCCACATTTTCTGAATAATAATCTTCCTTCCATATATCAAAGTAAAAATTACTATATTTTTTATTAAACTTTTCTAAATCTCCACCGTTTTTAATTAAAATTGCTGCTACATGTGGAGATTTATACTCTCCTGAAATATCTAGTAATTCGTTTAATTCTTTTGGAGTAAATTTAATACCTTCTTCAAATACTTTTTCGAAGAGTTCCACATCATTTTTCTTAGCTGCTAAAGCAAGAAGACTATATATAACTTTTTTATCTTTTGAAAGCACTTTATTACCCAAATAACTTTTAAAATCAGTTTCATCCTCCACACTTAGATTTCTTGGAATTTCTTCATCAATATATTTGTACAGTTTTAAATAATCTACACTTTCTTCTTGCTCTTTAGTTAAATTATTAAGTATATTTATCACTGTAAAAAAATCAGGATTACTATAAAAAATTTCTCTTTCTTGTGTAGTTTTAGAAGAGTCTACTTTATATTTTATTTTTAAATTTGCCCCATTCTCTAATAAAAATTTTATCGTATCTTCATCACTAGAATAGAAAAGTGCTGTATATCCTTCTTTATCTCTATAATTTATATCTGAACCTTTGTCCAATAAATATTTTAAAATTTCTATTTTATCATTTCCATAACTATTTTTTACTTTTTCAATTAGTAATGATACTCCCATCTTCTCAATATCTTTTACGTCTTTAGAGTTAAATTTTAATCTATCTAATACTTCGAATAAATTCTCAGTTTCTTTAGAATCAAACAGTTTTTCAATTAACTTCAGTCTACTTTTTCCCTCTACCTTCAATCCCTTATCTAGAAAATCTTGAACTGTGAAAGCTATGTATGACCTATATTCACTATTTCTATTATCTTCTATTATTAGTTCTATTAAAGTTTTTCCTTCACTATTAACTCCATTTATATCAATAAAATCATTGTATTCCTCTGATAATATTAAATTTTTTTCATACAAATAAAATAAAAAATCTATTTTTTTATTATTTGGCAATTTTTTAAAATAATTAACATATAAATCATTAGGATTTTCATTAAAAACATAATAATAAAATTCATTTATATTTAAACTTTTATTATTTTTAAATATGTATTCCAGCTCATCTATATTACAATCCTCTAATTCTTTATAATCCCATATATAGTTACTTGATAATTCTATAATTTTTTTGTCAAATAGCTCTTTCCCTAAGCAACTTAAACATATTAAAATAAAAATTAAAAGTTTATTCACTCTCACTACCTCCTCTCACAATTTCATTGTAATTGTTTATAAACTCCATATTTTTAGATTGAAGCGCATAATCATAGGCTGTATAACCATTTCTATCTCTATATCCCACATCAATTCCTTTTTCAATCATTTTTTCTAGAAGTTCTATATCCTGATCTATCATTAACGCAGACTTATCTCCATCTACTTTATTTAAATCAGCTCCATTTTCAATCATAAAGTCAATAGTTCTTAAGTAATCGTAATATTCTTTTTTAGTCTTATTTATTATAAAGTAGTATATTGGACTTTTCCCGAAACTATCTTTCTCATTTACATCTATACCCTTTTCTAGAATATATTGTGCTGTTTCAATATTTTCTTTCATTAAAGCTATTTTAAACATATTTTTCTTAAATATGTCTTTACTTTTACTCTCCTTTAAATTTTTATCCAAAAATCTAATTCCATCTATTCTTATGTCATCTAACAATTTCTCATATCTACTTATTTGAGTATTGTTTTTATAATATCTATTAAAGAAATTTTCATCTTCTGAGAAAATATCTGAAACTAAATTATTATCTACAACAAAATTCAGCATATCAATATTTTCCATTTTAACTATTTTTGCAAAGTTTTCTACTGTAAATTGAATTTTATTCAACTTACCATATTTTTTTAATAATTTGAGAACTTGAAAATCATTATTACTTAAAGTCTCATTTATTAACCAATTTTCATCTTCATAATTTCTTTCTTTAAAGTTTATTTCATATGTACTTTTCAACATTGTTTCAAGTTTATCATTTTCATAATATCTTATCTTATTTAATAGTATCTCTTTTATTTCTTCATCTAAATTACAACCATCATCTATAAGTATTCTTTTTATTTTTAAATTATTATAAATTATCATATGAGCCACTAGTTTCTCTTGATTTACTGTACAATATTCTGAGAGATTAAAAGTTTTTATATTAAGTTCATTTATTATAGTATTTACAAATTCATCATCTTTTTCTAAAAAGAATTCTATTATATATTTTAATTCTTCATAATCAAATTCTGAAAGTCCATTCTTCATTATTTGCTCTTTAGCTTCATCTTTTTTCCCTATGTTCATATAATAAAAAATTAAGCTATTATCATTTTTATCTTTATAAGGATATTTAAATAATTTTTCTAAACATTTTTTTGAATAAACATTTTGATTTTTTAAAAATGACATATCCAATATTTCTTTGTTCTCTTTCTTTTTTTGAAGAATTGCTTCGAAAATATCTTCTTTATCCAATGAAAAAACTCTTTCTAAATATATATTTTTTACTTCTTCATCATTTTTTTCAATTATATAACTAAAAATATTCACACAATTCAACTTAATCAAATTTTCTAATAAGAAAAATTTATCTAAACTTTCTTCTTCAAAAAAATTCTCTTCTTTAAAAAATTTTTCTTCCTTATAAAAGTTATATAATTCTAAATCATCAAATCTAACCAACGAATCTATAAAGTTTTTCGTAAAAAAATAATTATCTAAAATTTTAATATATTTTAAATTTGCTACATCTTTTTCTACAATCAATTTTCTAAGAATAAATTTTTTCTCCATTAAGTTAGCTTGACTCCCAGTATTACCTAGTAGTTCCTCATGATTATATAGCTCTCCTTTTTTCAAAATAAATATTTTATTTAATTCTTCTTTTGTTTCACAAAATAAAGTTATAGAAATTAATAAATATATTATAATTTTAATAATCTTCACCCTCTTCTTTAGCATATTCAACCAATAATTTCCTTATATCTTCATCATTAATAACATTTCTACTAGTACTATATTCATTTTCTTCATATTTTAATCCTAGTTTCAAAAAATATTCAACTAAATCTAAATCAATACTTTTATAATTTTTTTCTAAATATGTTGTAAGTAAATTATTGTTATTTTTTTCAATAACACTTATATCAAAATTTGTTCCCATTAAATCTTGAATTTTATTAAATGACTTTAAAGTTATATTGTTTTCTGTTGATAATAATTTGTATAACTCTTGCATTTTAAAGTCTTTTCCTAATAATTTTTTTAACAAAGAATCAGAATATCCCTTACCTAATGCCAAGAAAAATTCTTTATACTTATGAACCTCATCATTATTTAATTTTGCTCCATTTTCTAAAAGTTTTAATATATCCTTTTCACTAGCATTATTTTCTATATATGTATAAACAATTGATTCTTGATAAATAGGTTTACTTGGTTCTAAATAACTTTGATATGTTGGAAAATCAACATTATATTTTACTTTCTTTTTTATCAAGTATTTATAAATATCATATTTACCTTTTATTTTATTAGTCATAAGATTTTGAATTATTTTTCCACCATTATCCCCACCAATATCTGCCCCTTTTTTTACTAGATACTTAAATGTTTTCAAATCTATAATTACTTCAGTTTCTGAAACATATGACTCCAACAAGTTATTTGCCACATTCTTAACTTTACTCTTTTCAACTTCTAATTTAACTAAGTTATAATAATTCTTATTATATTTAGCTATATTTTCTTTGATTTCTTCCTCATTTTCCTTATAATTTTTTGCTCCACTTTGTTTTAATAAATCTATAATTTTTTTATTTAAACATCTTTTTTCTGCAACATCTAAAGGAAATTCAATGGTATTAACATAAAGATCAGCTAAAGTATATTGATTTGAATAAATCTTATTTACATCTGCTCCTAAATCTATTAATTGCTTTACAAGAGAATAATCAACATCATCTCTCAAAAGAGCTTCTATTAACAATGAGCTTCCTTCTTTAGATTCATTTATTTTAAAACCACTTCTCATATAATAAGAAAGTAATTCTTCAGTTAGTTCTTTTCCCTTATTTTTTATATAGTATTCAAGTAATGATGTACCTTCTTGGTCAACTATATTAATCTCTGCCCCCAAATTATACAACACTTTAAGCTCTTCAATATTTTCGCAATAAAAAATATATGAACACCCCTCAATGATTTTTTTATTTATATCAAAACCATTTTCAATTAATTTTTTCACAAGTTTTTCATTAGACATATTATTCACATATATATAATCTAATACTTCCACTTCATTTTCATTTTTATAATTAAAATTTACCCCTTTATTTATAAATAATTCCAATTCCCCTAAACTTTTACAATAAAATGCAGGAGTATTTCCTAAGCTATTTTTTATATTTAAGTCTACACCTTTATCTACCAAATATTTTATAATTTCTAACCTATCATATTCTTCATATGATTCAAATATATCCATAATTATAAAGTTATTTCTTCTAGTCTTTAGATTAATATACTCTGGTTTTTTATCTAAAATATATTTTATTAAATTTACATCTTTTGTTAATATAGCTTTTTGAAAAAACTCTTCATCTATTGATATATTAATTTCATTTTCAATAAAAATCTTAATGATCTCAATATCTTTTAATTCATCTTTTACTATATCAAAAAAACTTTTACCTTCATCATTTTTCAACAATACATCTGCCTTATATTGTAATAATAAACTTATCATATCCCTATTATATGTTTCACCGTATTGTTCCTTATAATACGAATAAAATATTGGTGTATTACCTTTTTTGTCCTTTATGTTTACATCTGCTCCTCTAGTTAAAAGTAATTTTATCATTTCTAATTCCTTTTTTTCTACAGCATAATGCAAAGGTGTCTTGCCCTCATTATTTTTAATATCAATATTTTTAGTTTCATTTATAATTTCTTCTACTCTAGTTAAATCCTCACTAATTACTGCATAATGTAAAGGGCTATTCCCTTTACTATCTTGAAAATTATAATTTTTAATTTTACTTTTTACAAAATCATATATTTCATCTTCCTGTGATAAGATTGCTCCTCCAAAGTTTTCTTTATAATCAATTTTATAACCTTTTCTTTCTATTTCTTTTACTTCTTCTACCCTATTATTATAAAATAAATATTCTATAGGTGTTTGACCAGAACTATTTTTTTCATTTAAATTAGCTCCATTCTTTAAAAGTAAAAATACTATCTTCATATTTAAACTTTCACCAGTTGATTGGTGAGCAGGTAATTCCCCTATTGCAGAGTATAATGACCACAATTCAATATTTGCTTTTTCATTGCAAGCTAGGTGCATCAAAGTTTCTTTAGTTTCATGATATTTCTTATTAATATTTTTATTTTTAGGAAGAAGTAGTTTTAAAGCATCTTCTTTACCATAAAGAATCGCATATTCAAAGGCATCTCTATCAAAAAGTATATTCTCCAATTTTACATTTTTACTCAATAAATATTTTAAAATCTCTAAACTATTAGTTCTTATAGCTAATCCTAGAAGAGTCTCTCCTATTTCATTTTTTTCATTTATATCCAATCCATAACTTACAGCTTTTTTTAGTACTTCTACTGCATTAATTTCATCAAAATTTGAATTATCTAAATAATCAATAATCATTTTAGCACTTGGTTTTAAGCCTATACTATACAAATAATCAGTTATTTTATATTGCTTATTCCATAAACTTATTTTAAATAAGTTGTCTTTATCATAACTAATTCCTTTATTCACAAAGTATTTTACAATTTCAAGATTACCACCCTTAAGGGCATAATATAAAGCATTTTCCCCTGATTCATCTTTAATATTGATATCTGCCCCTTTTTTATCTAAATATTTAACTATTTCAAAATTTTTATTTAAAGCTCCTATCATAATAGGTGTTACGCCTTGGCTATCTTGGCTATCTATTTCTGCGCCTTTATTTACAAAATATTCAACCATTTTAATATTATTGTTTGCTACTGCACACGATAAAAAGGTTTCTCCTCTACTATTTTTTTCATTCAAATGAACAAATTCATTAGAAATTATTTTTTTTACTTCATCAATATTATTATTCTCTATATACCCAATCACGTCATTATATTCTTCTGTGGCCTCATAGTTGTAGTAATATTCATCATATACATCATAAAAATACCCAAAACTTAATAATGATATTCCTAAAAATATAGTTGTAAATAATTTTTTCAATTCTTTCCTCCTTATTTTTTCACCTAATTTTATCTTATTGCAAAATCGCAACAACTTGATTTTACTTATATAAAAAACTATGTTTTTTATACATCCTCTCACGTGGTCGGCACCTATAAAAGATTGCTATTTCAAGTTTTCTATTAAATTTGTATTATTTTAACATTAAATCTTTTTATTTCAAAGCTTTTTTAAAAAATAAAGAAAAATTATAAAAAATAGTTCAAGTTTATTTTTTATGATATAATAAATATTATAATTAACTTTGGAGGTCATATGAAAAAATTAGTACTTTTTATTTTTGTCTCTTTTTCTATTATTGCTTCTCAGTCTTTAAACAAAATAGATTCATCAACCATTTCTAAAGAAGTTAGTAATGAGATTAAAATCAAAGATATTTCTAGTAATCTTTGGGCAACATACTTTTTAGATGAAACTGGGGCTGTGTGGGTAATTGGCGATAACCGTTGGATGATTTTTGGTAAAACAAAAGACGATTACATATCAAAACCTTTAAAAATTATGGATGATGTCAAAGAAGTTTATCCAAGAGAGTTCTCTACTGTTATGCTAAAAAAAGATGATAGTTTATGGGTAGTTGGTGGAAATAATTTCAATGATTTAGGTATAGGGGAAGTTTACTCTATTGAAACCCCTGTTCAAATAATGAAAAATGTTGAAAAACTTTTTAAAAATGAAAGCAATTTAGTAATATTAAAAAAAGATAAATCTTTGTGGGTAACTGGTTCTAATCATGACTATAAATTAGGGATAGGAGAAGCAGAAAAAGCTTATACTCCAACAAAGATTACCAAAAATGTTAAAGATGTTGTCTTTGGAGACTATTGCACTATGATTATTCAAGAAGATGGAACGCTTTTGGGTATGGGCTCAAATATTCATGGGCAACTGGGTACAGGTGATAATGAACCTCGAACTATTCCTACTTTTATTACTTCTAATGTAGAGAATGTTTATTGTGATTTTTCTAGTTCATTTATTTTTAAAAAGGATGGTTCTTTATGGGAAACACCATATTTCGCTGATTTTTCTAATAATAGTTCAAAGAAATCTTTAAAAAAAATATCTCAAAATATCTTAGAAATTAATTCAAATTATGGATTTTTAATTTTTTTAAAATCAGATAAATCTTTATGGAAAAAAAAGAATGAATATGACCACCATAATAGTAATGATTCTTCAAATGAATTTATAAAAATATTAGATGATGTTGACAAAATAAATCCTTATATTCTAAAAAAAAATAAAGAATTGGCCTTCTATTACTCTAATGAAGTAAATCCTAAAATAAAATTTACTGAAAATATCTATGGATATAATCACTATATTTATGAATATATTCTTAAAAGAAATGGAGATTTAGTCTTTGGAGATAAAAAGAAATTTGTTACAAGTAATGTCAAAAATTTTGTTCTTAATAATAATTTTGTTTATATTTTAAAATTTGATGGAACTATTTGGAAAATTGATATAGACAAAAGTGAATATGATGTTGAAAAATTTGTTTTTTAAAATTAAAAAACACTACTCAGATATAACAAATACGATGTAATAATATCTTTAGAAGGGTGGGGTGGGGAGATGTAAAAAGAAAGTTTTTTATACAAGCAAAATCAAATTGTTGCAATTCTTAAAAAAAATAGAAATTAAAAAATAAGGGGACATCATGAAAAAATTATTTATTTTAATGCTTATTATTTCTTCATTTACATTTGGAAAAATTAAAGTTGGATTAGTTTTTACTGTTAGTTGTTTAGAAGACCCAGTAATTAATAGTACTGCATATAAAGGTTTGCTTATGGCAAAAAAGGACTTTGATATTGATATTAAATATATAGAACCATCTTCAATCTCAGATGGGGAGTCATATTTAAGAGATTTTGCAGAAGAAAATTACGATTTAGTTATAGGAATAGGATATTTAATGAAGGATCCTCTTGAAAAAGTTGCAAATGAATTTCCAAATATCAATTTTGCACTTATTGAAGAAACTAGTCAATTACCAAATGTAAAATCATTAATTTTTGAAACAGAAGAAGGTTCTTTCTTGGTAGGAGCATTAGCAGCAATGATGTCTAAAACAGGAAAAATTGGATTTATAGGTCCCATGGAAACTCCTCTCACTAGAAAATTCCAAGTAGGATATGAAAAAGGAGCTAAATATATTAATCCTTACATTAAAGTTGAAGTTTTATACACTGCAGGAAATAATCCTTTTAATGACCCCATTAGAGGTAAGAAAAATACTTTATCTCTTGTTAAAAAAGGCGTAGATATAATCTATCATGCAGCTTGGAAAACTGGGCTTGGTGTAATAGATGGGGCTAAAGAAAATAAAATTTATGCAATTGGTTGTAATTATAATCAAGATAGTATTGCAAAAGGAATTGTTTTAACTTCTATGGTAAAAAATATAGATATAGCTGTATATAATACAATAAAAGAATTATATGAAGGTTCTTTCGAAGGTGGAATTCATACTTTTACTTTATCAGAAAATGGAGTGGGAACTACTGACTTCAAATTTACTAAAAATTCTATTGGGGAAAAAAATATTGAGTTGTTAGAAAAAATTAAAAAAGACATAATTTCTGGCAAAATAAAAATACAATAAATATTAGTTTTATAAATTTTGGTAAAAATATAAACAGTCATAAAAATTGCTTAGTTTAAAAAACTAAGCAATTTTTTTAAATACCCTATAACATTCTAATGAGCTCTTAAATCAAATCCTCCACCATATGAAGGCCCCAAAACTATAATACTATAATAATGACCTTCTCTTTCTTTTCTCATATTTTTATATCTTATCTCTCCGTGATAACCATCATCAATTGAGAGATTTTCATTCTTTTGCTCATTAACTTCTACCTTCAATTCCATTTTTTCCCCAAACCAGTAAAACTTAATTTTTTTATTATTGTAATATTTTTCTAAGTCTTCTTTAGGCAAATCTGATTCTACCAACATTGTTGCTAAAAATTCCATGCCATTTCCATTTCCAAATAGTTTTCCACATTCAGCTTTTCTATCAATAACCTTTACATTTTCTTGTAATGGTAATCTATACAATTTTTTAGCTAAATTCCATCTTATACTGTTATTTATTATAATTGAAATAGCAAAAGGGGATATAATAAATAACAACAATGCAAGTATAAATATTCCTAATTTTTTCATAATTCTCCAATTCTTACTCTTCTTTTTTACTTATTTTTACTTCAACATAATTTAAAATAATTTTTTTATTAAAATTTAATTAGTATAATACAATCAACACTACCAAAAATAATTATCCAAAAAAGTAAATACTGGAATATTTGTGGTATTTCTATTAATTTTACTAACCATAATAAAAGTATTCTTAAAACTTCAATAAAAATACGTGTGAATAAGAACAAAAAAATCATTGCAACAATTGCATGTAAGTCTATTTTTTTTACTGTATAAATTAAATTCTCTATTTTTACTTCGCTTACAAAACTATCTAAATTCATTAAAATAAATAACATTATAAAATTTATCCAAATTATAGAAATATTAAAAACTGTAAAAATAAATCTAGTTGTTTTAGAAAAATATGCTTTTTCTTTCTTAAAGTCAATAATTTCTTGTGTAGTCCAATCTTTTGTGATGCTTTTAAAACATATCTCAAATAAAACTATTGGATTATTTATAAAATGATACAAAATTCCTTTATTTGAACTATTTATTTGTTCTATTGTAACAGAATTTTTTTTACTTTTTACAAAAATTAAATTTACTAATATTGCATACAAAGTAATTCCTACCATTCCGTAAAAACCTACAATTTCATTAGTATCTACATATTCAACTTCATAAAATATTATACTTCCTATCATAGGAATAATTAAAACTGCTAAAAAAATAGGAATTTTTTTATTAATTCTGTATTCTATTCCTTTGTATTCTGATATCTTCTCTAAAATAAAATATAACGCTATTGCTATTATAATTCCTAGTAATATAAAAATTGTTCGCTCTCGCATACTAATTTAAAATCCTTTCATCATAAAAATACAAGATCCAAATAATATTACTATAAGAGCAGCTATTACTAAAAAGTATATTAATATTCCAAAAATTGTGATTTTCAATACACTTTTAAATATTTTACTCACT
>RRZT012434541.1_pt1 | contig 12544 bp, 7 predicted proteins | sample 2165551 | NCBI WGS metagenome assembly RRZT01 (sample SAMN10456910, study PRJNA506462) | wastewater metagenome | biome: wastewater; feature: sludge; material: wastewater sludge; isolation source: wastewater sludge with Escherichia coli K12::gfp cells carrying plasmid... | place: USA: Moscow, Idaho ... | reverse complement strand
TATTTAAGGAACTGAATTATATAGAACAATGGGGAAGTGGAATAAATAGAATAAAATCACTATGTATTGACCACGGATTAAAAGAACCCTTTATAGAAGAGTCAGGAGATTTTATTGGTGTAAGATTTTTTAGAGAAGAAAAAGATTTAAATACGAATCCGACCGAATCCGACCGAATTCCGACCGAATCCGACCGAATAATTAATTATATTAAAAACAACTCTAAAATTACTAAAAAAGAAGTAATGGAACTTTTAAATTATAAAGAAACCAAAGCAAAAGATTACCTGAATAGTCTATTAGAACAAGAAATATTAGAAAGGAAAGGTCAGGGTAGAATCACACATTATATATTGAAAAAAAATTAAAATGTCTATTGGAAAGCTATGAATGAGTTATAGCAATATCTCTATGTAATTAAAGTATTAGAAGAAAAATTTCTATTTGTTCTATAGGAAAATCGAATATTAGAGATGAAGAAAACCTACTTTTTCTACGATGGCAGATTATTCAGAAGATTTTTTCAGTAATATCTTGGAAAATAATAAAAAAAGAAATGAGATATTTAAAGAGATTCAATCATTATTTAGAGGATAGTTTTAATAGTAAAATTTTTTACATTATAAATTTTAGAAGCACCTTTAAAAGGTGCTTCTTGCTGCTATGCTCACTGTATTTCATCTTCAATCATATCATAAATTCTCTCTAATTCCTCCATAAGAGGAGTTATTTTAAAGCTATCATTTAATATAACAAATCTTTGAGAATCAAGAAAATAGGCTCTAAAAAAAACATTTAGATTCTCTTTATTCTCCTGTTCATATCCAATATAGGCTGGAAAAAAGTTACCAGCCTTAAATGTTTGAAAGAAAACGTCCATTTTTTCATCTAAATGCTCAATAGCATTTCTTAATTTTTTATTCCTCAACACATTACTATTTTTTATTAGAAAAATTTCTCTTAGTTCTTTTGCTCGGTCTAGGCTAATTTCACTCTTTGTTATTGGGAAAAAGTACTTTGAAATATTACCTGCCTGTAAAATGATATTTTGAATATTACCAAGAACAAGATTATAATTAATTTCGTTAGTTTTTTCATGATTTTCAATTTCTTGATTTACAATTTCTACTGAATTAAAAGCAATTTCACAGTTAATTTTAATACTTTCAATATAAAATACTTTGTAAGGTGGAAAAATCATAGATGCTCCTTTTATTTCCTAAACTGTTTTAAATACTCTTCAAACTCTCCAATTGTTAAATATATAATATCTGATTCAATAGGTGGATTTTTAAGAAATATATTTGTAGTATAAGTTAAAAATATAGGAATAACTTTTATTTCACTATCTGAGAAGTTAAAGCCTAGATTTTTTGTTAATGTATTTACAACTTTTTCAAGATATTCTTGTCTGTTTAAAAATTGTTTTACATAATATTTTCTGTCACTTCCTTCTCTTCCAAAAACTTGTTCCATAGTATTCTTTAAGTCTTTTCCGCAGAAATCTTGACTGATATATTTGCATTCTATGTTAAACACAATATTGTTTAATTCATCAAAAATTAACAGATCATAATCTCCTAACAAATCTAATCTGGGATGTTTTCCTAATTTGTCTTTTGTTCTTAAATTAACTTCTTTCATGACTGAATGGCTATGATATCCTAGTGAAAAGGCAATTTTCTCTGTTTTATTTACAATTTCATCTTGGATTTTTTTTGAATGTTTCTCCATTAAATCTCTTATTTCTTTATGTTCATTTATATATGGTAGTACCCCATTTTTTATGTATCTAGTATATGTTCCAAATGCCCTACTACACAGTTCTCTGCTAAGGTAGTAATACTCATCAATTTTTATTATAGGTTTTATAATTAGTCTATGAGGTCGCTTTTTCTTCTCATCATAAGGAATAAAGCCTCTTTCCTGATATTCTCTGTCAACTAAAATTGAACCTAATAACCTTTCATTTAGCACCAAATAATCAAGAATTTTCTTTATTTCTGTTTCATATTTTTCTTTAAAAGAATCTTTTAAGTATCTTATAAGTTCTTTTTCGCTTAACTTTATGATAAGTTCAGTTTTATCATTGTACCATTCCATAATATCTAGTAGTGAAATAACATCAAAAAACTTGAAGCCATAATTACTTAAAAAACAATTATCTAATTCATTATAGAACTTGTTTTGTTCCTCCTGTTCAAGTATAGATATAACATCTTGATTAGTAAAAGTTTGTTCAGTTATATATTTTTTCCATTCTTCATTTTTCTCCTGATATTCGTTAGAGTTTCTGAAATAGAAAAGCATATTTTCTTCAATATAAAGGGTTAAGTCATCATTTATGCTGTTATAAATTTGTTCAATGCTATTGTAAATATCAACTAACCATTTGGTTAAAGCATAAAGGTACTGAGCTCCATTTGAATCTATTTCCTTTTGCCCATATTTATATATATAGTTTATTTTCTATAATAAATGTAAATACCTTATGATTATTTAAAAATTCTTCTTCTTCCTTAATATGATGATTTCCAGCCCTATAAATCTCATCGTTATTGTAATGAGATATTATTACTCTATTCTTGAAAAAGGTTTTGTCTAGTTCTTCTAAAAAGAATTCAATTATAGATTTATCATAATTTTCCAATTCTTTAAATAGTTTTATTGAGATAATTCCTCTTAATTTATATAAGTTATCAAGACCATCCTTACCCTTATACTCTCCGTACGTTACTCCATTTTCCTTTGCTAAAATAGCCATTTCTTTTCTTACTTTTACAAAATACTTGTCATCCACTTCAAAAGTTTTATGTATATTTTCTCTTGGGATAGCACTTTCAATTCCTATCATTTTAAATTTAGTTTTTTTATCCTTAATTTGTGCTGAAATTTTCAGTATTTCGGATATATTATTGATTTCAATATGTTTCAAAATACTAAGAAAAAATTCTAATTCAATTTCCTGAGTATCATTATTTAAGAATTTTTTAATACATTTATCAATATTAAATAAAATTCTTATTCCACACTTGTCATATTCAAAAAATAAGAAATCGCTGTTCCATTCTTTTTCTGTTTTTAAGTTCATTAAATGACTAAATTCATTTTGCTCTAAAATTGTTTCAGGAAAAATTTTTATTAAAAACTCAATTTTTCTTTTAAAGAAAATCTCCTTTTCGAGAACTTCCTTAAATTCTAAAAAATAATTACTTAATATTTTTTGCAAGTTATGTCCCATTTCAATTGCCTCACTATTGCCATGGAAGTGAGGTTTAATTAAGCTAATACTTATTATGGTATTTCCAATATTAATTCTGCTAGTAAGGTCTCCCCAGGGTTTATAAAACATTACTAAATTTTCAATGTTTTTATTATTTATAGACCATTCCCTCGGATGTCCATATTTGATGTGTTTTGCCTTTTCCCAAAACTCTTTTAATTTATCATATCTATATGAATCACCAGAACCACTACCAAGAAATAACATATTGTAGCTTTCTGCACCTTTTATTATTTCCCCTTTTCCGGATTTAAAATTAGCAAAAATTTCTATTTTGTCATATATTGGACCAAATTTACTACTGTCTTTTGAGAAATCGTGATATTCTCTAACTTCTTCTAGTTTTTCAATCTCATCAAATATGTAAGTGAATTCGGTAAGGGGGATATAATTAAAATTGACTTCAATATTCTCAATGGAATATGGTTCTGGGGTTAGATTTAAATAAATATTATAAAAGTTAATCTTTTTTATATTGTTTCCTAGAGTGATTATTGTTAATTGATTTTTTTTAGAACTCCAATACTCTATAAAACTGAAGTTATTATCCACTATATTTTTCTTATCAGTTTCTAATAATTCATTTATTTTTCCAAAATCATCATTCTCATATGTAAAAAACAGATTTAATTCATTATTTTCAACAAAACCAAAATCATAGACAATTTCTCCTATTTCTTCTTTTTCATTTACATTAAATACTTGAATTAATTTTAAACACTCATCATTAAATCTTTCGTGTATATAATTAGCGATTCCAACTTTTATATTTTTGTAAAAAGTTCCTTTTTCACTTTCATTTAGATTTTCTATTTGTCTTTCATATGCGAAAAGCAGATTTGCAATTATGTTTCTTGAGAATGAAGGATATAAACTATTTTTATGCTGAAAAAATAGACTATGAGGCATACCATTATTATAAATCATATTTATTTCTTCCAAATTTTTTCCTATTTCATTCAAATCTTTTTTATAAATTTCATTCATTTCGTTATTTACAAAGTTCAAGAATTTTGAAAAGTTTTTCTTTATATTTTCCCAGTACTCATGAGTTGGAATTTCAAGATGTCCATTTTCAATTTCTTTATTATCATTATATTTTGCTACAATTTCTAAGGTTTTTTCCATATACTGAAGTGTTTTTATAAAATCATTTTTAGGGTTTAAACTTTTGTTTTTCATTAACTGATTTGAACTGGTATAAACGATATCAAATAAATAGTAGTACTCATACATACAAGTATAATCGCCACCATAAAAGACAGAATATGCCTTATCTTCATAAAAATACTTTATTTCTCCTAAATCATAATTTGTAACAATACCTTCTATCCAAGGAAATTCTGGAATTATATTGATTAATTTTTCATTAAAAAATTTAAACTTTTCATATGTATCTAGTTTCAATCCTAAGTTGAAATCTGTTTCTTTTGAATTTTGTAAAATACTGTTGATTATATAGAATTTATATGAACTTGACCTATTGGGTAACCAAGATGAGATTACGAATAAAGATAATACTAAATCCTCAAAAGTAAATTTAGTAATAAAGTTTTTAATTTCCCAATATATTTTATCCTCAATCTCAAAAAAGAAACCATTATCTATTTCTATTTTCACTTCTTTTTCATTCACATTTATATCTTCAAAATCATCTGTTTCACAGCCATTATCAAATAAGTCTTTTAATATATTAATATTCATTATGCCCCCTACAATTATTGATATAAAAAAAGAAACTTTTCAGTTCCTTATTTTGGCGAAGTGTTGTGGAATCGAACCACTGTAAGTGTCCTATATAAATAGACTTCATATTCAATTGCTACAAAACTTTGAAGCTGCAACCAGCCACTTCGCACCTACATGCTTCGCGATTATCGTAAGTTGTGTACCTAATTTATTTATCATAGAGTCCTCCACATTAGCCCATAAAGAAATACTATCAATAAGTAAAGTCACAATTGCATACGGAAGTCCTATAACATAGCATCTATATAATAAATGATACCATATTTTTATTGGTTTACAAAATGAAAAGCATCAATTATTTTTTTCTAAATAGTTCCCTCTTAATTTTGTTGAAAGAATCTTAAAATTTTGTTTAATTCCTTTCAGTTAAGATTGATTATTATATTTATGTACTTTTTTTGAAAAATATTTAAAATAGAATTTGAAAATTTTTTAATAATATTTTTGAAATATCAAAAGAAAAAAAGTATACTTGTAGTAAAGTTTTATATAGATTAACATTGTTAAGTAATGGAGGAGGAACATATGGGATGGATAATTACATTTTTAGTACTTGCTTTTATTATAAAAACCGGAAACAAAACTAAACCAGTTCAGAAAAGTAAAAGAATTGCTAAACAACCAGATATATATACAAGTAAAAAGAGTAATTCAGCTTATGAAATAAAAATTACAAGTAACTACTCAAATACGAGAGAAAATTATGGTAATAATTTGAGTGGTGGGTCAAAATCTACAAATGAGTTAATGTGGGTTGGAGAAAAAGAATTAAAAATAGGTTCTTATGTAATTGAGAATGCTATGACTTATTACAACAATTCGCAAGATAGAGTAGAAACCTCTGCTTGTATTCCAAATAAATTAGGAATTGGTAGAGAAGTTTATGAAGAAAAGGGAGCACTTGGTTATTGGCCGAGTTACGCTGGAATATCATCTAATCAGAGAGCAAATTATCTTAATTGGATGAAAAAGGGAAGATTAACTGAACTAAACGATGTAGGATATATCTTTATATTTTTTTATGGACTTGAATATCGGCTTTTGATTCAGAAAAAGGATAAGGAAATCATATTAAAAGAAACTAGAAGGTTATTAGATTTATACGGACATCTATCTGGTTCTTTAACTGGATATTTTGGAAATTTTATTTTTTTTAACACAATTAAAGACAACATTAATAATTTAAGTTTAGATACTATAAAGTCGTTTGAAGCAATTGCATCATTAGAAAACTATAACGCAGTAAAGTTAGCTTGGTTTTATATTAAAAATATACCTCTTTCAGCTGAAGAAGCAATAAGCGTTATTAAAGATAATAAGGAATCAAATAGTAAAAGCATAGTTGTTAAGCGTATTCCAGAACTTTTAGACAAACTCTTCATTCATAAATATAACCAAAAGTACCCTGAAGGTATGATTTTAAAGGTAGCAAAAAGAGACTTTGATTTTAATTATCACTCGGCTTCATCTGGCTTATATAATGAATATATTAAGATACCGAACGTTCTTGGGATTAATAGTCAATTTAGTTACTGTGTTAAGATATGGAATGAATCCATTGAAGAATTAAAAAAAGCAAGTACAGTTTTTTATAAAGGAAATTCAATTGATTCAATAGCTGTTTACTCAGAATTACCTGAACAGTTAAAGGAGATTACACAACATCCACTAACAAAAGAAGTGAGTAATCTAATTGAATCGGCAGAGGGTATAGACATATACAAGATTATTGATATAAGTGACATGGCAAAAATTCTTGAAATGGAAAATAGTATGGATAAACTTACTTTAAATCAAAGTAAAGAAATATCTATGCTGTGCAAAGATTTTGGTTACTTGGTAGAACCTGATATAAACATTACAAATAAAGTATATAGAGCAGACGATAAAGTAGCCCTGTTTAAGGTCAATGGTATAGAAAATCTTTCAAGCTATAATATATATAGTTTAATTTTGGAATTGGGAGTAGCGGTTGCAAATGCTGATGGAAATATTGATAAGAAGGAAATAGATCATATGATGAATTTGCTAGAGAATAATTTTGTGTTAAGTGATTATGAAAAAATAAGAATAAATGCTCTAAAAAATGTGTTGGTGAGACAAACACCTTCAATTAATGGATTAGGAAAGAAACTAAAAAATAGTTTAGATGAAAATAAGATTAGGACTGTAGCAGAGTTTGTAGTTGGAATTTCAGCTATTGACGGAAATATAGATAAAACAGAAATTAAAGCAATGAAAACGTTGTTTAAAGCAATGGAACTTGAAATCAACTTTCTAGATGAGTTAATTACTAAATTTCAACCAGCGAAGAATATGCCTGTTGAGATAATTTCAAAATCAAGGAGTGAAGATTTAGGGGAAATGATACCTAGTCTTATAGAAGTCCCTGATAATATCCAATTAGATCATGATAAAATTAAAGCGATTTTGTTTAATACTAAAGAAATTGCAGGTATTCTGAATGAAATTTTTGAAGATGAAGAATCTGAAAAAACTATAGAAAAACTACCTGTTGTAGAATTACCTTTGATAAATGCTAAATTTGATGGTCTTGATAGTAGATATCATCAGATTTTAAATGAAATTCTAGGAAAAAAAGAATGGGAATCCAAGCATTTTGAGCAATTAGCAAAAAAATATAATCAAATGCCAGCAGGAACATTAGACGTTATTAATGAATGGGCAGACGATACATTAGGAGACTTCCTAATAATAGATGAAGGGCAAAACTTGATAGTAAATACTGAATTAATAGAGGAGATGTAGAGTTATGATAATAAAAAAAAGAGAAAAAGATGCAATTCTTCAATCTTTGAGAGCTGGTGTTGTGCCTAAATTGGGATTACAGCATATTCAAGTTGGGAGAAAGCATGAAATATCTGCTGTGATAGAAGATTTAGAGAGAGCAAAAGATGGAAGTGCCTTTGTCAAATTTGTTATAGGAAGATTTGGATCTGGAAAGAGTTTTTTTCTTAATTTATCTCAAGCAGTAGCTCTTGAAAAGAAGTTTGTTGTTGCACAGGCGGATATTACTCCTGACCACAGACTTCACGGAAAAGATGGACAGGCTAGAGCTTTATATGGTGAATTAATGCAGAATTTAGCAACTAAAGGAAAATCTAGCGGAGGAGCCTTGGAGAGCATTATAGAAAGGTGGATTTCAGATGTTGATTACTCAATAAGGCAGAATGATGGAACTGATGATGATATAAAAAAAGCTATTTTTGAGAAATTAAAACCACTTCAAGATATAGTAAATGGATATGATTTTATTAGTGTGGTAGTAAAATATCTAGAAGCGTATTTGACAAATAATGATATGTTAAAAAGCTCTGCGATTAGATGGCTAAAAGCAGGATATAGATTAAAAAGTGAAGCCAATAGTGAGCTTGGAGTAAGAAACATTATTGAGGATGAGAATATTTACGAGTACTTGAAACTATTTGCCAAATTTGTAACAATGGCAGGTTACTCAGGCTTATTAATTAATATAGATGAAATGGTTGTTTTGTCCGAAAGATTAAATAATAGTGTTGCCAGAAATATAAATTATGAAATGATTTTAAGAATAGTTAATGACTGTTTTCAAGGAAATGTTGCAAGTATCGGATTTATTTTTGGTGGAACTGATAATTTTTTAGAAGACAAAAGAAGAGGATTGTATAGTTATGAAGCGTTAGCTACTAGACTTGCAGAGAACGAGTTTGCCATAAATGGAATTAATGATTTTACTGGACCGATTATTAGATTAGAAAATCTTTCTCAAGAAGATTTTTATGTTCTCTTACTTAATATTAGAAATGTATTTGCAGAAGGGCAAGAGGATAAATATTTGGTTTCTGATGAGGGGTTAAAAGAGTTTATGATAAATTGTAATAATACTTTAGGAGCTGAGTACTATACAACTCCTAGAGATTCTATAAAGAGATTCGTTGGGTTTTTATCAATTCTTGAGAGAAATCCTGAACTAAATTATAGAGATGTTCTAAATAAGCAAGAGTTTACAAATAGAGTAGTTGAAGAAAGAATCGAAGAAGAAGATTCAAACGAAGAATTTAATAGCGATGATTTAGCAACTTTCCAACTTTAGAGGGGGTTAAAATCATGGCTGATATTAATGCTTTTAATCTTTTACATCCTTTAGTGCAACAAGAACTATATAGAATGAAATGGACTCAACTTAGGTTTATACAGGTTGAAGCTATTAAATCTATCCATAATAATGAGAATCATCTTGTTATATCGGCGAGTACTGCTAGTGGAAAAACAGAAGCAGCTTTCTTACCAATAGTTTCTGAAATGCTCAAAAATCCAGTAACAGGAATAAATACTATATATATAGGACCACTAAAAGCTCTTATAAATGATCAATTTAGGAGAGTAGAGGAATTGTGTCAAAGAAGTGAAATTCCAGTTCATAAGTGGCATGGTGATGTTTTGGCAGGTAAGAAGAAGGTAATCAAAACTTCTCCTAAAGGAATACTATTGATTACTCCAGAATCTTTAGAATCAATTTTTATCAATCATACTTCAAACTTATTTAAAATGTTTAATAATTTAAAATATATAGTAATAGATGAAATGCACTCTTTTATTGGAGAAGAAAGAGGAATCCACCTTAAAAGCTTAATTTTAAGATTAAATAAAATTGCTTCTCAAGACTTAAGATTAATCGGATTATCAGCAACTTTAGGCGATATGCATAAATCCGGGGAATGGATGACAGAGAATTTACAGAAATCCTTTGAATTAATTACTGATTCTGAGCAAAAAAAATCAGTTAACTATTTAATTTTAGGTTATTTAAAAAAACTAAGAACTGAACTAAAAAAATCTGAAGAATATTCAGAAGAAGAAGATGTAGAACCATATGAAGAAATCATCGAAGATCTTTTCTTAACGTTTAAGAATCAGACCTCATTAATTTTTGGAAATAATAAATCAAAGTTAGAATATTTAGCTGATACAGTTTCTAAAAAAGCTGAGGTTTTAGGTCACAATAACCCATTTAGGGTTCATCATGGATCTTTATCTAAATTTGAAAGAGAGTGTGTAGAAGATGAATTGAAATCAGGAAAAATAATTTCTGTTTTTTGTTCAAATACTCTAGAAATGGGAATTGACGTAGGAGATATTTCAATTATTGGGCAGATAGAATCTCCATGGAGCGTAAGCTCCTTGGTCCAAAGACTAGGAAGAAGTGGAAGAAGAGATGGAGATATCTCCGTTATGAAATTATTTATTTCAGAAAATGAAACAAATGAAAACTCAACGATTTTAGATAAAATCTACAATAATCTAATTCAATCAATTGCATTAACTGAGCTTATGATTGAAAAATGGATTGAGCCTCCCAAAGTAGATAAACTACATTTTTCGACTTTAATTCATCAAATCTTAAGTATTATAGCACAATTTGGAGGAATTACAGCTTTAAACTTATATGATATCCTGATTACGGAGGGAGCATTCGTTAATGTTTCAAAGGAAAACTTCTCTAAAACTTTGAGAGCTATTGCTGAAAGAGATTTAATTGAACAAACGCCAGAAAGAGATTTAATTTTAGGAATTTTAGGAGAAAAGATAGTAAGAAGATTTGATTTTTATTCTGTATTCAAAACTCCGGATGAAATTAAGGTTATTTTCAATGGGAAAGTAGTAGGAACTATTTTTAACGATCCAGGAATAATGGTAGATAGCTATTTGGTCCTATCAGGAAAAAGATGGAAAATAATAGAAATAGATGAAGTAAAAAAGGAAATCTTAGTTATTAAAGCAAAAGGAAAAAAAATGCCTAAGTTTGATTGCTCATCTATTCCAGATATACACAAGAAGATAAGAGAAAAAATGCAAGAAACCTTAGTTAGTAATAAAGAGTACCTGTATCTGAATCCACAAGCAAAGGACATGTTACAGTTTGCAAGGCATACTTTTCTTAGTATACCCAAAAATGAAAGGACTTTTTTTCAAGAAGGAAATCACGTTATATGGTTTACTTGGACAGGGACATCTATAAATTTGACTTTGCTAATATTAATTAATAATTATTTAGGGTTACAGGCAGAAATGACGGAAATAGCTATAATTATTTCTAATATTTCTAAAGAAAGTTTAAAAGAAAAAGTAATGACATTAATATTAAATCACCCAACCGAGCTTGAGTTAGCAGAGAGTTTTCCGTTAAAGTCTTTCGAAAAATATGATGATTTTTTAACAGATGAATTAAAATCAATTAAATTTGCTAATAACCATTTGGATTTGAGTGGAGCCCTAGATTTAATAAAGAAACTAGAAAATATTTTAATTGAGAATGAACAACAATAGTAATTATTTATCTAGAGACGCACTTATATTGTCTAAATTGGAAATAATCTTATCTTTAATTAAGAAAAAATATATTAAGAAGAAAGGTTAGAGATGAAAAATTTTAAAATAATTTTAAATGAGCAAGAAATAGAGTTACTTGAAAAACTATTAAATTATTCAGAGAAAGTTGCTAGAAGTGAAGAAAGTAAAAGAATTATAGTGAAACTCAACGAAAAAATTAGAAGAATTCAAAGTGATGAAATAAATAATCAATTTCCTTATATAGAACGGCTTGATGAAGATTTAAAGGAGTATTTTTTTAGACTAACAAATGAATATGAAGTTGATTTATATCATTCTTTAGCAAATTTAATAGGAAAAAATAAATTAGATAATATTGATGAGTTGTATGAAAAATATAAGATGAAAAATCAGATGAACAGACCTAATTTATTTAGTGATGAAGAGAAATTAAAGAGAATATTGTCATATGTTTATAACAGACTTAAAATTAAAGGTAAAATTTAACTTTAAATATATCTTTTATAATTTTAGATGTTAGAAAAAATCAAAAGTGAATAAAAATTTGAACTAGATTTTGGAAAAGAAATAGGTAAAGGATTAAGAAATAGATATTTTAATAAAAGCAGAAAGTCTTACAAGATTTTTTGCTTTTTTATTATAAGTTTGCTCTTTTCGAATAAATGTTATATTATTTATTTAGAATTTTAAAATATTTTTTATATAAAGATTTTTAAGGAGCCTTATGGATAAATGTTATTATGAAACTTTAGAAACCGATAGAAATGCTACACAAGAAGAGATACAAAAGGCATTTAGAAAGCTTGTTAAAAAATGGCATCCTGATGTTTGTAAACATCCTAGTGCTGAAATGAAAATAAAAGAAATTAACGAGGCTTATGATACCCTTAGAGATACAGAAAAGAGAAAAAGTTACAATATACAAAGAGGATATTCTTTAAATAAAAGTAAAGCAAAAGAAGATTTTAAGTATAAGTATGACTATAAGAGTAGTAGTTTTAATAAGGAAAAAGCAGGGAAAAGTTCGGAGTTTAAAAGAAAAGATGATACATATAAAAAGGAATATACTCAAAATCAAAATGAAAAGACATTTAATAGAGAAAATTATGATTTGATTTACAATGTAATTAAAAAATATGTAATTGATACTCAAATAAAAAC
>RRZT011512281.1_pt1 | contig 12546 bp, 8 predicted proteins | sample 2165551 | NCBI WGS metagenome assembly RRZT01 (sample SAMN10456910, study PRJNA506462) | wastewater metagenome | biome: wastewater; feature: sludge; material: wastewater sludge; isolation source: wastewater sludge with Escherichia coli K12::gfp cells carrying plasmid... | place: USA: Moscow, Idaho ... | reverse complement strand
TGATAAACAAAGAGAAGCTGAATATTCTTTTGTTAATAATATAAATACCCATGAAGGTGGAACACACTTAAGTGGATTTAGAACTGCTCTTACAAGAGTAATTAATGATGTTTCAAAAGATATGGGACTTATTAAAGATAGGGATGGAAAATTTCAAGGGAATGATGTAAGAGAAGGATTAACTTGTATAGTAAGTGTAAAAGTTCCTCAACCACAATTTGAAGGGCAAACTAAAACAAAATTAGGAAACTCTGAGGTAACAGGAGTAGTTTCTGGAATTGTTGGAGAAAAACTTAAATTTTTCTTAGAAGATCATCCAGCAGTATTAAAAGTAATAGTTGAGAAAATATTACTTACAAAAAAAGCAAGAGAAGCAGCTAAAAAAGCAAGAGAACTTGTAATGAGAAAATCAGCTCTTGAGATAGGTTCTTTACCAGGAAAATTAGCAGATTGTTCTTCTAAAAAACCAGAAGAATCAGAAATATTTATAGTCGAAGGAGATTCAGCAGGAGGATCAGCTAAACAAGGAAGAGATAGATTTTTCCAAGCAATATTGCCACTTAGAGGAAAAATTCTTAATGTTGAAAAAGCAGGACTTCACAAAGCATTAGAAAATCAAGAGATTAGAAATATGATAACAGCATTTGGGGCAAATGTTGGAAAAGATATGGATTTAGAAAGATTAAGATATCATAAAATAGTAATAATGACAGATGCTGACGTTGATGGAGCGCATATAAGAACATTAATGTTAACATTTTTCTATAGATATATGCCTCAGTTAATTGAAAATGGATATGTATTTATAGCACAACCACCTTTATATAAAGTTACTCAAGGTAGAGGTATTAAATATGCTTATACTGATAAAGAAATGAAAGAAGTAGCAAAAGCTTATGATGCAGAAAATAAAAAATATACACTTCAAAGATATAAAGGACTTGGAGAAATGAATGCTGAACAATTATGGGAAACAACAATGGATCCAGAAACAAGAACTTTATTAAAAGTAACTTTAGAAAATGCAATTGAAGCAGATAAAATATTTACTAAACTTATGGGTGATGAAGTAGAACCAAGAAGAGAGTTTATTGAAGATAATGCTTTATTTGTTAAAAACTTGGATATTTAAGAATCAATTAGTAATTTGAAATTAGTAATTAGGAATTGAAAATCCTAGAATTTAAGGAGAGAAAAGAATGTCAAATGAAATAACAAGATATTTAGAAGAAGAAATGCAAGATTCATACCTTGATTATTCTATGAGTGTTATTGTAAGTAGAGCTCTTCCAGATGTAAGAGATGGATTAAAACCAGTTCATAGAAGAGTACTTTATGCAATGAATGAAATGGGAATGACCCATGATAAACCTCATAAAAAATCAGCGAGAATCGTTGGAGAAGTACTAGGTAAGTATCATCCTCATGGAGATACAGCAGTTTATTATACAATGGTAAGAATGGCTCAAGAATTTAACTATAGATATATGCTTGTTGATGGTCATGGAAACTTTGGTTCTATTGATGGTGATGGAGCAGCAGCAATGAGATATACAGAAGCAAGAATGACTAAAATTACTGGAGAGCTTCTTGTTGATATAGATAAAGATACAATAGATTATAGAAAAAACTTTGATGACTCTTTAGATGAGCCAGTTGTATTACCTTCAAAGTTACCAAATTTACTTTTAAATGGAAGTGAAGGAATAGCAGTTGGAATGGCAACAAAAATACCTCCACATAATTTAGGTGAACTTTGTAATGGAATTTTGGCTTTAATAGATGACAGAGAAATATCTATTGAAGAATTAATAACTCATATTCCAGGACCAGATTTTCCAACATCAGGAATAATATATGGAAAAAAAGGTATATATGATGCTTACAAAACAGGTAGAGGAAGAGTTAGAGTAAGTGGAAAACTTAAGGTAGAAGAAATAAGAAAAGGAAAAGATGCAATTATAATTACAGAACTTCCTTATCAAGTAAATAAAGCAAGACTTATTGAAAGAATTGCAGAACTTGTAAAAGATAAAAAAATTAGTGGAATTACTGATTTAAGAGATGAATCTGATAGAAATGGTATAAGAGTTGTTATTGAACTTAAAAGAGGAGAAGAACCTGATTTAATAATTAACAATCTTTATAAACATACAGATTTACAAAATACTTTTGGAGTAATAATGTTAGCACTTGTTAACAATGTGCCTAAAGTATTAAATCTTAAAGAAATTTTAGAACATTATTTAGCTCATAGATTTGAAGTTGTAACAAGAAGAACAAAATTTGATTTGGATAAAGCAGAAAAAAGAGCTCATATTTTAGAAGGATTTAGAACAGCGTTAGAAAATATTGATGCTGTTATAGAAAAAATTAGAGCTTGTAAAGATGCAAATGAAGCAAAAGATGCTTTGATATTAAATTGGAATTTCTCAGAAGCTCAAGCTAGAGCAATCTTAGATATGAGATTACAAAGATTAACAGGTCTTGAAAGAGAAAAAATTGATACTGAATATGCAGAGCTTCAAAAAATTATTGCAGAATTAAAAGAAATTTTAGAAGATTCAAATAAAGTATATGAAGTAATTAAAGAAGAAGTTACAGAAATTAGGGATAAATATGGTGATAAAAGAAGAACTCAAATTGAAGAAGATAAAAATGATATAAACATTGAAGATCTTATAAAAGATGAGAAAGTAATAGTTACTTTAACAAATAAAGGTTACTTGAAAAGAATGGCATTAAGTCATTATAAAGCTCAAAAAAGAGGTGGAAAAGGAATATCTACTCAAAACACAGTTGAAGGAGACTTTGTTGAAAGTATGTATACAGCTTCTACTTTAGAGACTTTAATGATATTTACTGACAAAGGGAAAGCGTATTCTTTAAAAGTTTATGAAATACCAGAATCTGGTAAACAAGCAAGAGGAAAACTAGTAGAAAATTTAATTAATCTTTCAAAAGATGAAAAAGTAGAAAGAATAATAAGAATTGATAGTTTCGATGAACAACAAGAAATATTCTTCTTAACAAAACAAGGTAGAGCAAAAATGACTAATTTGAGTTTATTTAAAAACTTAAATAAATCAGGAATAATTTCAATTAAATTAGATGATGAAGATGAATTAATTTATGTAGGATTAGTTTCTGATGAAAAAGATCAAATCTTTGTTGCTACAAAATTAGGATATTCTATAAAATTCCCTTGTGGAAACATAAGAAGTATGGGAAGAAATACAGCTGGTGTAAAAGCTATAACTTTAAGAAGTGGAGATGAAGTTGTTTCAGGAGTTATTATAAATAATGATGAACTTGATATACTAACTCTTACAGAGAAAGGTTATGGAAAACGTACTAAATTGGCTGAATATCCACTACAAACTAGAGGAGGAAAAGGAGTAATTAATATAAAAGTTAGTCCTAAAATCGGAGAAGTTGTAGAAGTTAAGTGTGTAGAAGAAGATGAAGAATTAATGGCAATTACTTCTGAAGGAATCATAATAAGAACACCAATTGATAGCATTTCTCAAATTGGAAGAAATACTCAAGGTGTTAAAGTGATGAGAGTATCTAATTCTGAAAAAGTAGTATCAATCGTTTGTGTAAAAAGAAACCTTGATGACTTGGTAGAAGAAGATGACGAAGATGGAGAAATAGTAGAAGAATAAATATAAAAAAGTGCCAGTACTGTAAGAAGTACTGGCACTAAAAAAAATACAAAAAAATAAAAAATCCCTATAAACTAGGGTAGAAAGGAACTGTTCATGAAAAAGACAAATAAATATGATGTAATTATGGAAATAATAAAAAATGTAAAGAAAATGCCAGTTATCTATCAGTTTTTATTATATCTTATATTGTCAATACTAATATTTGTTACACCATATTTACTACTATTATTAAAACTAACTAATACAATGATATAGTGAAAATAGAAAAAAGTCAATAATTTTTTTAAAATTAAAAGGGGTTAAGCGTCCTACGCTTAGAAATCATTAAAAAAGCAAATCATATAAACGTCTTAATTTGACTTTAAGTGTTATATATGGTATTTTATATTTGATTTGCAATTGATACAAATAAATTAACCGAATTTTGGAGGAACAAATGAAAAAACTAAAAATTGCTATCGCAAGTTTTTTAATAGTAAATAGCATGGCATTTGCTGAAAATCTTACAGATTATCAGGCTAAAGCAGTGAAAGAATTATATAATAAAGGAATATTAACTGGAGTATTGAAAGAAGAGGATTTTACAAAGGCTGAAACGTTTTCAAGAGGTCAAATAGCAGCTATAATCTATAATTCAATAAATACTGGGAATCAATCAGTGGCAATTAAAGAGGCAAGCCCTCAAGATATTTTAATTTTAAAAAGTTTAATAGCTGATTTTTCTATGGAAATAGGAAAATTAGGAGTAGCAGATTATGAATTGCTAGAAAAAATTGATGAACAAAATAAAAATTTGAATGCAAGAATTGATAAAGAAGTAGAAACATTAAATAAAAAAATAGACAGAATAAGATTAACTGGAGACGTTAGTTTAGTTAGAGATTTTAACACAAAGCAAACAAGTACAGATGAAGAATTGATGGATGAAGTAAAAGGAGAAGGAAATATTGATGTTAATATAGATATCTCTGAAAATACTAAATTGAAATTAGGATATAATTTTGATACTGAACTTGGAGAATATAGCTTAGATTATAAAAAAGATGGCTTAGAACTTTTAGCTTATAATGATGACTATTTATCAGATGAAGATTGGGATAATTGGACTAATTATAAATATTTATCAGATAAAAATCATACTACAGAGAAAAATAATATTGATTCTGATGGAAATTTAAGAAGAAAAAAATCAATTGAAGAAAATATAAATAGTAAAAAATTACCAGATTTTTATAATAATTTTGGAATAATTACTAAATCAGCAATTAATAATAAAGATACTATTATTGCTAAGAAATCAATAGCTGATAATGAATTATTAGCATTAGTTACTTCAACAGATGAAGAAGATATCTATGGAATTCAATTTAAAAAGAAAATGAAGTATTTTATGAGTGGAGAAGGTTCAGACTCTAACATGATGGTATCTTATATTGGTGTAGATGATAAGGATGGACAAGTCTCTTCAACAGATACAACAAAAATAACAGATAAAAGATTTTTGATATTGGGAGCAGATTTTGTTTTCCCAATAACAGAAAATTCAACAGAAACTTTGAAGTATAATTATGCTAAAATGTACCAAGATTCAGATGCAACAACACCTACAAGCACTGGAAATAAATACTATTTACCAATTATCAAAGATGAAGCTACTTATGTTTATTCTAAAACAGATGTAAAAACTAATAAAATAGGAGATTTAAAAATTGTTTTAGGAGCAGTTAATACAGGTTCAGAATTTGACCCAACTTCTTTATCAGATAGTGAAAGAGAAGTTTTCGCTGAAACAGAAGATGATGATTTAATAAAATTAAACAAAAATATTTTTGGTGGAGTAGCAGTAATTAGTCAAGAAAAAGGTAAATTTGCAAATGTATTTACTTCAAAAAATTATAAAACAAATAATAAAGAAGCAATAGATAAAAATGAAGATGAAACAACAGAAGATATGACTGCTAGATTTGATACATTTTATAGAGTTAATAATAAATTGAGACTTGGTCTTGGTGGTGGAAGAAATTCAGAAACAATTTATGATTCTACGTCAACATCTTATACAAATTATTCTAGAAATTTTGTTGAAGGTCAAATACAACTTACTGATGTTATAAATAAAAATTCTACAAATTTACTAAAAGTTAAATATGGAAAAGGTAAAGACGAGACTAATAATATAGAGAAAAATGAATTAGTAGCTTATTTAGACTATAGAAAAAATACAAAAAGTGGTTCAGGATTAATTGCTTCAGAATACGAGGATTCTGTTGAACAAAATACTTTAAAAACTGCTATGTATCTTGAGAAAAAAGGGAAAATTTCAGGAAAAAATGAAGCTTCAATTTTATTAGGTGGAAGAATAGATAAAGACTACGAAGATGTAGCTACTTTAAATGATAATGAATATAGAGTTTTCACAAAAGCTACATATTCTTTAAAAGATAATATCATTTTAGAAGGTGGAGCAAGATATATGAATTCATATGATGATGTTTCAGATACAACATTTGGAGTAGGAGCAACTTATAAATTTAATGATGATATAAAAATGTCAGTTATCTATGGTCCAATTAATAATATATCTGACTATAGTTCAGATATTTTTGAACATAATACAGATGGAATTTATGAAGATAAATATACAGAACAAAATATGGGTTCAATAAAAATTTCAGTGAAATTTTAATTATAAAAAGGCTTTTTTACATTAGTGAAAAAGTCTTTTTATTTTATATATATAGCAAACTATAAAATTAAAGGTAATAAATATAAATCGAAACATTGCAGAGTAATTTTCCTTAGAAAAATAGTAAATTTTAATATTAAATATATTATATAATAGACTCTAGAACTCTTTGTTTAATTCAAAAAAAATATTTATAAATAATTAAAAAAAATTAATTTAAATGAATAAAATTATAAATAGTAGTCGACAAAACCCAAAGAATGTGTCTATAATATTAAAGTTGTACACTTGGAAAGGAAAAAAGTATAAAATGAATAAAATTGTATTTTTAGATAGAGATGGAACTGTTAATGTAGAAGTTGATTATCTTCATAAAATAGAAGATTTCAAGTTTGAAAGTGAAGCAGATAAGGCTATAAAAATTTTTAATGATTTAGGTTATAAAGTGATAATTGTAACGAATCAATCTGGAATAGCAAGAGGTTATTATACAGAAGAAGATTTAGAAAAGTTACATAAATATATGGATGAACAATTGAAAATATTAGGAGCAAAGGTTGAAAAATATTATTATTGTCCTCATCATCCAAAAGGAAAAATTGAGAAATATGCAATAAATTGTAATTGTAGAAAACCAGAATTAGGAATGTTTATTGATGCAATTAAAGAATTTGATATTGATTTAGAGAACTCTATTATGGTAGGAGATAAAATAAGTGATTTAGAATCAGCAATAAGATTAGGAATTAAGCCTGTTTTAGTGGAGACAGGCCATGGAAAAGGTGAAATAGATAAAGCTTATTTTAAAGTAGAAATTCATAAAAATTTGTATGAATTTGCAAACAATTTAAAAACAAAAAATATATTAGGATAGATTGCTCTTATAGAAAAAAAATGTTATAATTTAGTTTGGCTTTAAAAAATATATTGAGGATGGAACTATGAAAAAAAAATCATTAGAATTACTGATAAATCAGAATTTAGATAATATAGATAGCATAGAAAATATAGTTATGGATAGTAGAAAAATATCTAAGGGAGATGTTTTTCTAGCAATTAGAGGTGGAAATGATTTTGTAGAAGAGACCTTAGAAAAAGGTGCTAAGTTAGTTATTTGTGATGATAAAAAATATAAAGATATTAAAGATGTAATAGTGGTAGAAGATACTGTTTCATTTATGCAAAAGTGGGCTAAAAAATATTTAGAATTATTGGATATTTTTGTTGTTGGAATTACTGGAAGCAATGGAAAAACATCCACAAAAGATGTAGTATTTGACTATTTGAGTTTGTTTAAAAATGGTAAAAAAACAGAAGGAAATTATAATAATCATATAGGATTACCTTTTACAATTCTAAATATTTCAGAAAAAGATGAATTTGTGGTTTTAGAAATGGGAATGAGTGGTTTTGGAGAGATAGATTTATTATCAGATATTGCAAAACCAAATATAGGAATAATAACAAATATAGGAGATTCTCATCTTGAGTTTATGAAAACAAGAGAAAATATATTCAAAGCTAAAAGTGAAATAGTTTCTCATACAAAAGAAGCTATGATAGTTAACGGAGATGACATTTTTTTAAAAACTTTAGATGCAATAAAAATTGGATTTAATGAAGACAACGATTATGTAATTAAAATTTTAGAAAGCAATTCAGAACATATTGAGTTTCAGATAAAAACAAAAAATAGTTGCGATAAACTTAAGACAAATCTTTTAGGAAAACATAATTTATTAAATATAACTACAGCATTTGCATTAATTAACAAGGCTGGTTTTGACAAAGATTTAATCATAAAAAAGACCGAAGACTTAAAGCTAACGAAAATGAGATTTGAAAAGATTCAAAAAGGAAATATTTTATATATAAATGATGCTTATAATGCAAGTCCAATATCAATGACATTTGCTATCGAAACTTTTAAAGAGTTGCCAAAAGAAAGTAAAAAAATAGTTGTTCTTGGAGACATGTTAGAACTTGGAGAAAAAAGTAAAGAACTTCATGAAAGTCTTTATGATGTACTTTCAACAAGTGATTTTGAAAAAATTTATTTATATGGACCAGAAATGAAAAATCTTTATGAAAAATTTTTAGATAAAAAAAATGTAATTCATTTTACTGAAAAAGAAGAAATAAAAAAAGAGATAGAAAAGTTTTCTGAACCAGTATCAGTTTTATTAAAAGGTTCTAGAGGAATGAAACTTGAAAATATTATAAAAGAATAGGAAGTGTGAAAAACAATGTTATTTTTATTACAACAACTTTTAATTAACAAGATATCTTTTATGAGGGTATTTAAGTATATAAGTGTGAGAGCAATGTTAGCTTTCTTTTTATCGTATTTTATAGTTTTATTGGTAGGTAGACCTTTTATCAAATTTTTAAGAAGAAAGAAAATTGGTGATGATATAAGAGAAGAGGGTCCACAATCACATTTCTCTAAAAAAGGAACTCCTACAATGGGTGGCGTTTTAATAATAGGGTCAGTTTTATTTACCACTCTTATAACAGGAAATCTTACTAATAGATATATTTTGTCATTAATAGTAGTGACTATAATATTTAGTGCAATAGGATTTATTGATGATTATATAAAATTTACAAAAAGTAAAAAAGGACTTTCTGGAAAGAAAAAAATCTTGGGGCAATTGATTGCCTCTGTTGTAGTTTATGCAATTTTATACACATTTAAACCTCTTGGAAGCGAATTAACCTTTTCAGTAGTTAACCCTTTGTTTAAAAATTCATATTTATATATTGGACCTATATTAATGTTTATATTTATTGCCTTTGTATTAGTAGGAAGCTCTAATGCAGTAAATGTAACAGATGGTCTTGACGGTCTTGTAATTGTTCCAGTAATGATAGTTGCCTTTGTATTATTGATAGTTTCTTACTTTACAGGGAATATAAATTGGAGTAGATATTTAAATTTATATTATGTAAGTGGAACTGGTGAAATAATGGTCTATTTATCAGCTTTAATAGGTGCTGGATTAGGATTTCTTTGGTATAATTTTTACCCTGCACAAATTTTTATGGGGGATACAGGAAGTTTAACTTTAGGTGGAGTTTTAGCAACAATTTCAATTTTCTTAAAACAAGAATTATTATTTGCTTTAGTAGGAATAGTTTTTGTTGTGGAAGCTTTATCCGTTATACTTCAAGTATGGTCTTTTAAAAAGAGAGGGAAAAGAATATTTGCAATGGCACCAATTCATCATCATTTTGAATTAAAAGGAATGCCTGAAACAAAAGTAACTGCTAGATTTTGGATAATTACAATAATGTTTGCTATCTTGGGAATTTTAATTTTGAAATTGAGGTAAGAGAATGAAAAAAGCTATGGTGTATGGAGCAGGTGTAAGTGGACTTGCAGCATGTGAATTATTAAAAAAAAATGGTTATGAAGTAATTTTAGTAGATGACAATAAAGGCTTATCTAGTAATGAAGCTCTAAATTACTTGGATGGAGTAGAAGTTTTTATAAAAAGTCCTGGAATTCCTTATAATGCTTTAATTTTAGAAGTTATAAACAGAGGAATTGAGCTAATAGATGAAATAGAATTAGCTTATAGATACTCAAAAGGAAAATTTAAAATTGTTGCGGTAACAGGAACAAATGGGAAAACGACAACAACATCTAAAATAGATGGATTATTTAAGAAGGCAGGATTTAAATCTGAAGCAGGTGGAAACATAGGGAAACCTTTTGCTCAGATTGTTTTGGAAAATAAAGATTTAGACTTTGTTGTACTTGAATTAAGTTCTTATCAATTGGAAAATCTTAAAGAATTTAAAGCAGATTTGTCTTTGGTGATAAATTTATCACCAGATCATATGGACAGATACGAAAAGGTAGAAGATTATTATTTAGCAAAATTTAATATTAAAAATAATGCAACAGAAAGTGACTACTTTATTTTAAATATAGATTCAAAAGAAGTTATGGATTTATATGAAAAAAAATTGGAAAAAGTCATAAAAATTAGTTCTAAAAATAATAATCAGGCAGATTTTTTTGTAGAAAACGGTTTTTTAAGAGATAAGTTTGAAGAGATATTAGAAGTAGAAAAATTATCATTAAAAGGAAAACATAACTTAGAAAATGTAATGTTTATTGTTGCTACAGCTAAAACTTTTGGAATTTCAACTGATATAATTAAAGAGTATTTATATAATACAGAGTCCTTAGAGCATAGAATGGAAGATTTTTTAAAGGTAGAAGGAGTTACTTTTATAAATGATTCAAAAGGAACAAACATTGATAGTACAATAAAAGCTATTGAAGCATATAAAGAAAAACCAATTCTTATTTGTGGTGGAAAAGATAAACATGTTGATTTAAAACCTCTAGCAGAAGTTATAAATAAAAATGTTAAAACTTTATATCTAATTGGAGATACAGCAGATAAAATCGAGGAGTTAGTTGTTTCTGAAGGATATGAAAAAGATAAGATATATAATTTGAAAACAATTGAGAATGTTCTAGATAAAATAAAATTTTCTACAGGTGATATAATTTTATTTTCGCCAGCTCATTCAAGTTTTGATCAATTTAAAAATTATGTTGAAAGAGGAAGAATTTTTAAAGAGTTAGTAAATAAAAAATTTGGAAATATAGAATAAGAGGTAAAAGAATGAAAAAAGTAATCTTTACAACAGGAGGCACAGGAGGGCATATCTATCCTGCTTTAGCTGTTGCAGATGAGTTAAAAAATAAAGAAGTTCAGTGTGTTTTTGTTGGAACAATACACAGAATGGAAAAAGATATAGTTCCAAATGCAGGATATAAATTTATAGGATTAGATGTTGTACCTTTTAATAGTATTGGAGGTTTAATAAAACTACTGAAAGCTACTTATAAGTCATATAAAATATTTAAAGAAGAAAAACCTGATGCAATTTTTGGATTTGGAAATTATATTTCAGTTCCAATGCTTATTGTAGCTTTTTTAACAAGAACTAAAATTTATTTACAAGAGCAAAATGCTGATTTAGGAATGGCAAATAATTTATTTTATAGATTTTCAAAGAAAACTTTTTTAGCTTTTGAAAAAACTTATGATGACTTACCTCAAAAATATTCAAATAAGTTAAAAGTTACAGGAAATCCTCTTAGAAAAGAGTTCATGTATTTAGATGCAAAAACAGAGAGAGAAAAACTTAAATTAAAAGATAATGAAAAATTACTTCTTATTACTGGTGGAAGTCAAGGTGCAAAAAATATAAATGATGTAGTTTTAAAACATTGGGAAAAACTATATAAAGAAAGTAATATAAGAGTTTATTGGTCAACAGGAGAAAATCATTTTGAAGAAATTAATAATAAAATTAGCAAAATGAAAGCAAATGATGTAATTAGACCGTATTTTCAAAATATGCCATCTATAATGGTAGCAGCAGATTTAGTTATATGTAGAGCAGGAGCATTAACTATTTCAGAAATAATAGAACTTGAGAAGCCAAGTATATTTATCCCTTTGAGTTTAGGCGGGCAAGAAGCTAATGCAGAAATGCTTAAGGATAAAAATGCAGCGTTGGTATATGAAAATGCTAACGTAGAAGAGGCTCTGCTTAAAGCAATAGAAATTGTAAATAATCCTGAAAAATTACAAAAAATGAAAATTAACTTGAAATCCTTTAAAGAAGGAAATGCAGTTCAACATATAATAGAAAACTTAGACATTTGGGGGAATAATAAATAATGAAAAAAATATTTTTTATAGGAATTGGTGGAATAGGAATGTCAGGATTGGCTAAAATCATGGCAAAAAAAGGATATAAAGTATTTGGAACAGATTTAAAAGCTGAAGAAAAAAGAGCCGATTTTGAAAAGTTAGGAATCACAGTATTTTCAGAACATAAAGCAGAACATGTAGAAGGTATGGATACAATAATTAGATCAACAGCAATTAAAGAAGATAATCCTGAATACAAAAGAGCATTGGAACTTGGGCTTCATATTATAAAAAGAGGAGAGTTGTTGGCTCAACTTATGAATGATGAAGAGGGAGTGGCAATAGCTGGAACTCATGGGAAAACAACAACATCTTCAATGTTATCTGTAGCTTGTTTAAGCATTGACCCCAAAATCGTTGTTGGAGGAATAATTCCTGAGATTAACTCTAATTCGCACCCGGGAAGTAACTCAGTATTTGTTGCAGAAGCAGATGAAAGTGA
>RRZT011231247.1_pt1 | contig 12547 bp, 12 predicted proteins | sample 2165551 | NCBI WGS metagenome assembly RRZT01 (sample SAMN10456910, study PRJNA506462) | wastewater metagenome | biome: wastewater; feature: sludge; material: wastewater sludge; isolation source: wastewater sludge with Escherichia coli K12::gfp cells carrying plasmid... | place: USA: Moscow, Idaho... | reverse complement strand
TTCATAATGTTCTAAACCAGTATTTGATATGCCTTTATGGACTGATAAGAATTTAAATCAAGAGAATTTATACACTCACTGTAAATAAAAAGCTGTAACGCTTATGAATGATAATTATCATCCATTACGTTACAGCCCCTTTTCTTATACATTGATTCTAAAACATATATATAGTATACTTTCACTATAGCAATAAGAGAGATAAGTAAACTATCACTTATGTATAGAGAGGCAGTGTTTGGTGGAAACTGTTCATTAAATAGTTGAATTCTACTTTCTTGCATGGCAAATTGCCCGGTAGTACCGTTAAAACTTTGAGGTTGTTTCACGTGAAACAACAAACTAGGGTGGCAACACGAGATATCGTCCCTGACGATATCTTTTTTTATACCAAAAAGGAGAGGTAAAATGTTAGATATTAAATTTATTAGAGAGAACCCTGAAGCAGTTAAAGAAAACATGCGTAAGAAGTTCCAAGATGAAAGAGTACCATTAGTAGATGAAGTTGTTGAATTAGATAAAGAACTCAGAGAAATCCAAACAGAAGGAGATTCTTTAAGATCTCAACGTAATAACATCAGTAAAGAAATTGGTAAGCTTATGGGACAAGGTAAAAAAGAAGAAGCTGAAGAAGTTAAAGTAAAGGTAAAAGCAATTGGAGATAGACTTGAAGAACTTCAAAATGGATTAGAAGGTAAACAAGAGCGTTATAAAGAAATAATGTTCACGATTCCTAACATGATGGACCCATCTGTACCAATCGGAAAAGATGACAGCGAAAACGTTGTGATAGAAACTCATGGAGAAATTAAAGATAAAGGTTTTGAAGTTCCTTATCACGCGGACATTATGACTAAATTAGGTGGATTAGATCTCGATAGTGCTAGAAAAACATCTGGGTCAGGATTTTATTACTTACTAGGAGACGTAGCACGAGTACATTCAGCAGTTACAGCATTTGCGAGAGAATTTATGATTTCTAAAGGTTTTACATATTGTATTCCTCCATTCATGATTCGTGAAGAAGTGGTAAGTGGAGTTATGAGTTTTGAAGAGATGGATAACATGATGTATAAGATAGAAGGGGAAGACTTATACCTTATCGGTACAAGTGAACACTCTACTATTGGACGTTACATGGATACAATTATTGAAAAAGATACTTTACCTCAAACACTAACGAGTTTTTCTCCTTGTTTTAGAAAAGAAGTTGGTGCACACGGAATTGAAGAACGTGGTGTATATAGAGTCCACCAATTCGAAAAACAAGAAATGGTAGTACTCTCTGATCCTAAGGACAGTGCCGAATGGTTTGATAAACTTTATAAATATTCAGTAGAGTTATTCTTACAATTAGATATTCCGGTACAAGTTATCGAATGCTGTAGTGGAGATTTAGCAGACCTTAAAGTAAAGAGTGTTGACGTTGAAGCATGGTCACCTCGTCAAGGTAAGTACTTTGAAGTATGTAGTGCCTCAAATTTAGGGGAAGCTCAAGCTCGTCGTCTCAAAATTCGTGTTAATGGAGAAGATGGCAATTACTACCCACATACATTAAATAATACAGTGGTTGCTCCACCTCGTATGTTAATTGCATTTTTCGAAAACAACGTTAATGAAGATGGATCAGTAAACATTCCTGAAGCCTTAAGACTATATATGGGAGGTCAATCAATAATCAACCCTAAATAATGTTACACGTGTAACAATTGATATGGATAATAAAATATATGAAATAAGGGTACAGTTTCCTAAAGGGAATGTACTTACCTTCTTAGCAGGAATTGTAATGTGTTATTTAGCATTCAATAACTATTTCAGTTTTGATTCGTTTATTGGTATTCCTAATATTATTATATTCCCTCTGATGATTTTTGTATTAGGGATGATAAGTTTATTAGGAGTTGTTCAATGGAAGAAGGGAAAGGCAATAGAACTCTATAAAACAAAGTTAAAAATCAATAACTTTGAAATTAAATATAAGGATTTAGAAATAGAGTGGGTTTCTAAGACAGATACTTTAATTTTTAGTGATGGTGTTGAAAAAGTAACAGTAATTGGAAAAATTAAAAATGGAGATTTGAAATTACTGGATGAACTACAAACAAACAAAAAACTATCGCTTAACATTTGATTTTATTCACTGAAAATTATATACTATATAAGGCACAACAGATATATTGTAACCAGGTCAGGTCCGGAAGGAAGCAGCCTTATCGATCCCTATTTGTGTGTGCCTTTTTTAATGGAGAATATGCTACAATGTAATGGCGTATAGAGGTGATTTTATGCTTAAAACAGATGAGTATTATATGACTTTAGCCTTAGAGGAGGCCTATAAAGCTTATGCTGCTAACGAAATCCCTGTGGGTTGTGTTATTGTCGAGAATGACGAGATAATCTCAAAAGCACATAACCTTAAAGAACAACTTCAACAAGCTACCGCTCACGCAGAAGTGTTAGCGATTAATGAGGCATCGAAAATTAAAAATGATTGGCGACTCAATGATTGTACTTTATATGTAACCTTAGAACCTTGTGCAATGTGTGCAAGTGCAATCGTACAATCAAGAGTAAAACGAGTAGTGATTGGAACTTTAGATAATAAAGAAGGAGCAGTCGTAAGTTCTTTACATATCTTTGAAAACAATCACAATCATAATTTAATCGTGACTACCAAAGTTCTAGAGACTGAGTCTAGAACTATAATAGATAAATTTCTCAAGAATAGACGATAGGTGAGAGTAAATTGGATAAATTAATACTAATTAATAAAGAAATGGATATGACTTCACATGATTTAGTTAATATCGTGAGAAGAACAACAAGAATGAAAAGAGTAGGACATACAGGTACATTAGATCCGAATGCTACAGGATTAATGATTGTAGCGATGAATAAGGCAACAAAACTTGTTAATTACCTACAGAATGATGATAAAGAGTATATATTAGAAATGAAATTTGGATTGTTAACCGATACTTTAGATATTTGGGGTAAGACTCTTAAGACTGAAGAAGAGATAGTTCCTACAAAAGATGAACTAGAACAAGTCTTAAATAGTTTTTTAGGGAAATCAAAACAGATTCCTCCTATGTATTCCGCAAATAAAGTAGATGGTAAAAAATTATATGAGTTAGCACGCGAAGATATTGAAATTGAACGCGAGGCAAGAGAAATAGAAATAACTGAGATTGAACTTCTTGATATGAGTCCAATAAAAATAAGAGTAGTGTGCTCAAGTGGAACTTACGTGAGATCTCTTGTTAGTGATATCGCTGAAAGATTAGGAACTATCGGGGTTATGACCTCACTTGTTAGAACACGAATAGGACAATTTAATTTAAAAGATGCAAACAGTGTTGATGATATCAAAAATAATGAAATAACATATACAGATCCAGAAGAAGCTCTATCAGGATATTATAAAATAGAGTATCCAGAGACAAGTGATATATATAATGGAAGAAGAATTGAATTGGATACAACAGAAGATTTAGTCCTTATAACAATTAATAATAAGAGTATGGCATTTTATGAAAGAGAAGAAAAAAATACATTTAAGTGTAAGCGAGGTTTATGGTAATGGAAGTAATATATTACGAATTAGATAGTGTTCTTGGAAAACCTTTAGAGGAAAGTGTTTCTGCAATAGGTTTTTTTGATGGAATACACCGTGGACATATGCAATTAATTAATAAAGCAAAAGAAGAAGCAAAGAAAAAGCATATAAAAAGTTCAATGATTACATTTTCTCCTTCACCTGCATCTGTACTCGCAAATCAAAAAGAACAATTATTAACGACAATTACAGAGAGAATACATATCGCAGAGCAAATTGGGATTGATCAGTTTATCGTATTAAAATTTACAAAAGCATTATCACAATTAAGCCCAGATGATTTCCATTCTAAAATAATAGATACACTCAACATAAAACATATTGTCTGTGGTGAAGACTTTAGATATGGGTTTAAAGGGTCTGGTTCTGTTTCTACATTAAAAGAATATCAGGACATTGATCTAAGTGTAATTAATGATTACAAAGATGGGGATGAAAGAATAAGTTCCTCAAGGATCAAGGAAAACATTTCAAAAAAAGATCTTGATGTAGCTAATGAACTCCTAGGCTATTCTTATTTTATTGAGGGATATGTCAAACATGGACGAAAAAAAGGAAGAACAATCGGTTTTCCAACGATTAATCTAAATTATTCAGAAAGTAAATATCTCTTGAATCAAGGAATATATATAGGATATACAGAAATAAAAGGGAAACGGTATATTTCAACAATTAATGTTGGTTATAACCCAACGATCAATACTGTTGAGCATAAATCGATTGAATCATTCGTACATGATTTTAATGAAGACGTGTATCAAGAAAAAGTGAAATTTGTATTTTTAAAGAAAATAAGACCTGAAATCAAATTTAACAATGTTCAAGAGTTGATTGATCAAATGAATAATGACATTAAGCAAAGTGAAGAGTATTTTACAAGTGAAATGAGAAGGAGACATAACATTGAAACTATTTAAACTCGTTGATGAAACAGCTGATTTATTAAATCGAAATTATTCTCAATACAGTTTAGTAGAGTCTCAAGTAACACGTTATCTTGTTGATTTAGTTTCATCTAACGAAAACTATATTGGAAGCACTTCAAGAATTAAATCAGAGAACAGTCTAAGAAACAAAATAATTAAAAGAAAATATTATCTTGAATATGAGACAGCTGAAGAAATTATTGATAACTTATCAGATGTAATTGGAATTACTTTAGAATGTCGTTTTAAAGAAGATGAAGTGAAACTCTATAATCAAATTATAGAGTCTTTTGAGATTACAGAAGATGAATATTCATGTGCAAAAGATAATAATTTTATCTTTATGAAGTTAAAGGATAAACAACCACAGAAACAAACGAATGGCTTTGATATTTTTAGAATTGATGGATATTACATCATCGGAGATAAAAAAATAAATTTTGAACTTCAAATTAAATCACTGATTAATACGTTTTGGTCAGGCATTGAACATGAAGTAATTTATAAAAATAACAACTTCTTAATGTTCGATACATTTTTGAAAGATCTTTTAACATCAGTTAAAAGTAACTTAGATATCATTGACTCTCAACTAACACAAATTTATACAGAAATGACTCATAAGAGTAATTATAGTATTGGGATGGATGGAACAAACTTTAAATCCTTCTTAGCAAAAGAAATAAATAACCTATTCTCTTTAAAGTTAAAAGAGACAGCTCAAATTGATATTGATATAAAAAAAATTAGTGCTCTTTTAAGTCATTACTTATACTTAGAGGAATTTGTGAAATCAAATTCACCTCAAATCGTTATGATAGACTATTTTGAAAAATTAGATCTATTATCAAAAACGGATATGGATTTTACAAAGCGAATTGATATTAGAGAAGAAATCAGTAATGGAGATAAATTTCAAGAAGTCTTTGGTATGTATTGTTTATATGTAATGAATATTGATTTTGATTGGCATGTTTTATTCTCAATGTTGTTCATGCTCCAAGAGGATGAAGCGGTTGTGAAATTTAATAATTTTGTCACATTCATCAAACATCTTTTATTTGAACCGAGCTGGTATAAGAATATAAGTGAGGAGTTGGAACTTGTTCCTGGATGCGAAGAAATTAGAGATGGGCTTTATACTCAAGTCGCAAGCAGTCTTATCAAACAAAACAGTGTTTCAATAATATATGAAGAAAATTTGTATTGTGTTATGGTTCTCATAAGAGAGTTTATTGATACGATTCAAAAAGATATTGAAGAAGGTATGGATATTCACATGAAAGATCGCTATAAGGTCTTAGATGAACAAATTTGTGCAATCTTCAATTAACAGTTAAATTTTGTATAATATAAGAGGAGGTAATTTATGTCATACACAGCTTTATATAGAAAATACAGACCATCAACTTTTGAAGATGTAGTTGGACAAAAACATATAGTCACAACGTTAAGAAATGCATTAGAACAAAATCGTTTAGCTCATGCATATTTATTTAGTGGTCCAAGTGGAAATGGTAAAACAAGTATTGCTAAATTATTCGCGAAAGCGATTAACTGTGAGAGTGAAGAAGAACTAATATGTGACCTATGCTCTAACTGTGAAGCGACTAAATTAAATACTCATCCGGATATCGTAGAAATTGATGCTGCAAGCAACAATGGGGTCGATGAAATTCGAAGTTTAATCGAAAAAGTAAAGTACACTCCTTTGAATGGTCAATATAAAGTATATATTATCGATGAAGTCCATATGCTATCATTAGGAGCATTTAATGCACTATTAAAGACATTAGAAGAACCACCTTCCCATGTTGTGTTTATATTGGCGACAACTGAACCGCATAAAGTAATTCCGACAATTATATCTCGATGTCAAAGATATGACTTCACTAGAGTTTCAGAAGAGGACATTAGTTTAAATATAAAAAGAATCATGGAAAAAGAATCAATTACTTATGAGGAAGAAGCAGTTGCACTTATTAGTCAATTAGCAGATGGTGGGGTTAGAGAAAGTTTAAGTATTCTTGAACAAACAATTGCATACGCAATTGATAACGTGAAACTTGAGGATGTTAGAAAAATTTATGGTGTTGTTACTCATGAAGAGAAACTTCAACTTCTAATGAATATATTCAATGTAGAAATGCAAGAAACGTTGCACTTATTAAATACAATAGCAGATCAGGGTAATAACTTAGAACGCTTAAATTTAGAAATAATAAACATATTAAAAGAAACTGTAATTTACGGATATTCAAAAGCGAACACACTATTAACAGTAATAAGTGAAGAGGAAGCAAAACAGATTTTGTCGGTTGTAAATGAAGATCAGTTGTTACAAATGATTGATATACTGATGGATATCGCAAGTTTGAAGAAAAACATCTCTGACTTACATGCATATTTAGAACTTGGATTTATTAAAATGATTAATATTGCTTCAACAAACACAAGTATAAGGTATCAAGAAATCCCTGTTGAACAAGATGTTCGACAGTCGCAAGAAAAAAATGAGTCTAAGATAGAGATAAGTAATAAAGAAGTAAAAACAGATTCAATTAAACCTGAGATAATCAAAGAACAAGAGCGAGTAAGTGAAGAAGTCGAAGTTGATTTAGAAGAAGAGATTATTGAAGATGTAGTCCATGAAGAAAAAACAGATGTTAAAACTGAGAAGGAAGAAAAGATTCAAAAAGATGAATCATTCAGTTTTAATAAACAACCGGAACTGGATGAAGAAATGCTTCTTTCATTACTGGCTAATGCAGATAAAGAAAAAAGAATAATGATGGATACAAAATGGCAGACAATTAATAACTTTATTACGGATGTACAATATGCTAAATATGCGCATAAACTAAAGTTTGCTCAATTAATTGCCGTTGGAGATAACTACGCATTAGTTTGTGTAGAGAATCAAATTGTAGCTGATGATATTAATGCAATTAATAATCAAATTGGAATATCTTCTTTTGTTGATAAGAAAATGGGAGAAGAACTATGTGTCTTCGCTATTACTCAGACTAAGAGTAAAGATTTGATTTCTCAATTTAGGATAAGAGCTGCAGAAGGAACTCTTCCTGATAAGATCAATGTTGTTATTCCAAAAGAAGAAAAAACAGATAATAAAAACAGTTTAGAATCAAAAGCAGAAATGTTGTTTGGTGAAGATAATTATATAATGGAGGATTGATTTAATGGTATACCCAAAGTCATTAGAAGAACTTATTGAAAGTTTAAAAAATTTACCAGGGGTGGGCAAAAAAACAGCTGAACGTTATGCTTTAAGAATAATTGATATGGATGAAGAAAACGTCGAAACATTATCTAACGCAATTACAAATGTTAAAAAGAATATTGTTTATTGTGAACGTTGTGGTAATTTAGCAGAAGATGTTTTGTGTCCGATATGTAAAGATCCACTAAGAGATGAATCAATTATTTGTATTGTAGCGAACACAACAGACACGATAGCTATGGAAAAGACAAATACATATAATGGCATGTATCATGTATTAAACGGGCTTATATCACCAGCAAAGGGAATCCTTCCTGACAACTTAAACATATCAAGTTTAATACCAAGACTTGATAACGGAAATTTAAAAGAAATTATAATTGCGACAAACTTAACAGTCGAAGGAGATACTACCTCGCTTTATTTATCAAAGTTGATCGCACAAGAAAATAATGAAGTAATTGTTTCACGTATTGCACATGGTTTACCAGTTGGTGGTCACCTAGATTATGCAGATGACCTCACAATTATTAAAGCCATGGAAGGCCGCTTTAAAATATAGGGGGTATCACAATGAAATACACGATTGTTAATAGAACTGATGAATTATCTACTGAAAAAGCTGAGTACATACATGCTCGATTACAAGAGGCAGGAATGGAACGAAATGACGAAGAACCAAAACTAGTAATTGTAGTTGGTGGAGATGGTACATTTTTAGTAGGAGTTCATAAATACCTTGATCGTATTTCCGAAATCTTAATGGTGGGAATTCACACTGGGACGTTAGGATTTTTTGCTGACTTTCAATTGGATGAAATTGACTTCTTAATTGAATGTATTCTAACAAAAGAACCAGTTGTAAGTACGAAGAGACTACTAGAAGTAAATGTCTCAAATCAAGACGGAACACAAGAACAGTACCATGCACTAAATGAGGTAAGGGTTGAAAACATTCTTAAAACTCAAATTTTAGAGGTTAATATCAACGATGTTTACTTAGAAACTTTTAGAGGAACAGGTCTTTGTATTTCTACTCAGCCAGGCTCTACTGGATATAATAGATCACTAAAAGCAGCAGTGATTTCTGATGAACTAGAATTAATTCAAATGGCAGAAATAACAGGAATACATCACAGACTGTTTCAGTCATTACAAGTTCCTTTAATTCTTCATGCGGATACAAAGATTAAACTAGAGAGTCCTAGCTTTACAAAAGCAATACTCTGTTACGATCATTTAAGTGTTCCTATTAATCATGCATCGGAAGTATTAACATGCTTATCAAATACAAAAAAAGTTAACTTCGCACGTTACCATGAAAAGTTAACTTATACTCATAGAATAAGATCATTATTTTAGAACCAATCAAAGCGATTGTTTTTTTAATTATAGAATGTTCCTTTTTTACGAATGTTATCACTCGCCATCTTAAATACAATGGCCAGTGGGATCATATAAGACCAAAGCGATGATCCACCATATGAAATAAAGGGGAGAGTAATTCCTGTAATTGGAAGTAAACCACTAATCATTCCCATGTTTTCTACTTGTTGGAATACAAGTATTCCAAGAAAACCCATGACGACAAGCTTATCTCTCTGATTATCATTTTGAAATGCAATCATTAATAATTTTAAATCGAGGACTGTACTTAATATAACTACGAGTGTGGTTCCAAAGAAACCAAAGTTTTGTCCTATGATAGAGAAAATAAAGTCGTTTTGAGGTTCTGCAATCCAAACGATGACTTGATTTAATGGATGACCAAATAAACCAGCAGATCCAATCGCAAGTAATCCTTGATAAAGTTGATTACCATGTGACAACATATATTTCTCTGTTTCTAACCACCCATAGAAACGTGATAAACGATAAGAAGGACCAAATAATTCATTGACTAAAGGCTGATTCGTATAGAATAGGAATATGAAGCCTCCAAATAAGAGTAATACGGTACCAAAACCGGCATAAATCCAAAACCGTTTAATACCACTGACACAAAGAATTGCGATGATACTAATTACAATAATTAATGGGATACCAGTATCCGGTTGGAGAACAATCAGTACTAGTGGTGGAATTGCAATTTTTAAAACCTTTATAAATAATTTAATATCTTCTAGGTATGTAAATTCAAGTTTTTCTGCATTATGTTTACTTACAATATCTGCAGTCATTAAGACTAAAACAATTTTCATAAATTCACTTGGCTGAAAGTTTCCAATACCAGGAAAAACAAACCAAGCTCGAGCTCCATTAATTTCATGAACAAAGGGAACATTAATGAATGGAAGTCGATCGAGAACTAATAAGAGCAAAGCTATCATTAAAATAATATAAGCATACTTTAGCAGTGAAAACAAATTGTCGGTTCCAAAATAGATGATCAATGCTAGAATACCAAAACCGCTAGAATACCAAATAAATTGTCTTAAAACTAAATTACTATCCACTGTTACAAGCGGTGTTGCGAAGTGTATTGATATAATGCTTACAATAAAGAATACTGCAAATATACCGGCTAAAGTCCAATCAATGTTAAATTTTTGTTTTACATATTTTGGTGACAAATTCATAATATCAACTCCATTGGATAATGTTCAATATTAGCATCATAATACAAATCACCGCTAACTTCAAACCCAAGCTTTTGATAAAATGGGAGTGCTTGTTTTTGTGCTCCAATGTGAATCTTATTATATTCAGTATTTTTAATAATATTAATCAGTTCTGTTAGTAAGAATTTTGCATAACCTTTCTTACGATGTTCTTTTAAAACAGCGACTCTTCCGATGATTGCTTCATCATCAGCGTAGATAATCCGAGCCGTCCCTACATATGCGCCGTTGTCTTCGAGTAAATAGTGATCAGCTGTATAATCATGTTCATCTAACTCTTCTAAAACATCGACATGTTGTTCTTGTATAAACACAGTTTTTCTAATATTAATAACTGAGAATATTTCTTTTTGATTTTTTGCATAAACTAGTTTCAAAATAGCCCTCCTTTTATTGATAGTACTATACATTAATGTTATCATATTTGAGAGGTGGAGTGTATGAAGAAATTCAAATTTCAATTTGAAACAATTAGATACCCATTAATAATTATGTTAATCATGTTTTTATTTAGAGGTTTAAGTAATACCTTACTTAGTGAGCTCATTAGACCTTTAATTGGAGGTAACTTTAATTGGGTAATTGGATTGATGGAAATACTCCAATACTTTAGTGCTTTTGTTATCCAATATTTGCCTTTTATTATAGTTTTAAAATATTTAACAAGTAAACATTCAAGAAATAGTGTTACGGTGATGTTCATTGTCTCATACATATTATTACTGACAACAACGATGATTGTCGGCGTTCAAAATATGCCACAAAGTGCTTATCAAAGTTTATTTGGCATATCAAAGCACATTGCGACATCATCAAGTACACCAGACATAATATTAATGCCATACAGAATCGGTTTGTTTGGAGCAGTTATTAGCGGTGTTATTGTTCATTATTCATTTAAATTCACAAGAACAAGAACGAGATATGCATTGTTTAGATTTATTGATAGAGATATTTTAAGTTTTATTTTAATAATTATTATTTCTTTATTAACAGGTTTAGTATTTTCATTTATATGGCCAATAATAGTAAGTTCACTCTTTGCAATATTTGAATGGATTTCAAAAGATATATACAATCCTGCTAATACGTTTATCTATGGTTTATTAGATCGCTTGTTATCGTTATTAGATTTATCACCACTTAATCGAGAAACATTTTGGTTTACAGCAAGTGGCGGATCTTGGATGAGTAACTCCGGAATGCAATATGTAGGGGATGTTTCGATTTGGAACGCAACTTTAAACGAAGGGATCTTTGCAACAGGGTTTGGAAGATTCTTAACCCCTTATTATATTATTAACTTATTTGCGATACCAGGAATTATTGTAGGTTTATTTAGTTTGTATACTAATAAAAAAGAGAGGTATGGGAATATTGGAATTCTATTCTTACTCCTAGTATTTGCATTCATTTCAGATATATCCTTACCAGTTGAGGTTTTTCTATTTGTTATGGCACCATTATTCTATTTTATCCATCTATTTATTAGTGCAGCAATCTTTGGAGTTCTACAAGGCTTAGAAATATTTTTAGGCAGTAATTTTATAAGTGATGTTAGTAATTCAGCCCTTGGTAATGGCGTAGAGTTTCTTCATTATCTAAACAATGATCATCTTGCATCGACAGTAATGACATTACTTATATTTGGAGTAATCGTCTTTATGATATATTTCTTCATCACAAAATTATTTTATAAGTACATGGCTGTTGGACTAATCAATAAGTTTGATATTGAAAATCATGTAGAAGAGTTTTTAGAGATTGTTGGTGGTATAGAAAACATAGAATCAATAGACTCATCTCCATTTAGAATTGATGTAAAACTAAAAAGACCACAGATGTTTAATTACGATGCTCTAGAAAAAACTAATATTGCGAGAGTAGTAGAGACTCGTTCACAATATGCAATATATTACGGTACCGCAAGTACTATGGTTCGTAAAGAAGTAATTACAAGAAAACAATTATTAGAAGACGAATAACGTCTTCTTTTTTTAGGCATCAATGGAGTCACTTCTAATAATAAAGTGGTGATAAAATGCTAAAAGCAAAAGAAATAACAAAATACTATAAAGATAATGTAGGGGTAGAGAATTTTAATATGACCCTTGAGTCTGGTAAAGGTTTGGGAATC
>RRZT010457798.1_pt1 | contig 12548 bp, 17 predicted proteins | sample 2165551 | NCBI WGS metagenome assembly RRZT01 (sample SAMN10456910, study PRJNA506462) | wastewater metagenome | biome: wastewater; feature: sludge; material: wastewater sludge; isolation source: wastewater sludge with Escherichia coli K12::gfp cells carrying plasmid... | place: USA: Moscow, Idaho... | reverse complement strand
CGGATAGCAATGGCTGATCAGGTAGCGGCGAAAGCTCTTGCCGCGGATCAAGCGTCGTACCAGGTCCACGTGCGCCAGCTCGAGGTGGGCTAGGTCGATGTCGCGCAGCAGCCGATACAGGGTGTCGGCGTGTGGCAGGGTGTCGATCTCCGGGAACAGCCGCTGCAGGTTGGCCAGGAACTGCGGACAGGTCATTTCGCGGTTGGTCTGGCGCCGGGAGGCGAACTGAAAGACGAACATCAACAGGCCGTAGAGCAGGAGCACGGTCAGCTTGTGCCGGCTTTTTTTGGGGTCTCTCGGATCGGGAATCGTCGCCAGTTGCGCGAGCATGGCGGGCAGCTCTTTGCGCAGGAGGCGCATCTGTTTGCTGACGGCGTCCTCGCGGGTCGCTTGTTCCTCGGCGACGGTGGTGAAGGGCGAGCATCGGTTGGGCAAGGAAAGGGGGGCTTTGGGCAGCGCTCCGGTCGTGCTCAGTTTCAAGTTCAGCGCCTTTTCCTGCCGCTTCTTTTCCGAGCGCACCCCCTTGATGGCGGCGCGTGTCGGGCGACGGCAGGGTTTGCTCATGGCCGGGTGCTCCCGGGCACGGCGCATAGCCGGTCGCGACAATCGGCGCCGAGCGGTTTGACCCACACCTGGCGGGGCGTGCTGTGATACGACTGGCCGGGGCGGGCCAGCCCGCGCCCGCTGGTTGCCCCAAGCAACTGCCAACCGGCGGCACGGTAGCAGGTGCCGGCATGGTGACGCGGGTCGACGAAGGTTTCCAGCAGCAGGGGCTCGAAGCCCCAATGCTCGAGCCAGTCCGCGCGTGCACGGCGGGCCAGTTGTCCGAGCACATGACTGGCCAGATGCGGTACGCTGACGTGGGGAAAGATCAGGAAGCGGCTGTTGTTCACCACCCGCGGCACGTTCTCGCGGCGGGCCTCAACCGTCCAGCCGATCCAGCGGTCGCGTACGGCGACCGCCCGGGCCGCACCGGCCAGCAGGAGGCAACCGAGCCGCCGGTCGCCCGCCGTGATGAAGTAGCGCAGCCGGTAACCGAAGGCCCCCTGGAAACCCAGCGGGTGCCAGCGCGCCACCAGCGCATCCCACTGCGCCACCCCGGTCGTCTCGCGTACGATCTCCAGGCGCACCGGGCCGAGCGCCAGCAACGGACCGTCAATCGGTGCTTCGTCAATCGGCTCCAGCGCTGGCAAGAGAGGGGCCGGACGGACGGGCCGCGCCGGCCGCAAGGGCGGCAGTACCAGCAACCCGGCCGCCTGCAAGCGCTCCAGGAACTCTTGGCAAGCGTGGATCTTCGGTGTTCCCGATAGGGTGAACCAAGCCAGATGTTCGCACAGCGTTGCCGCCAACTCCTGCCGCGGCAATCCCGGCAGCCATGCCACTGTCGCACACAGATCAGCAATCTCCGCGGCGCTGAACTCGCGACCACAGTGCACCCAACTCCTCGTACTCATGACCTCCATCACGGATCCTCCGGCTCAAGCTCAGACCTGTTGTCCTCCACTTAGGAACGTTCAAGAAACAACTTGTGTAAATTCAATATCTGACTGCGGAGAAACGGTGTAATTCCATTTAGGAAGAATGGAATCGGCAATAATCTTCAGGGTTGACTTGAGTTGCTCTGAAGCTTTGCGCCCAGTTTCGTAGACTTTGTTGAGGATGTCGACGGAGACACACAGGCCAGTTTTCGTGTGTGTGCGTTCAATCAATTCCTTCACCAATGGAACGTTCTTGAAGACTACGCCTTCGCAAGCACGCGTGACATGAGGGAAAAGACGGTGTTCGATCGGGTTGTGTTTGGAGCAGTACGGTGGATAGTGGGCAATACGAATTTCCAGTCCGATGCGGTTGGCCAAGGTCTGCAAGTCCTGTCGAAACAAAGAGGAATTGGAGGGATTGCTGCCTCCGCCATCGCACGTCAGCAGGAGTTGGGTGGCGTGAGCATAGTCGTACTTGCCCACCTTTTCCCACCAGTGCGCGACGCTGTCGCACGCAAATTCCGTCGTATCGCGGCTCGTTCCTAGGTTCACGTGCCCCTTGTTTAGCCCTACGTCATAAAGTCCGTGCGGCACAATTTTTCCCTCGCCGTAGCTGGCAAAATCATGGTCCAAGACTTCAATGGATTCTCGTGCGTACAATTTTCCCGCGCGATAGAAGTTGCCTATCATCTCCTTTTTCTTCGTATCCATGCTGATCACAGGCTGGTTCCGTGCAAGATACTTCGCTTTGATTTCTGTGATGTTCTGAAACTGGGGGTTACGTTCTGGATGTTGCTTGAACGACTTCTTTTTCTGGGCTTGGCGACTTGCAAATTTATTCTTTTTCAACAACTTGCAGGAAACGTAGCGACTTACAGGAATGCCATTCGTCGTGATTCGCTCGGCAATAGCTTGCGGTTTGAGGTTCGTCCAGACGATGTCGTGTTGCGGACTTCCTGCCGTATGTTCAGAGATGACTTCAAAAAAAAATGCTTTCCAATTCAGGCATGGCGTTGATGATGGATTTGCGGCCGCCCCCTGGTCTGCGGATCCGACCGGGCGCCAATTCTTGCATTTCTTTCAAATCCACCAAGCCTTGGCAGATCGTCCTGGAGTCTATACCCAACAATTTCGAAATATATTCCTTTCCACCCCACCCTAATTTATGGGCTTCGACTGCCGCATACCGTCGCCGATCTTTTTCGGACAACCTGCAAAACATTGTCGTCATCAGACGTTCTATTTCTTCAGTGTAAGGCTTCATGCGATGAAGGAAATCATAGCCATGGGAGAATCTGTCATCTTAACAAATACTCAAATTCCGCAACTTGTTTTTTGAACGTTCCTAAGGAACGTTTCAAAAACAATTTGCGAAAGCTGATCAATGGAATCCCACCGTTTTCCCAGTCCAGGAATGAATTTCCGCAGGTTGTTTTTTGAACGTTCCTAAGGGGGTATGGAGTTCAATGTCCATTTTGGACAAATCCTCGGTCAGGATCGGACGGATGAACCCCTTGTCGCCGAGCAACGCCCCGCGAATGCGCTCCAACGGCAGATCAAAGATGGCGTCACGCTCATCGACGTTGGCTGCCGTCAGTGCTACGCCCGCGATGACGCCGTCCACCGTGGTGAGCACGAGGCCATGGAAGCCAAAGTAATACTCCTCTTTGGAGGCGCAGAAACCCCAATCGGCCTCACCTCGAAAGAGGGCGTAGCGATCCACCCGCTTGGGGTGGCACACGGGTATCGGGAATCCATCCACGAGATGCACTTTCGCCTCGAAAGCCCCCAGCCTCCTGGCCCAGTGCCGATGCAGAAGGGCTTTGACGTGACCGAGGTTGGCCCATTGCCGGACGAGGGTCGAACGGTCGCCCAGATGGGGAAACCATGCGGCCCAATGCCGGCGGAAGTACGCCCAAACGGCCTTGTCGCTGCGGTAGCCGAGGACGGTGCCGATGAACGCCATCGTCAGGGCCTCAGCATCCGACAATTTTGGCGGGAACCCTCGCTTGCGCGGGTTCCCGCCCGGAACGACCGTGTTCAGAGCCTCGCAAACAAGGCAGTAGACAGTGACAATGAAGGTTTCGAGGGGCATGGCCGACTCCGGTTTGTGAAAACCGGTAGGGCAGGACAAGCTCATTGAAAGTTGTACATCGCGTTATTCGACATCGCGGTATTCCCGCGTCAGCACCGTACCCACCGCAGGCCGGGTGTCGCAGTCGCGCTTCCTGACTTTGCCCGTTTCCAGGAGGGATTCGATCCGACGCTGGTTTCGCTCCAGCAGGTGGGCGTCGACTTTGCGGAACTCGACCTCCTGCAGTTTATAAGCGATGCGACGTTCCAGGAACGGCCGGTTGGCGTTGGGCGTGTCGGCGCCGAACAGCTTCTGCCAAAGCGCCTTGATTTCAGGCATAGGCAGTTCGGGCAGGCGGGCGATCTGCGCCAGGACCGACGGCGGCGTGGCGGGAAGGCGAGGGGATATGTTCATCATGACTCCGGTTTATTCCTTGTGGACGGGGTGTGAATGAACGCGCTGGTCGCCGGAGAAGGCAAGCTCAAACCCGTTCTCTCGGGCCACGTTTTCCAATGGTTGAGGCCCACCGGAGCTACGAAGGCGGACCAGCCCATTGGCGAGCAACGACGCGATCTCGCACCGACGCTGCGCCGCGGTCATGTGCTCCGGGGGCAGATGGGTGACTGGGCAGTAATTCCCGGCCTGACTTAACCTATTAATTTATATAATAAATTATCGCACCAAAGCTGTGCATGCATTTTGAGAGTCATTTGTAATCAATGGGTTGAATGATTTATGCCGGGAATTGCTGGTGACTGGGCAATTGCTGCGCGCCGTTGCGCTCTCGACTCGCGAGGTTGCACTTCGTCTGATGTCTCGCATGGGTATCGGTCCTTATCCGTCCAACTCGCTTGAAGCGTCATTGTCCGGATGAACCGCTACCCACACCACGAGGGAGTTTCGGGCAGTTGCGGAGTGCTGCGGGTGGCCGCGAAAAGCGGCGAGGAAAGCGTTGACAGTGTCGCTGGTAGGGCTACCAGCGGGCGTTCTATATAATGGCAGGCAAGACAAACCAACAAAAATGTCACAGGGTTCCTGCCTTCCTCCAGAGGTGAAGCATTCAAGCTTCGCCGTTTCAAATCAAGAGTAGCGGGCACGACTTTGCGCCGCCGTGCGCACCATTCAACCGAGGACGACGCGCCGCAATGAAGGTCTTTTCTCCCGCACATTTCTTGCGACACATCGCCATGCCGACGCTTCAGCAATTTGCCGAAGCGCACGTTCTCGGGCCCGATCTAACCATCGATTGGAGCCTTCCAGCAGACGCGCTCCCGGCGAAAGTCACCGAGGCCGTCGAGGCACTCGAGGCGTCCCTTGCCGAAACCAGCCGTTCGCCGCAGGAGTTGGCGCGCCTGGCGCACAGCATTCATCTTTGGTACGACGACCTGCGCCGGGTGCACCTGATGTCCAACGATCTCGCGGTCAATGAATTCGGCTACCCACTTAAGCCGGGACAGTGATGTTGCCGTATTCAGAGGAAGGAGGCGGTAGAAACTGGTTGCTGTATCCCTGTATCCTTCCGACCATGACAAAAAAACGCCACCACTCAAGCCATACGGGCGGCCAGCCGCGCGATTGTTGCTGGGATCGCTGCCAAGCAAAGCCTGCGCGCATTGGGGAAGGTGGTTGGCCACACGAAAAGCAGCGTCCACCGACACCTGAAGGCACAGTTTCGCAGGAACCGGCCCCCTGAATCGGGATTGTGGGAAACCGAGGCTGGAGTTGCCTGGCAGAGATTGCTGGTGTTTGCCGTGCTGTACTCGTTCGGGTTGCGGCCCCATGTGGGGGCGGATGCCTGATCGGATTTTTTCAGGCTGATCCGCATGGATACCCACGTGGGCGTATCTCCCGGAGCTTTGCGGACGCAACTCCGTCAGATGGAAGAGCTATTGCCCGCCTTCCCGCAGATCTGCGAAGCCTCTGCCCCTGCGCCGACACAAAAAGCTGTATTGGCGGCGGATGAGACTTTCTTTGGGGAGATGCTGATCCTGATCTTGATGGATTTGTCCTCCGGCTATCTGCTGCTGGAAACTCTACAGGACAACCGCAGCTTTGATACGTGGTTTGCTCAAGCGGCCCCCCGGTTGGAAGCGCGGGAGATTCAGGTGGGCCATGCGATCAGTGATCGGGCCAAGGCGCTGATCAAACTGGCGGTCGTAGGCTTTGAGTGTGCTTCGGGCGCGGATACGTTTCATGAACAATATGGCCTCAGCCGGTGGTTGTCTCCGGCTTTTGGTCGGCGCAACAGGGCATCTTGGACCCCCGTTCTGCCCTGCGGAAGTTTCGCGCCCAGATGGATGGCTTATCCAGCCACATCCGTTTTTGGTGGCTTTGGGTAGCGGAAATCCTGACCCAATGGGCAGTGGACCCAGCCACCCAGCAGTGGCTGACGGACCCCCTGTTACCCGTGCCGTATTGGCATCATCAGATGGACAAGACCCCAAACCAAGTTCACCGGAAACGTTACCGGCAGACATGGCAGAAGGCAGTGCAGGCCTGGGAAGCCAACCCATTCCACGTCGCGTTGTCCGATCGTGAGCTGCAACGCTGGCTTACTTGGGGAGAATGGATGGTGCGCCAATTCCATCGTAGTTCATCCGCCGTTGAGGGGCGCAATGGTTGCCTTTCCCAGATGTACCATAACGGGCGTGGGTGGACGGAAAGGCGTCTGAAGGCTTTGACGGTCATCCACCACTATGGGTTGAGACGCCATGACGGAACTACGGCGGCCGCACGCTTGTTTGGTACATCGTTCCCTGATCTTTTCGACTGGCTGGTCAGCCAGATGGGGGAACTTCCCATGCCTCGGAAAGCCCGCCAACGGGTCGTGCGTAACCCATTGAAATTGCAATCTGTCCCGGCTTAAGTGGGTAGCCCGAAGATGGGTTTGCGCCGCCGACGCGTTCACGCCGACCGGCATCAGGATTACCGCGAATCCTTGATCAGTCTCGCTTTCTCGGCGACGGCGAGCGAAGACATCATGCTATCCGTGTAAGCGATTGCCCTGGGCGGCAAGTATTTCACGGTGAATCGCTGCAGTGCTCAGGTATAATTCGTGCTTTGCTCAGAGTGATATGCTGTGACTGCAGATAATCTCGTCGAGATCGGTGATCTCGACTTTGCCTATGAGGATCGATCGATCCTCAAGGGCATCAGTCTACAGATCCCGCGCGGCAAGGTCGTGGCCATCATGGGTGGTTCCGGGTGTGGCAAGACCACTTTATTGCGGCTGATCGGCGGACAGCTCAGGCCGAGCCGCGGGGCAGTATTGGTCGACGGCCAGTCGGTTCCCGAACTGAAGGATGATGATCTCTACGAGCTGCGCCGGCGCATGGGCATGCTCTTCCAGTTCGGTGCGCTGTTCACCGACATCTCGGTATTCGACAACGTCGCCTACCAGATGCGCGAGCACACCGACCTGCCGGAAGAACTGATTCGCGACATGGTGTTGCTCAAACTCAACGCCGTTGGCCTGCGCGGCGCGCATCATCTGATGCCGGCCGAGCTTTCCGGTGGCATGGCCAGACGGGTAGCGCTGGCACGGGCGATCGCTCTCGATCCGATGCTGATCATGTATGACGAGCCGTTCGCCGGTCTCGATCCGATTTCACTGGGCGTCATCGGTCAGTTGATCCGCCAGCTCAATGACGCACTGGGCGCGACGACGATCATGGTCACCCATGACATTCAGGAGTCCTTGCTGATCGTCGATTTCATCTATTTCATGTCTGAAGGAAAAATCGTCGCGCTCGGGACACCGGACGAAATCCGGGCCTCCCGGCATCCCTTCGTCCATCAGTTCGTTTTCGCGGAGGCAGACGGACCGGTACCCTTCCACTATCCGGCAGATCCTCTTGCTCGGGAACTGTTGGGGAGAGGCGCAAATGGACGCTCCTAGCCAGCGCCGGGGCTCCATCCTGCCGGCCATTGCCGGTCTGGGGCACCGCGTCAACGACGCCCTGCAGCGCCTGGGCTTTGCGACCCGTTTTTTTTTCGTGCTGCTGCGTCACTCCGGACAGTCCTTCCGTCGTCTGCACCTGACGATCCGCGAGATTTATTTTTCCGGTTTCCAGTCGCTGCTGATCATCATGGTCTCCGGACTGTTCATCGGCATGGTGCTGGGCATGCAGGGTTACGAAACCCTGCAGCGTTACGGCTCGGCCGATGCACTGGGAATTCTGGTGGCTCTGTCGCTGGTCCGAGAACTGGGCCCGGTGGTGGCTGCCCTGCTCTTCGCCTCGCGCGCCGGCTCATCGATTACGGCCGAAATCGGGTTGATGAAGGCGACCGAGCAACTCACCGCAATGGACATGATGGCGGTCAATCCGATTGCCCGTGTGGTGGCGCCCCGTTTCTGGGGAGGCGTCATCTCCATGCCCTTGCTGGCGGCGCTTTTCTCTGCCACCGGGGTCTTCGGCGGCTATCTGATCGGAGTCATTTTCATCGGCGTCGATGAAGGGGCATTCTGGTCGCAGATGCAGGCTTCGGTTGATTTTCGTCACGACATCTGGAGCGGTATCGTCAAGAGTTTTGTTTTCGGGATTGCCGTTTCCCTGATTGCCGTTTTTGAGGGGTACGACGCGCAACCAACCGCTGAAGGCGTGTCAAGCTCGATCAAGGGTACAGTCGTCAAGTCGGCCTTGGCGATTCTGGCGCTCGACTTCGTATTGACCTCGTTCATGCTCCGGGAGGCTTGATGAGTCGCAAGTTACTCGACCTGTGGGTCGGTTTTTTCGTTGCCCTGGGCTTGGCTGCAGTGCTTTTTCTGGCACTGAAAGTCGGCAATCTCTCCGCAGCAAACTTTTCCGATACGTACTCACTGACGGCCAAGTTTGTTAACATTGGCGGATTGAAGGTGCGTGCCCCGGTCAAAAGCGCCGGTGTCGTCGTTGGCCGGGTGGCCGAGGTCCGTTTCGACCCGGAAACGTACGAGGCCGTGGTAAGCTTCACCATCGACGCACGCTATCGTTTTCCGAAGGATACCTTTGCCTTGATCCTGACCGCCGGCTTGCTCGGCGAGCAGTACATTGGACTGGATCCGGGCGGTGACGAAAAGATGCTCCAGAACGGCGACACGATCGCCAAGACACAGTCGGCAGTGGTCCTGGAAAAACTGATCAGCCAGTTCATGTTCAACAAGGCTTCCGAAGGGCAGAGCGATAAATAACGCAAAGGAGAATCAGTGAAGCCATCCCTTTCAAACTCGGTATCTTGCCTGGCCTGTGCAGTAGCGATCCTTGCTGGCAGCGGCTGCGCGACCACTGCGAACAACCCCAAGGATCCATTCGAGGGCTTCAACCGGGCGATGTTCGCCGTCAATGAAGGCCTGGATGTCATCGTCAAGCCCGTCGCACAGGGCTACGACGCGGCGGCTCCGCTGCCCGTGAAGGTCGTCATCGGCAACTTCTTCGGCAACATCTGGGACGCCTGGACGGCGGTGAACAATCTGCTGCAGGGCAAGGCTGGGCAGGCAGTTTCAGACGTCGGCCGGGTTCTGATCAATTCCACCGCCGGTATCGGCGGCGCTTTCGACGTCGCTTCCGAAGTGGGCCTGACCAAGCATTCCGAAGACTTTGGCCAGACACTTGGCAAGTGGGGAATCGGTGACGGCCCCTACTTCTACTGGCCAATCATCGGACCGCGCACGACGCGCGACAGCTTCGGCTGGCTGGCCGACACCTATTTCGACCCGGTATGGCGCATCGACAACATCGCCTGGCGCAACAGCCTCGTGGCGACGCGATATATCGACCGGCGCGCAAGCCTGCTGCCTTCCGACAAGGTGGTCGAGGAAGCCGCTTTCGACAAATACGACTACATCAGGGACGCCTACCTGCAACATCGCCGCAGCGAGATTTTCGATGGCGCGTTGCCGAACGAGCTGTCTGACGATGACTCGCTCCGCTAGACCGCTCAGGCGCAGCGTCAAGCATCACTCACCATTTGCCAGGAAATGCCCATGAAGTCCCTACTGTCGCTGCTGTTTGGTCTGTTGCTCGTGCTGGGTTCCGCCAGTGCGCAGGAACTGGCACCGGACGCCATGGTCCGGCAGGTCACCGAGGATGTATTGACCGTCGTTCGCCAGGACAAGGACATCCAGAGCGGCAATACCCGGAAGGCCATCGATCTGGTCGAAAGCAAGGTTCTACCGTATTTCAATTTCCAGAGAATGACCGCGCTGGCGGTCGGAGTAGACTGGAAGAAAGCGACTCCGGAACAGAAGAAGCGCTTGTCCGAGGAATTCAAGACCCTGCTCGTGCGTACCTACTCGAACGCGCTGACTTCCTACAAGAATCAGACAGTGGTCTATAAGCCGAGCAAGGTGGCGGCCGGCGACGCCGAAGCGGTGGTCAAGACCGAAATCGTGCAGCCGGGAAACCGGCCGGTTCAGCTCGATTACTCGCTGGAGAAGCTGGGCGACAGCTGGAAGGTATACGACGTCATCGTCGCCGGGGTCAGCCTGGTGACCAATTATCGCGACACCTTCAAGCAGGAGGTCAGTAACAACGGCATCGACGGGCTGATCACGATGCTGAGCAATCGGAACAAGCAACTCGAATCCGGCAGGAAATGATCGAACAGGCAGAGGGCGGCCTGCGCGTCATCGCGCCGATGGTCATCGCCAACGCCCGCACCCAGCTTGAGGCCGGGCGCCTTGTCTTGCGGGCACGCATGTTGCCAACGGAGGTCGATCTTTCAGCGGTCGCCGAAGTGGATTCCTCGGCCCTGAGCGTACTTCTGGCCTGGCTGCGCACGGCCGATGCGCACGGCTTTGCCCTGCGCATTACCCATCCGCCGGCAAATCTGATCAGCCTGGCGACGCTTTACGGCGTCGCCGAACTGCTCCCGCTCGCCTGAGCAGGTCCGCAAATTCTCCGTCGAAAAACGTAATTCCATGCGCGTCGCAGTTGCAATTGAGCGCGTTGAAAAGCGCTTTGGCTCCCTGCTGGCACTGGCCGGCGTGTCGCTGCAGATCGCCGAAGGGGAGTTCTTTGGTCTGCTGGGACCCAACGGTGCCGGCAAGACCACCTTGATCTCCTGCCTGGCTGGTCTCTCCCGTCCAGATGCCGGCAAGCTGATGGTGATGGGGCATGATGTGCTCAGCGATTACCGCAGCGCACGCCGCCTGCTTGGCGTGGTGCCTCAGGAACTCGTTTTCGACCCGTTCTTTTCGGTACGCGAAACCCTGCGCATTCAGTCCGGCTATTTTGGAATTCGCCACAATGAAGACTGGATCGACGAGATTCTCGCCAACCTGGATCTGACCGCCAAGGCAGATACCAACATGCGCCGCCTGTCCGGCGGCATGAAGCGTCGGGTTCTCGTCGCCCAGGCACTGGTGCATAAACCGCCGGTGATCGTTCTCGACGAACCGACCGCCGGGGTCGACGTCGAACTGCGGCAGGGCTTGTGGCAATTCGTCCGGCGCCTGAATCGCGACGGGCACACGGTGATCCTGACCACGCATTATCTCGAGGAAGCGGAAGCCTTGTGCGGACGGATTGCGATGCTCAAACAGGGGCGTGTGGTGGCTCTGGATACGACCAGCAACCTGCTGGCACGCTTCGCCGGCCACACTTTGACCCTGCGCCTGGCGCCTGCCGCCAGGCTGCCAGCCATGCTCTCTGCGCGCGCAACACAAAGCGAGAGCACCTGGACCTTTCCTCTTGGCAATCTCGGCGAAATCGAACCGCTGCTCACCGCCGTGCGCGAGGCCGGTTGCGTGATTGACGATCTGCGCCTGACGCAGACCGACCTGGAGGATGTGTTCCTGGGCGTGATGCAGAGCAGTGACCGCCGGAAGGAATCCGCACCGTGATATCCGGTTTCCAGACCCTGCTCTACAAGGAAGTGCTGCGCTTCTGGAAGGTGAACTTTCAGACGATAGCCGCGCCGGTGCTGACGGCAATGCTCTATCTGATGATTTTCTCGCATGTCCTCGAAGCGCACGTGCAGGTGCATGGTGTCGCCTACACCAGTTTTCTGGTTCCCGGCCTGGTGATGATGTCGGCGCTGCAGAATGCCTTTGCCAACAGTTCTTCGAGTTTGATCCAGTCGAAGGTGACTGGCAGCGTGATTTTCGTTCTCTTGCCACCGATCTCCTACGTCGAATTCTTTCTCGCCTATGTCGTCGCGGCGATGCTGCGCGGCTTGATGGTGGCCCTGGGCGTGCTGCTGGTGACGATCTGGTTTGCCGTGCCGACCTTCGTGGCACCGTTATGGATTCTGACGTTCCTCGTTCTCGGTGGCGGAACGATGGGCGCACTGGGCATGATCGCCGGCATCTGGGCTGACAAGTTCGACCAATTGGCGGGTTTTCAGAATTTCCTGATCATGCCACTGACGATGCTCTCCGGCGTTTTCTACTCGCTGCATTCGCTGCCTGAATTCTGGCAGCAAGTATCGCGTTTCAATCCCGTCTTCTATATGATCGACGGTTTTCGCTTCGGATTTTTCGGCGTCTCCGATGTGCCGCCAGAAAACAGTCTGGCGGTCGTTGGCATGAGCTTCCTGCTGGTATCTGCGGCGACGCTGGCGCTCCTCCGCAGTGGTTACAAACTGAGGTCCTGAATCATGATGCAGCCTGAACAAATCCAGAACATCATCGCCGCAGGTCTGTCCTGCGAGCATCTGCAAGTCGTGGGCGACGGCCATCACTTCGAGGCGCTGATCGTCAGTGCCGAGTTCGTCGGCAGAAATCGCGTGCAGCGGCAGCAGCGCGTCAACGAAGTGCTGCGCGGGCATTTCGACAGCGGCGAACTGCACGCCCTGTCGATGAAAACCCAGACCCCTGAAGAGTGGAGTGCGGCGCGTGGATAAGCTGCTGATCCAGGGCGGTACGCCGCTCCGTGGAGAAATCGCCATTTCCGGTGCCAAGAATGCGGCGCTGCCGATTCTCTGCGCCAGCCTGCTCGCGCCCGAGCCGCTGCATCTGAGCAATGTGCCGCGGCTCAAGGACATCTCGACGATGCTGCGCCTGATCGAGCAAATGGGCG
>RRZT010155625.1_pt1 | contig 12548 bp, 7 predicted proteins | sample 2165551 | NCBI WGS metagenome assembly RRZT01 (sample SAMN10456910, study PRJNA506462) | wastewater metagenome | biome: wastewater; feature: sludge; material: wastewater sludge; isolation source: wastewater sludge with Escherichia coli K12::gfp cells carrying plasmid... | place: USA: Moscow, Idaho ... | reverse complement strand
CGTCGCCGACCGCGACGCCCTGCTCGACGAGGCCACGCCGCTGCCGGAAATCGTCTCCAGCCTCGACGAAATCGTGCTTGCCGTGCCGCGTGATACCCCGCTGCGTCCAGACCCGGCGCTGGGGTTCCACCTCTACGGCAGTGACCTCGCACTCGCCGCCGAGCGTGCTGGCCTCGTCGCGCTGGCGATCGACGCCCCCTGCCATCACAACTCGCAGCAGGGTCGCGAACTGCCCGCCGCCTTCCACGCCAGCGCCGCCGTGTTGCGCGCGCGCTGGCCAGAGCGCCTGCCGCTGGCGACGCCCTGCATGCTTCTGCGCTAGACGACGTCCGCTGCGTTTAACGCATCACGGCATGGCCGTAGCGGTACATGTCGAGCATTTCCGGCGGAATCCCCCAGTCCGTCGCCCCAACGCCATCATGCAGACGCTCGAGTTCCTCCCGGTACATGCGCTTCATCTGCTCGAGCTGCGGCCCTTTGGCCGGCGTAAATCCATGCTGGTACGCCGCGCTGACTTGGTGCCGGAGCGCCTTGTCGATCGCCGCCTGCCGGGTCAATGACCGGATCGGTTTTCGATCCGGGGCGAACCAGGCAAGCCGTTCGTCGACCGGCTCGCCGTGCAAGATGTCAGCCACCTGCTGGGAAAGGAGAGGGGCCATGTGGAAACCGTCGCGCTTGGTACCGCCGGCGATCACCAGGTTGGCGATGGCCGTTCGACCGATCAGCGGATAGGTATCCTGGCTCGTCGGCCGCCAGCCGACATTCACCCGTACGAGGTCGGCACGGTAGAAATTGCGGTTGATCTGCTCCATCGCACCGCGCATCAAGGACTCGACGCTAACCAACCGTCCGTAAGGATAAGGCGTCGGCGAAATGAAATTACTCGCGCCGATGAGGATGTGGTCGTTCGGCCGGTCCGGCTCCGTAAAGAAGGGCGCGCTGTACAGGCCGCAAGCCAAGCCGCCGCTGGGCGTGCGGATGCACTTCTGCTGCGGGTGATCGCGACCGCGGATCTCCAGTGACACCCCGACCCCGTAGAAGATGCGTTGGATGCCAAGATCGAGCGCGCTCCTTGCCAGAACGTCAGTCAACGAAGCACCGCTGGCCAGCACATAGTCGTCGCCGCTCACCCGCAGACCGGAATCGGTCTGCACGGCAACGATGCGCCCCTGTTCGGAAAGCAGACGATCGGCGGCCTCATCGACGAACTCGACACGCGCATCGCGCGCCAGCAAGGCATCGATCTTCTCCAACATCAGGCGCGGATTGAACCAGCCTTCGTTGTGGATATAGACCGCGCGCGACGCCCGGCAATGTTGCTCCGGGTTGTAATTCGGGATGTCGGACGGCGAGACCAGGGCATGTTGCTCGTTGAAATCATCGAGCGCCTGCAGGATGGCGTCGAAGTTCTCATCGTCCAGATCGTCGGCCGCCGCATTGTTGACGACATAGGTGCCCGAGTCGAAACAACCGCCGCCAGCACACCCCAGGCACTTCGAACACCCGTGCGGCAAGCGATCGCCCGCCGCTTCGATCAGCTCAAGCTCGAATTTCGGCCACATGCGGGTCGCCAAATGGCTCATCTCGAAGCGAAACAGATCGAGCTCGGATTCCAGGCCGCCAGCATCGATCTCGGCAAAGGAATTGAGCATCGCCGCCGCAGCCAGGGTTGCCGAACCCGGACGCGCTTTGGGGCCGACGACGATAATGCGATCGGAGGCTCCGGCGCGTTGCAGAAGTCGGAAGGCAATGCTGAGGGCAACGATTCCGTTGCCGATGATGACGGTATTCATACGTTATGCAAAGGAGAGATGATCAGGTTTTCACGACGTAGCACAAGCTGGGATAGGTCTGTGCGCGCCGCAGCGCATGCGCCTTGTGGGCCAGGATGTGTTCGACATAGACGCGCCCCTCGGCGGGGAGACTGGCACGCGTCAGTTGCCAGAACGCAACGATCCCGCCCGGAACAAGGCGCGCCCACACCTCATCAAAAGCGCTGACCGTCGGCGCATAGGCATTAACGTCGAAAAACGCCAACGCGACGCATTCGCCAGGGTTATCGGAAAAAAAGCGCGGCAGGGTTTCCCGGCAGTCGCCGACGATGACCGCATGCTTGCCATGATTGTGCCCCATGGCATTACTCTGTTCGTGCAGCCCCAGCAGTTCACGCAGAAGATCGGCATACGCCTCGCCGGCGAGCGCGTAACTCCCGTCCCGATGCAGCATACTCGCCCCATCGCCAGCAGCAAAACCCTGGTAGCCTTCGAAGGTATCGAAACAGGCGATGCGACGATTGAAATTGAGCGGTTCGTAGATCGCACGCAGGTTCTCGCACAGCACCGCCGTCTGTCCGCGCCAAGTGCCGATGTCGAGGATGCCACCTGGCAGGTCGACGATCTGCCGGTACAAGTCAACGATCGCCAGCAACCGTGCCAGCAAGGAACCACGCAGGAAGAGGCCCAGCGAGCGCTCCTTTTCCTCGGCGGTCGCTGGGTAGGTCTGCATCATCTCGAAAATGCGCTCGCGCGCGGCCAGGCTCACGTCCGGCGAATGGCTCAAGCCCGAGCACTCATGTTTGGTCTGACTCATCTGATCTCCCGAAAAACTGGCTTCTCTCCGACGTTGCGGGCGAAGCGTTCCGCAGCATGAAGCGGCGCGCATCCTGGCCGCAATTGAACAACAAATCCAGAATACTCACCTCGTGAACGAACTCGCCCCACAGCTGTGGGTACACGGGATAACGCCCGTATTCGAAAAAACTGAACCGCAAGCCGCGCTCGGCAAACGGAAAATCCTCCAGATAGCAGCGGGCGGAAGGCCCCGAAACATATTCGCCCCCCCCTGCCTGCAAGCAAAGCTCGGCGAGCCGTTCGCTGCGCCCTTCGATCAGCCGATACGATGAGGAGTCGCTGATTCGTGTCTCGATGCCCAGCACGCCGCAGACGGCCTCGATCAGCGCCCGATTCAAAACGGACAGATGGGTGTAGCGACCTTCCAGAAACAGTGGCTCAAAGACCGCCGCCATCTGCTTGAAGCACGACGCCTTCCGATAATTCTGGGCCAGGACCTGCCAGTGATGCGCCGCCCAGGCATCGCCGTCGATCTCGGTCTCACGAATCGACTGGAGGAAGCGCCCTTTGACCTTGACCGGCACAGTCAGCCAGTGCACGCCCTGCGGCGTCTTGATCCGGTTTCGATTGCGCCAGTCCCGGCGCGTGAACTGCACATCGTCGTAGAGGATGAACTCGTCGACGCTGGCAATCAGGTCGAAATACCCTTTCCACGGAATGTAATTCGACTGCACGATGGCCACGCGCTTGTCGCTCATTACGCCCGGCTCAAGCACGTTGAAGATAGTCGGCAATGGCGGACACCACGGTCGCCTGCTCGTCGACGCTGATGCCCGACCACAAAGGCAGGCGTAACAAACGCCCAGCGACGGAATCAGTCACCGGTAATTCCTGCGGCGTTCGCCCAAGGCGGCGCCCTGCTGGCGAGGAATGCAGCGGAACATAGTGGAAGACGGCATAGATGCCACGCCCGCGCAGTTCGTGCATGAGTCCGTCCCGCGTTGGCGTGTCCGGCAACAGGATGTAGTACATGTGCGCGTTATGGCTGCACTCGGCGGGCACGATCGGACGCCGCAAGCGCGCCTGGTCTTCAAGCGGCGCCAGCAGGTCATGATAAATCTGCCAGCTGCGCAGGCGCCCCTGGGTCACACTTTCCGCCTCCTCAAGCTGTGCCCACAGGAAGGCGGCGATGAGTTCGCCAGGCAGGAATGAAGAACCAATGTCTTGCCACGTGTATTTATCAATCTCGCCGCGGAAAAAACGGGAGCGGTCGGTCCCTTTTTCGCGCAACACTTCCGCCCGGTCGACATACTGCGGATCATTCACCAGCAACGCCCCGCCTTCTCCACTGATCACGTTTTTGGTTTCGTGAAAACTGTAGGCCCCGAGGTGCCCGAGGCTCCCCAATGGTCGCCCCTTGTAGCAGGCCATCACGCCCTGGGCCGAATCCTCGACGACGCTGAGCGCGTGCTGCTGGGCGATCGCCAGCAGCGTATCCATTTCGCAGGCCACCCCGGCATAATGAACGGGAACGATGGCCTTGGTCCGCGGCGTTATCGCCGCCTCGACCAAGCGTTCATCCAGATTCAGGGTATCGCCGCGTACATCGACGAACACCGGCACGGCCCCGCGCAGGGCGAACGCATTGGCCGTCGACACAAAGGTGAAGGACGGCAGGATGACTTCGTCGCCGGGCTGGATGTCGAGCAGCAACGCCGAAAGCTCCAGCGCCGCCGTGCAGGAGTTGGTAAGCAAGGCCCGCCGACAACCGGTCTTTGCTTCCAGCCAGGCATGGCAGCGCTTGGTGAACGGTCCATCCCCGGCCAGCATCTGGTTGAAGTGGGCTTGGGCGATGTAATACAGCTCTCGCCCGGTCATGTGGGGTTTGTTGAACGGAATCACTGGCAATCCTGAAGCACGGAGGGTCTAGGCAGCTTAGTACAGATGCCGAAGCAGGGACAACGGAGGTACGGCAGACGACTGACGCAGCGCCAAGCCCCGGAAGCCACCGCTCTCGAATATCATAGCGTGACCGTACGCTCAACGGGAAACCCTACCGACACCCTATGCCAGCCGAACAGCCGACGGCCATCCTCGCCGACACCATCGATTACTACTCCCGGAAAATCACCGCTTTCGGAGCTTCGCCACAAGGGGTCGACTGGAACGGAGAAGAGAGTCAACTCCTTCGCTTTGCCCAACTGACGCAGCTCATCGACACCGATAGCGGCACGCTCAATGACTGGGGCTGCGGCTACGGAGCCCTGCTCGACTATTTGCGCAGACACCACCCTGGCATCGACTACCACGGCATCGACGTCGCCGCGCCGATGATCGAGGCGGCGTGTCGTGCACACCCCCAAAGCACACCGGACACTTTCGTCGTTGCCGACCGCCCGGCCAGGGTCGCCGACTACTCGATCGCCAGCGGAATTTTCAACGTCAGGCAGCAGCACCGCCCCGACGAATGGCTCAATTACCTGCATGCCACGCTCCACCTTTTGGACGCATACAGCCGACGCGGGTTCGCCTTCAACTGCCTGACCGCCTATTCTGACCCGGAACGCATGCGCGCCGATCTGTACTATGCCGATCCGGGAGCACTGTTCGATTATTGCATGCGCCATTTCTCGCGCCACGTGGCGCTCCGGCACGATTATCCGCTGTACGAATTTTCGATCATCGTGCGCAAGCCCTGCCCGCTCCAAAGGACCGGCCAATGACCGAGCTCGCCACCGAACAGAAAATACTCGCCAACAGCTTTCATTTCCACGCGCTGCTCAAGAGCGCGCACGCTGCCTGGGCGCAGCGCAAACCGGACATCGCCGCGGGCCTCGCACAACATGCCGCCCACTTCGCCTGGTTCAACGGAATCGGACAGATGGTTTCGCGCGAACTGGAAGACCTGATGCTGGAAATCGGTCTGGAGCACCTCCCGCCCGAGCCCATGCCGCCCGCGCGCCCTGAAGCAACTCCGTCCCCGCAGAAGGTGCTGCATATCCTAACCACCGCCTACGGGATCGGCGGACATACCCGACTGGCCCGCCGATGGATCGAGCACGACGCCGGCCGCACTCATTCCCTGGCCCTGACCCAGCAAGGGCCGCTACCGACCCCGGAAAACCTTCTCCAGACCGTAGGCGCATCGGGCGGCGATTTTTGCGCGTGCACGGGTGGCGACACCGACTATCTCGAACGCGCCCGGCAACTTCGACAAGCGGCCGAACAACACGACCTCATCGTGTTGCACACCCACCCGCACGACGTTGTCCCCCTGATCGCGCTCGCCGGCCTCTCTCCCGGCATCCCTGTCCTGTTTCTCAATCATGTTTCCTACGTGTTCTGGCTCGGCGCATCGATCAGTAACCAGATCGTCAATCTGGCACAGGGGTGCATCGATTTCAGCGTCCGCCGCCGGGGACTGCCTCGGGAAAACTGCGAAGCCTTGCTGCCCATCCCCCTCGATCTGCCACAAGCCGGCAAATCGCGCGCGGATATCCGGCGGCAGCACGGCATCGCCGACGAAGACATTCTGCTTTTTTCCAGCGGATCGGCGCAAAAATACACTCCGGTCGACGGCGTCGATTTCCGCACCTTCGTGCGGGCAGCCCTGACCAAATCGCCGCACGTGCACTTGTGCATTGCCGGCCCTCAACTGACCGATTACTGGCAGGCTCTTGCCGATGAAGCGCCGGGTCGGGTCCATCCTCTCGGGCTCGTCGACGAGACGATCCACAACAGCTACTACCATGCCGCAGACATTTACCTCGACTCGCTGCCCCTCGGGTCAGGCACTTCGGTCCTTGAGGCCGCCAGCATCGGTCTGCCGATCTTGGTCTTCGCGCCGCCGGACTGGCAGGCCGCCAACCTGGGCTTCGAACAAGATCACATTCCCCGTAACCTTCATTTTTTCGAGACACAAGCTGACTACGAAGCCCGTCTGGAGAGCTTGATCGCCTCCTCCGAACAGCGACGTTTTTTCGGCAACGCTGTCTGCGCTCTGGTTCGTCGGGCCGGAATGGGGCCGCTCTGGACACGGTTACTTGAAGATGCCTACGCCCGAGGCGCGACGGTGCCAAGACGACGCCCGACCGGCAATGCGCTGTTCACCCGCATCGAAACCACGGACCGCTTCATGCTCCGCCTGCACGCCGATGCCGGCAATGCCCATCCCCCCGCGGTTCAGGACATCGGTACGCTCACCCCCACGGCTCTTGGCGACGTCTTCGATCTATCCGCCCTGGCAGTCGACGGCAGCCGGCACGATTACCTTCGCTGGCAGGAGAAGCATCAGCTCGGCCCCCTCGACGCCCAACTTCACCGCGAACGCGTCGCCACGCGCTGGCCTCAACGCCTGCTGTGCGAATTCATCCTGCGCCCGGAAGCGGATGAAGCGCTGCAACTGGCCGAAACGATCGACTCGCTCGCCGCGCAGTACTACGACGGCTGGCAACTCACCGTGCTTTCCCGTCACCCGTCGCCGGAACCCGAATTCCATCGTGACAGCAGCCCGGTACGCTGGATCGAATGCGTCGACACCGCCGCATGCGTGGCTGCGATCAACGAACGCCTCGTCGAAACGTCCGCCAACTGGATCGGGCTGTTCGCCTGTGGCACCCGTTTTGCACCGAACCTACTGCTTGCGCTCGGTGACCATGTCGCACTGCACCCGAACTGGCAGCTGGTCTACACCGATGCGGACAGTCTCGATGCCGACGGCCAACATGAGGCGCCGCAGTTCAAGCCCGACTTCAACCTCGAACTCCTGCGTGCAACCGATTACGTCGGCGGCGTCTTTATCCGCCGCGACGCTCTCCTCTCGGTCGGAGGTGCATCAACGCAGGCTGCCGCCTACGATACCGTTCTGCGCATTGCCGACCACTACGGCGAGCCCGCCATCGGCCACATTGCGGATGTCCTGCAACATATTTCCGGGCGCACGCGCCGTACTCCGCGAGCCGACATCAGCCAAGCACTGCGTGCCCATTTCGCCCGGCGCGGCCTCGCCGCCGACCTCGAAGACAGCCTGCTCGACGGCGAGAGCCTGCGTGTCTTCTACCGTCACCCGCGACCTGCGTCCGACGCGGTCGCGGTCTCCATCGTCATTCCGACACGCAACCGTCTCGATCTGCTTGGCCCCTGTATTGAATCCTTGCTCAAGCACACGCCCAGCCCGCACTGGGAACTCATTCTGGTCGACAACGACAGCGATGACCCCAGCGTGCCCGCCTACTACGACGCGCTGTGCGCTGCCCAGCCGGAACGGATCCGCGTTCTGCACCATCCCGGCGCTTTCGATTTCGCCGCGATGAACAACCGAGCGGCGGAAATCGCCTGCGGCGACTTCCTGCTCCTGCTCAACAACGACACGCGCTGCATCCACGATGACTGGCTCGAAGCCCTGCTCGCACACGGTTGGCGCCAAGATGTCGGCATCGTCGGCGCCCGGCTGCTCTATCCCGACACACTCAAGGTTCAGCATGCCGGGGTGGTGCTCGGCATGAGCGGCAGCGCCGGCCACGTTTTTGCCGAAGCCGTCGCCCACGACGAGGGCGGGTATCTCGGCCGGGCTTTGCTCGACCAGGAGTATTCTGCGGTCAGCGGTGCCTGCCTGCTCATCCGCACAAACCTATACCGCGAAATCGGCGGCCTCGACGCAACGGCGTTCAAAGTCAGCTACAACGACATCGACCTTTGCCTAAAAGTCCGTGCGCGCGGGCTGAAGGTCATTTACACCCCCTACGCGACCTTGCTCCACCACGGTTCGGCAAGCCAAAACGTCCGCCCGATCGAAGCACAGAAAGCGGCAGCTTTTCAGGCTGAGCGCCAGACTTTCCTCCAACGCTGGTGGCCCGCACTCTCCGCTGATCCTGCATGGAACCCCAACCTCAGCCTGAGTGAAACCACCCCGCAGGTCGAAAGCGAATTGGCCGTCACCTGGTCGACGGCTTTCCACGAACGGCCGCGCCTCCTGACCCTGCCGGCTGCCGGCATGGGCGCAGCAGAGTACCGCAACGTCGCGCCTTTACGCGCCTTGCACCAAGCAGGGAAAGTGCACTACACCGCCTGCTGCCAACCCTGTTCCGGATTCGACCGAGCCCCGACGCCCGTTGAACTGGCGCGCATGGCGCCGGACACGCTGCTCATCCACACTCCGGTTGATGACGTCCGCTTTGCGGCGCTGCAACAGTACGCGACGTTCAATTCCAACGTGTTGCGCATCTTCTCGCTCGACGACTTGATCACCGACTTGCCGCAGGACAACCCGACACGGCGACGTCTCCCGCCCGAACTGATGCACGAACGTCTGCGCCGCGGACTGGCCGTCTGTGACCGGCTGATCGTCAGCACTGCGCCCCTGGCCGAAGCCTGTCGCGGCCTGATCGACGACATCCGCATTCTCCCCAACCGCCTCTCGCTCGACATGTGGGGCGCGGTCAGTGCCCGCCGGCGCGCCGGAACGAGACTGCGCGTCGGCTGGGCCGGCGCGCAGCAACACGCGGGCGACCTCAAGTTCCTGCGCGCCGTGGTCGAGGCCACGCATCGCGATGTCGACTGGGTCTTCCTAGGCATGCTGCCTGAAGGCGTCCGCCCGCTCGTCGCCGAGGCGCACGATTTCGTGCATCGACTGAACGAATATCCGGCCAAGCTCGCCAGCCTCGACCTCGACCTCGCCGTCGCGCCACTCGAGCTTCACCCGTTCAACGAGGCCAAGAGCAACCTGCGTCTGCTCGAGTACGGTTATCTCGGCTGGCCGGTGATCTGCACCGACATCCTGCCCTACCAGACCGATGCACCGCCGGTGCTTCGCCTGCCCAACGACCCGGCGCGCTGGATTGCCGCCATCCGCGAGCGTTGCGCAGAACGCGCAGCTTTGGTTCGGGAAGGCGAAGCGCTTCAAGCGTGGGTCCGCGCAAACTACATCCTAGAGGATCGACTCGACGACTGGCTGACGGCGCTAACCCGTTAATCAGAACGTAGCGCCTGACTACGGCTGCAACAGATCCGCGTACGCCGCCTCCAGTTTGCGCGCAAACGCCGTCGCATCGAAGAGCGGGCTCGTCTCGCGCAGGGCGCCGGCGCGGGCGGCAAGGTCCGCACGCCAGGCGGCGTCGGCGCACCAGCGCAGCAGGCGGCTGCGGTAGTCGGCGAGCGAAACGGCAACTAGGTCATCGAGGCCGGCGGCGGCGAGCAGGCTGCTCGCCACGCGCGCGGCGAAAGCCTCGCCCTGCCAGGTCAGCACCGGCACGCCGGCCCACAGGGCATCCGAGGTGGTCGTGTGGCCATTGCAGGGGAAGGTGTCCAATGCCAGGTCGGCCAGCGGCAGGCGCGCCAGATGTTCGGGCTGCGCCCGCCCTTCGGCGAAGATCAGGCGTATCGGATCAACACCGGCCGCCTGCGCGACCCGGCGCAGTTCGTCCTCGGCCCACGGGTTCGAGGCCCACAGCCAGAGTACCGCGTGCGGCGTTTCACGCAAGGCCTCGAGCCAGACGGCGAAGGCCTCCGGGGTAAGTTTGTAGGTCTGGTTGAAGGAACACAGCACCAAGGCCTCCTCGGGCAAGCCCTCGACGGCGCGAGTCGGGCGTGGCGCGCAGGGGCGCTCGCGGCTGTTGGGCTGGTAGCACCCCGGCAGATGCACGAGGCGTTCGGAAAACTGTGCTGAGTGCTCGGGCGGCGCGACCACGGCGTCGGCGAACAGGACATCGGCCCACGGCGCGCCGAGCGTGCCGGGATAGCCGAGCCAATTGACCTGCACCGGCGCCAGCCGATACTGCAGCCAGTCGCTGCGGTTGCCTTCGGTGTAGCCCTTCAGATCGACGAGGACGTCGAGGTCGAGGTCGGCGATGCACTGCACGGCCTGGGCCTCGGGCTGCCCGGCGAGGTCGATGAAATGCTCGCCGGCGCGTTCGAGACGCCCGCGCAGCTCGCTGCCGTCGTCGATTCCGTAGGAAAGCAGGAAGAACTCGAAGCGCGCGCGATCGTGCGCTTCGAGCATCTCGATCATCAGGTAGGCGGTGGCGTGGTTCTTGAAGTCCGACGACAGGTAGCCGATGCGCAGACGTTTACGCCCTTCGCTCGCCCCCGGCCGACGCGGCGCGCTGCGCTGGAACGCAGGCAGTTCGGCGCGGCGCAGGCAGGCGCTGTGATGTTCGGCACAGCGGCGCTGCAGCGCGGCGTCCGTGCCCGGCATGGCGAAGACGACGAAAGGCGGCACGTCGGCACGCCCCGCTTCGACTGCGGCACGGACCTTGGCAACGAGCGTTTCGATGCCGTCCCAGCGGCACAGGTGCAGCTTTTGGAAGAGGAGGTGGGCAGCGATCAGACCGTCGTCGGGCGCGCGTTCGGCGGCGCGTTCGAGGGCAGACGCAGCGTCGAGACGCCGCCCCTGATCGAGGCGCAGCATCGCCAGGTTGAAGTGAGAGGCCGCCGCCGCGGGCTCGACATCGATCGCGCGCAAGTAACAAGCTTCGGCCTCGGCATGCTCACCGAGGGCCGCCAGCCGGTTACCAAGCCGCAGCAGCACCGGCACGGCGCCAGGCGCCGCCACCAGCGCGGCACGCCAGGCCGCGCAAGCCTCCTGGTGGCGGCCTTCAGCTTCGAGCACGACCCCGCAGTCGTACTGCCGTTGCGATTCGAGCTGTGCGTTCAGGCGCGCCGCTTCGGCATCGCCGGGCTGGAGCTGCGCCCAGACCCGCGCGGCCTCGCTGGCGGCGTCGAGTTCGCCGCTGTCGATGCAGCACAGCGCCATGCCGCGCCACAACGAGGGATCCTGCGGCAGCCCCTGCAAAGCCGCCCAGAATTCGTCCTTGGCGGCAGACAACCGCCCGGCGTTGAACAAGGAGAGCGCAAGCCCGGCGCGGTAGTTCGCCGCCTGTGGCCGCGCGGCGATCGCCGCGCGCATCATGGCTTCGCCCGTCGCATGCTCGCCGCTGTCGTAGAGCGTCTGCCCGAGCAGGAAGCGACCGTCGGTCTGCCCTGGATCGAGCGCCAATGCGCGCTCGTAGCAGACGCGCGCGGCCGCCAGTCGGCCCGCCTGTTGATGCGCAAGCCCTTCGGAAAACAGGGCCAGCGCGGGACTGCCTGCGCCCCTGCTCATGCTGCGCCCTCGGCCAGGCGTGCGCGCAAGGCCGCATGCACAGCCTCCACCGGCACATCCCACTGCCGCGGAACCCGCTGGCGGAAGAGGCGCATCGTCGGATACCACGGCGAATCCTCGCGCTCGAGCAACCAGCGCCACTCGCTCTCGGCGCGGTTGAGCAGCCAGGTCGGCCGGGCCAGGGCGCCCGCGAGGTGCGCGACGGCGGTATCGACGCTGATGACCAGATCGAGGCCTGCGACCAGCGCCGCCGTGGCGTCGAAGTCGGCCAGCTCATCGCGCCAGTCGTGCACGCCGGATGCGGCCAGCAACGCCGCGTCCGCAGGCGCCAGCGGCTCCTTGCTCAGGCTGATCCAGGCCACGCCGGAGAAGGCGAAGAGCGGCGCCAGATCGCGCAGCGAAAGCTCAAAACTCTGCTTGTGCACCGCGCGTTTGCCGGTCGTCCAGTTCACTCCGACCTTGAGCCCGGGCAGCGCTGCGAGGCGCGTGCGCCAGGCCCTAACGGCCGCTGGATCGGGCTGCAGATAGGGCACCTGTGCCGGGATCGTGGCGAGGGTTGTCTCGAAGGCGAGCGGCAGACTCATCAGTGGGCAATGGTGCGTCCAGTCTGATTCGTCCGGAGGGGCCTCGAAAACCTCGGCACATTCCGCAAAGCTGCGGGCAAGCAGGGCGCGCAGCTGCGGCTTGACGACGAGGCCGACACGTTCGAAACGCGCAGCGGCGAGCGACAGGTAGCGCGCAAACTGGAGGGCGTCGCCGAAACCTTGCTCGGAATAGACCAGCAGCGCGCTCCCGGCATGCGGGATCGGCTCGCCCGACCAACGCGGCAGGCGGGTCGGCGGCGGCTTCACGGCGCTGGCGCGCTCGCGCGACGCCCAGCG
>RRZT011339884.1_pt1 | contig 12551 bp, 8 predicted proteins | sample 2165551 | NCBI WGS metagenome assembly RRZT01 (sample SAMN10456910, study PRJNA506462) | wastewater metagenome | biome: wastewater; feature: sludge; material: wastewater sludge; isolation source: wastewater sludge with Escherichia coli K12::gfp cells carrying plasmid... | place: USA: Moscow, Idaho ... | reverse complement strand
TTTCATCGCATCCTCCGCCAGATGGAGATGTCCGCAGTGAACAGGGTCGAAAGTCCCGCCTAAAATTCCGATTCGTTTCATGTTTCGTCCTGTGAACCTCTCTATATTGTACTATACGGAGAGGATTTTTTCCACTTTATTTCAGTTTCAGTCCCAGTTCATCCAGCTGCTGCTCATCTACCAGCCCCGGTGCTTCACTGACCATGCACTGTGCGTTCTGATTTTTCGGGAAAGCGATGACTTCACGGATGGATTTTTCACCTGTCAGCAGCATTACAAGACGATCCAGTCCATATGCAAGTCCTGCGTGTGGCGGTACTCCATACTTGAATGCTGTCAGGAGGAATCCGAACTGCTCCTGTGCCTGCTCTGGTGTAAATCCAAGCACCTCGAACATCTTGCTCTGGATCTCAGGGTTAAAGATTCGCACACTTCCTCCACCAATCTCATTTCCATTCAAAGTAATATCGTATGCTTTTGCACGGACTCTTCCCGGATCACTGTCGATGTATTGAAGATCTTCTTCCATTGGCATTGTAAATGGGTGATGCATTGCTGTGAAACGGTTCTGTTCTTCACTCCACTCAAGAAGCGGGAACTCTGTGATCCACATAAATTTGTACTCATTCTTATCTAAAAGATCCATCTGGCGTGCAAGTTCCAGACGAAGCGCACCTAATACATCCCATACAACTTTATTCTTATCTGCTGCAAAGAGAAGCAAATCACCATTCTCACCGTCCATAGCCTGAATCAAGTTCTTCTGCTCATCCTCTGTCATGAATTTTGCGAAAGAAGATTTTACAGTTCCATCTTCATGGATTGCAATGTAAGCCAGTCCTTTTGCACCGTAATCCTTTGCATAATCAACCAGCTTGTCAATCTTCTTACGTGCCATTCCTCCCTGGCCTTTTGCGTTGATACCACGAACGGTACCACCATTCTCTATAGCACCCTTAAATACAACAAACTCGCTGTCTTTTACGACATCTGTCACATTGACAAGCTCCATGCCGAATCTTGTATCCGGTTTATCGGAACCGTAACGATCCATAGCCTCCTGCCATGTCATTCTCGGAATCGGAAGCGGAACTTCCACACCAAGAACTTCTTTAAACAGCATCGCAAGGAATCTTTCATTGACATCAATGACATCATCAACATCTACGAAAGACAGCTCCATATCCATCTGTGTGAACTCTGGCTGACGGTCTGCTCGAAGATCCTCGTCACGGAAACATTTTGCAATCTGGAAATATCTATCATAACCAGAACACATTAAAAGCTGCTTAAATAGCTGTGGTGACTGTGGAAGTGCATAAAAATGTCCCTGATGAACGCGGCTTGGTACAAGGTAATCTCTTGCTCCCTCCGGTGTACTTCCGATGAGTACCGGTGTCTCAATCTCAAGGAATCCTTCATTTGCCATAAACTGACGTGCAAGTGTAGCCACCTTGCTTCTCATCATCAGATTGCGCTGCATATCCGGTCTTCTAAGATCCAGATATCTGTATTTCAGACGGACTTCTTCTTTTGTCTTAGAATTCTCCTCAATCTGGAACGGAGGTGTCTCTGACTCAGAAAGTACACGAAGCTCCTCTGGGATAATCTCAATTTCACCTGTTGCAATGTTCTCATTGACTGCACCAGATCGTTTTGCAACTTTTCCTACAACTGCAACAACATATTCACTGCGAAGCTTTGCAGCCTTCTCGATCAGTGCTGCATCTACACTTCCTTCATCAAATACAACCTGGATAATTCCGGAACGGTCTCTTACATCTACAAATACGAGACCTCCTTTATTACGATTTTTCTGTACCCAGCCCATAATGGTCGCTGTCTCGCCTACGTTAGCTGCTGACAGTTCCCCACATCTGTGGGTTCTCTTTAAGCCCTGCATTGACTCTGCCATTTTTCTATATCTCCTTTTTCACTTGTGCGTTCTATTCTCTACAGCCTGTCTACGGAATCTGCATAACAGTCTGCAATTTCTGTATATCCATCTTCTATTAGCTGCTCTTTCTGAAACTTCTTATTCTTCTTCATATTGACGATCAGCACCTGTCGTCCTGCCTCCCGGTCAGCTTTTGCAAGAGCAAGAACCTTCAACATGGCCTCTTTTGGAAGCTTCTTCTCCAGAAGATATGCCTTTTTCTGGCGTCCTCCCGGAACTTTATATCCATTTTCCAGAAGCAGCATGACAATTCTCTCAAATCCAATGGAAAATCCGCATGCCGGTGTATCCTGCCCTGTAAACTTGCCGATCATCTTATCATAACGTCCGCCTCCGGCAACAGAACCGCCAAAGTCGTCCATAGTTACCTCAAAAATTGTTCCGGTATAGTAGGACTGTCCTCTTACGAGGGTCGGTGTGAACTGAAGTTTAAAATCACACTCTTTTGCAGCTTCTACACTTGACATGATCAGTTCCAGACCGTCAGCTGTCTCATCGCTCAGATAATCTCCAAGCTTTTCTTTCAGGTAACGGACTCCGGATACATCAGAAGCAACCTCATCAAAAAGAGAAAGGTAGGTCTTAACACTTTCACTGGTATATCCCATCTCAATAAGCTCTGCCTCGACACCTTCCGGTCCGATCTTATCCATCTTATCCAGAACAATGAAGACTTCATCATAGTCTTCCTCTTTAAAACCACTGTAAGCAGCCATAGATTTCAATATATTACGGTCATTAATACATACAGTAAAATTCTTAAAGTCCAGTTTCCCAAGCATCGCCGTTGTGGCAAGAATCAGCTCGATCTCGGCAAGATTGGAAGCCTCTCCTAATATATCGATATCGCACTGCACAAACTGGCGGAAACGTCCTTTCTGCGGGCGGTCTGCTCTCCATACACTTCCAATCTGAAGTGCTTTAAAAGGAGACGGCAGCTCATTTGCATGATTAGAATAATATCTTGCAAGCGGAACTGTCAGGTCATACCGAAGTCCTCCATCCACAAGATCATTTTCCTCTTTTGCCTCGTCAATTTTTAACTTTTCTCCACGTTTCAAAATCTTGAAGATCAGTTTTTCGTTATCTCCCCCCTGCTTGCTGCACAGGTTCTCGATATGCTCAACACATGGAGTTTCCATAGATTGGAATCCAAATGTTTTATAGGTGTCTTTAATCAGGCCGATCAGGTAATCCCGGATTTCCATCTCTGCCGGCATTACATCTTTCATACCGGTTACTGGTTTCTTCTTTAACGCCATAGCCATTCTCCTTTTCGTTCTATCATCTCGTCCACCCGGCTGATGTAAGCATCGATTGCTTTTACATTCTCCTGCCGGATCAGACTGGTTTTTTTCTTCTTTTTGCTTTCAGGATTTATGACAGGTTCTTTCAGTACGATTTTTGTAGACGCACCTGCACCTGCTGCAATAATGGATTGCTTTTCCTCCATAATTAGTATATTGTATATTCCTGCTTTGTCAACCTTTGCATAGCCCACATTTTCAAAATTTCCGGCAATATTCTTCTGACGATACAGATAATACGGAAAAAGTCCCATCTGTCGGGCTTTATTTCCTGCCATCTCTACCATCGTACCTATTTCATCTTGTATGATCGTTAATCGTTTCCCTTCTCTCTCTTCCTGGCCCATTTTAGCTGCACGTTTAATTGCAAGGGAATGTACCGTCAGATTATCAGGTCCAAGTAACGCAATCTGTCTTAGAGTGTCCTCCATATCCTCCGGTGTCTCTCCCGGAAGTCCTGCAATAATATCCATATTGATATTATCAAATCCCAGCTTTCTCGCCATATAAAATGCTTCATACACTTGTTCTACAGTATGCTTACGTCCAATTGTATCCAAGGTCTTCTGCTGCATGCTCTGAGGATTGATAGAAATTCGATTAATACCGTGATTTCGAAGCACCTGAAGTTTCTCTTTCGTAATACTGTCCGGTCGTCCGGCTTCCACCGTAAACTCCAGAAGTCCTTCTCTTACAAAATGTCTATCAATGCATGTAAGCAGCCGGTCTAACTGATCCGCATTCAAAGTTGTCGGTGTTCCACCGCCCATGTAAATGGTGTCAGCTTTTCTTCCTTCAGACATTTTCGCAATTGCTTCCAGTTCCTTCATAAGTGCAGCCAGATAGTCTTCTACCCGGTGCTCCCAGTCACCTAAGGCACCCGAACTAAACGAACAGTAACTGCAAACCGTCGGGCAGAATGGGATTCCCACATAAAGACTATAGCCATTTTCATAATCCAACTGATCCAGAAGCTTTTTTTCTCTCCCTGCAATCTGCCATGCAAGATGTGCTTTTTCTTCACTCACCAGATTTTCCTTCCGGAACCACGGAACAAACGTCTCCTGTGTCATACCTTCTTCCAGTTTTCTCATAGCAATTTTAGTCGGTCGTACTCCCATCAGGATTCCCCATGCAAGAGTTCTGCCACTTTGCTCTGACAACTTTTTGTATAACATCCGGTCGAGATATTTTTTCATTGCAGATTTCTCCGCTGGCATGTCATTTGTCTGCCTGTCTGCAATTTCAATCATCGCCTCTTTCTGCCCGTCTGTACCATCTTCTGCAAATTCCACAGTTACATAATTAGAGGCTTTTTCGTCCACTGAAGACGCAACTGTCTCCGATGGATAAAAAGCCTTCACCATATGATATGCATTATATACAAATGTCTCCTGATTGCATATAACCCGGATCATTCTTAGCCCTCCTGTACATATGGGTTGTGAAGCTTCTCATACTCTATCTTTGTCTCACCCATATGTCCCGGATAAACAATCGTATCATCCGGAAGTGCGAACAGTCGTTCTCTTACAGAACGTACGATTGCATCCTGACTGCTGTTCGGAAAATCCGTACGTCCGACAGAACGCTGGAATAAAGTATCTCCACTAAATACTGCATGTTCTACAGGCAGATAATAGCAACAGCCTCCCATCGTATGTCCCGGTGTATGAATGACCTCTATCGTCTCACCTGCCAGTTCCAGTTTTTGTCCGTCTTTTAACGGTTTTGCACCATCAAAGGAATAACCATTCGTGTAAGACGAAGACAGATTCAGCTCTGGATCCGTCATAATCGGAAGATCCTCTTCCTCTACATAGACCGGAATATTCCAGTTTTCCAAAATAGAATCAATTCCCATAATATGATCGAAATGTCCATGAGTCAGAAGAATTGCCACAAGGTTAAGTTTTTCTTCCTCAATGTATGCTGTAAACTTCTTAGAATGTCCACCTGGATCCACTACAACTGTATCCTTTGTCTCTTCATTTATCAAAAGGTAACAATTTGCCCCCAAAATCCCAAGGGGAAATTTCTCTATCTTCATTGCTTTTTCTTTCCTCCTAGCCTGTTGTTCTCTCAATATCGATCACGTCATCAATCTGACGCAGTTTACCAATTACTTTTGCAAGTTCCTCTCGGCCATGCACAATAAATCCAGCCTCGATGGTCGCAGTTCCCTGCTTGCTCGTGCGGATATTTAAGGATTTGACATCCATCTCCATCTCCGTAAATACTTTGGAAATACTCATCAGAAGTCCCTGCTGATCTCTTGCATACATCTTGATCTCAGCCAGATACTGACCTTCTGTCTCTTCTGCCACATTTCCTTCCCACTCAGCCGGAATCAGTCTTGCACGTTCTGCTTCTGTCAAATGTATCATATTAACACAATCCGTGCGGTGAATCGAAAGTCCTCTTCCTCTTGTAACAAATCCGACAATCTCATCTCCCGGTACCGGATTACAGCATCTGTAAAACCGGACTGCCACATCATCAATTCCTTTTACGACAATTCCACTCTTGGACTTGGCAATATGGACTTTATTCTTAGCCGCCTCTGCAACTTTTTCAAGTACAATTTCATCTGTCAGTTCCTGCTTGTGATCCTTGCCATATTCTTCCGCCAGACGATTCACGACCTGTCCTTCTTTTAAGCCGCCATGTCCGATCGCGGCAAGCACAGAATCCCAGTCCTTGAATCCATATTTTCTCTGTACGATCTCTTCATATTTTGGCTGGAGCAGATTAGAAAGGTTGAGAGATTTTGCTTTGCAATAGGAGGCCACCATCTCTTTTCCTTTGATAATATTGCTCTCTTTAAATTCTTTTTTGAACCACTGATTGATCTTATTTTTTGCCTGTGTACTCTTGACTACATTCAGCCAGTCACGGCTTGGTCCTTTCGAATTCTGGGAGGTCAGAATTTCTATTCTGTCTCCATTCTGGATTCTGTAATCAATCGGAACAAGCTTTCCATTCACTCTGGCACCGACCATCTTATTGCCGACTGCACTGTGTATGGAATAAGCAAAGTCGATTGGAGTGGACCCCGTCGGCAATGTCTTTACATCCCCCTGCGGTGTAAAGCAGTACACATCATCTGCAAACAGATCCAGATCTCCTTTGATGAGGCTTAAGAATTCCTTGTTGTCAGACATATCTCTCTGCCATTCCAGAATCTGTCTGAGCCAGCTCATTTTCTCTTCTTCAGCCATAACACCTTTCTTGCTGCCGCCGGACTCTTTATACTTCCAGTGAGCAGCAATACCATATTCGGCTGTCTTATGCATCTCCTGTGTACGGATCTGGATCTCAAACGGCTGACCAATCGAACTCATCAGCGTTGTATGCAGAGACTGATACATATTCGGTTTCGGCATGGCAATATAATCTTTAAATCTTCCAGGAATTGGCGTATAAATCTCATGGATAATTCCCAATGCCGCATAACAGTCTTTGACAGAATCCACAATGATACGGACTGCAAACAGGTCATAAATCTGATCTACTGTCTTATCCTGATTGACCATCTTCTTATAAATACTGAAGAAATGCTTTACACGTCCATTTACATCTGCTTTAATCCCCGCATTTTTCATATGCATGGACACTTCATCCACAATCTGTTGGACAAATTCCTCACGCTCTGTTTTTCTGGCATTGATCTGATTTACAAGATCAAAAAATACATCTGGTTTCAGATACTTCAATGACAGATCGTCAAGTTCTGTCTTAATTTTAGAAATACCAAGCCTTCCCGCGATCGGCGCATAAATATCCATTGTCTCACGAGCCTTTTCCTGCTGTTTGGCCGGAGTCATGAACTGCAGTGTACGCATATTATGCAGACGGTCCGCAAGTTTAATGATAATAACCCGGATATCCTTTGCCATGGCAAGGAACATCTTTCTCAAATTCTCCGCCTGAAGTTCCAGTTTGTCCGCAGAATAAGCTACACGGCCAAGTTTCGTAACACCGTCTACCAAAAGAGCTACCTCTTCTCCAAACTCTTCTTTGATATAATCCTCTCCAATCCGAGTATCTTCCACTACGTCATGAAGAAGAGCTGCAATAATTGTCTCCTTATCCATCTCAAGATCCGCAAGAATGATCGCTACCCAGAGCGGGTGGATAATATACGGTTCTCCCGACTTTCTCTTTTGGTCTCCATGCGCTTTTTTTGCCAGATTATATGCCTTCTCGATCTGAGTAACATCCGCAGACGGATGATACTTTTGAATACGGGCAATTAACATGCCATAAAGCTTATCCGGATCATCATAATCTGCCTCCTGTTTGATCCCGTGCCCATCTACCATCTGAAGTTTCCCTCTTGTGTCTTTTAGCAATGCTTCCGGAGCAATCTTGCCGTCCAGTGACTCATATGTTGTTTTATTCTCTGACATATTAACGCCTCCTTCCCTCTCTAGTCTCTCAAATGTATCTCTTTTTCTATTTTCCAGGATATACAATAACTGAATCTATATCATATCCCTGTAATCTGTCACGTCCATGAAGTCCTGCCAGTTCCATTAAAAACACAGTCTTTACAACCTTTCCGCCAAGACCTTCAATCAAATGGATCATTGCCTCATTCGTTCCGCCTGTCGCGATCAGATCATCAATGATCACAACTCTCTGCCCTGGCTTGATTGCATCTTTGTGCATCTCGATAGTTGCTGTGCCATACTCTAATTCATACTCTGCAGAAACCGTCTCTCTTGGAAGCTTTCCTTTTTTACGAATCGGAATAAATGGCTTTTTCAGATTATATGCGATCGGTACCCCGAAAATAAATCCTCTGGATTCCGGTCCGACTACTACGTCAAAGTCAAGACCTTCTAATTTTTCCTGCATCAGATCAATTGCAAGATGCAGTCCTTCCGCGTCCTGTAATACACTTGTCACATCACGAAATATGATCCCCGGTTCTGGAAAATCCGGAATACTTACTACATAATCTTCTATCGGTTTCATAATTATTCTCTCCTTCTTCTCTTTCAAGGTAAAGTATATCTTTTAGTATAGCATTATTTGTTCCATTTTTCAAAAAAAATCTATCGATAATGGGTAATTACAATCTGAATTTGTCTTTCTCCCCGGAATTCATTGATTCCAGGGTAAAATGTAATGGACATTTTACCATTATTTCTTTCACACCGTTCTGCAAATTCCTGTGCATCATGAAAACAGATGGCTTCCATCCGGTTTCCCGCCGCATCAATTGCTGTTGCTTTTGCAACATTTTTATTTTTCCCGATAATCTTCACATGCTGCATGACGACGCCTCTTGCCGCAAAAACCGGTTTTGTATTACCTTTTCCAAATGGTTCCATGTATTCAAGTTCTTCTATAAACTGTTCTGTAATAGCAGCAAATGGCAGTTCCATATCGATCACTACTTTTTCTGTCAGCTCTTCTTCTGAAAGCGTACACTGATCATTTAGTCTTCTTTTGAATTTCTCAACATTTTCTTTATCAAGTGAAAGTCCTGCCGCCATCGGATGTCCGCCGAATTTTGTCAGAAGATCCCCACAGCCTGTCAGTTCTTCATACATGGAATAGCTTTCAATCGATCTTCCCGATCCTTTGACTCCATCTTCGGAATCCGTCAATACAAATACCGGACGATAGTAATTTTCTCTCACACGTCCAGCCACAAGGCCGGCAAGGCTTTCATGACAATCCGGCAGATAGATAACAAGCACCTTATCCCCCCGGATATCTGTCTGTTCCACTTTCGCCATTGCCTCATCTACAACGCGGTCTGTCATATCTCTACGGCTCTCATTCAATGCTTTCAGATCACCTGCCAGCATATCTGCCTCCCGCTCTGTCTTTGCCCGAAGCAGTGCCAGTGCTCTTTTTGCCGTATCCAGCTTACCACTGGCATTCAGACACGGAGCAAGAATAAATCCGATGTGATATGCCTGAATCTTTTTTCCCTCCAGCCCGATACACTGGATCAGGGCACGTAGTCCCAGATTAGAGGTCCTCTTTAGCATCTCAAGACCCTGCTTCACCAGAATTCGATTTTCCTCTGTCAGATCCATCACATCTGCCACTGTTGCAATTGCAACATTTTCCAAAAGATAATCCAGATCCGCCACGTCCTGACCATTTGCCTCACAGAGCGCCTCTACAAGCTTGTATGCAACCGCTGCACCACATAATCCTTTAAATGGATATTCACATCCTTCCTGCCTTGGGTCAACAACTGCATCTGCCGGCGGTAAAATGTATCTTCTTCCCGCTTCATTTTCCTTGTACGGCACTTCATGATGGTCTGTTACGATGATCGTCATACCGAGTGCTTTTCCATACTCAATTTCTTTCGCTGCCGCAATTCCGTTATCGCAGGTGATGATCGTATCAATTCCATCTTCATGCGCCCGGTCGATCAGATGCTGATTTAATCCATATCCGTCTTTGATACGATCCGGGATGTCGCTGTCCACCTTTGCGCCAAGCTTTTCCAGACCTTCTAAAAGAATATATGTCGCATTGATCCCATCACAGTCATAGTCTCCAATGACACGGATTTTTTCCCGGTCCCTGATTTTTTCAGTCAGAATTTCCACCGCCTGTGGCATACCCTTCATCTGCATTCCATCGTAGAGTTCCGCAATTGTACCGTTCAGATATTGGTTGATTGCTTCATCTCCAATAACATCCCGGTTACGGATCAGACTGGCCAGTCTCGGACTAATATGAAATTTCTTACTGATAGCCTCAAAATCAGCACCTTTTCTTAAAAGTACCCAGCGTTCCATAATTTTCGTCTCTCCTGTTTTATCCAAATAAATATTTGCAAAGTAAATACTACACTTTCGCCAGGAATCTCCAACATCATTTTATTTACTTTGCAAATATTTACTTTAAGAAAAGAACAGCCTCGCCATAAAATATGACTTTGGCTGTTCTATAGTATTTAAAATTACTTCTTGAAGCGTTTCATTACATACCACAGCGCTCCTGTGATACATACAGATGAGTAAGCTCCGCATACAACTCCGACCATCAATGGAAGTGCAAACTCCTTGATAGAACTTACACCCATGACGTAAAGTACTGCTACCATGATAAATGTTGTAAGAGATGTATAGATACTTCTTGTCAGCGTCTGTGTGATACTCTTGTTTACAACTGCTGCAACATCACTGCTCTTTGTCTTACCACGCATTTCCTCTCGGATACGGTCAAAGATAACAATGGTCGCGTTGATGGAATATCCAACGATTGTCAGCATACACGCGATAAATGTATTACCAACAGAGATTCTTGCAATTGCATAGAATCCTACTACAACAAGGACGTCATGTAAAAGAGCAAGTACCGCACTGGTAGCGAAACGGATATCTTTGAATCGGAACCAGATATACAGAAGCATACAGATTGTCGCAATAACAACCGCGATAACTGCATCTCTTCGCATCTCATTACTTACTGTAGAACTGATATTTTCTGCCGTGATCTTTGATTCGTCCACACCGAAGTTATCAACCATAGCCTTATTCAGTGCTTCACGCTTGTCAAGATCCAGTGTAACTGTCTTGATAATAACCTGATTGGTTCCGGCTACTTTCTGAGTCTGAACATTGTTATCTCCAGTTACCTTTTCTACAACCGGAACAATTTCCTTATCAATCTCATCAATAGAGTAATCTTTATCAAATGTTACATTTGTAGATGTACCGCCCTGGAATTCAAGGCTGTATGCAAATGCTCCTTTTCTTCTTCCTGCATTGACACCGATTGTGATCACTCCTGCTGCAATTAATACAAGAGAAATTGTAAAGAACACTTTTTTCTTTGAAAGGAAATCGATTGGCTCACGCTCTTTCTTTGGACGATAATATAATTTTTCACTTCTAAGTCCAACTGCATAAAATGCATTTACGATCAATCTTGTAATAACAAGTGCTGTAAACATAGATGCGATGATACCAATTGCAAGTGTCTGCGCGAATCCTTTTACTGTACCGGAACCTTTGAACCACAATACAGCTGCTGCGATCAGAGTCGTAATATTACCATCTAAGATTGCTGATAAAGCTTTCTGGAAACCAATCTTCAGAGAATTCTTTACACTTCTTCCGCGTACCATCTCTTCACGTACACGAGCGAAGATGATAACGTTGGCATCTACTGCCATACCAATGCCAAGAATGATACCGGCAATACCCGGAAGTGTCAATGTTACTTCAAATGCATTCAGGATTATAAGTACAAGTCCTGTATAGATTAAAAGTGCAAGTCCGGATGCAAGTCCCGGAAGCAAGTATACACAACACATGAATACAAATACAATTGCAAGTCCGATTGCTCCGGCTTTTAAACTGGTCGCAACTGCCTGCTCACCAAGCTGGGCTCCTACAACATTAGAACGCAACTCTTCCAGTTCCAGTTTCAGACCACCGATACGGATTGTAGAAGCAAGCGCATCTGCTTCTTCATAGGTCATGTTACCACTGATCTGAGCCTGTCCATTTGTAATGGCTGCCTGTACATTCGGAACACTTACAAATGCTCCGTCATAATAGATACCAATGCTCTGGCTTGCTGCCAGTGCTTTTGTTGTTGCATCTGCGAACTTTGTTGTTCCATCTTTTGTAAATGTAAGAGATACAACATTCTGTTTGTTCTTTGTCAGCTGGTCTTCTGTTGTCTGAGCCTGGGCACTTTTTACATCATTGCCACTCAGTACAATAGAACCGTCTGCCTGCAATTCTTCAATTGTCTTGTTGAGCTGATAATCTTTGGACGCATCTCCCGTACTGTTCACCTGACTGTAGTTTGCTGAGCCGTCACTGCCTGTCTGCGCAATAAAATACAGGGAACCCGGCTGTCCCAGTTCGTCTAAAATCTCATTGGCATCTGTAACACCAGGAATCTCGATATTAATACGGTCGCTTCCCTCCTGATATACACTTGCCTCTGTACTATACTGTTCTACACGCTTTTGCAGCTTATAGATTGTATCACTCATCTCTTCATCCGATGGATTGTCATCTTTGACCTGATATGTGATACTTACACCACCGGCAAGGTCCAGACCCAGTTTGATATTCTTCATAGAACCTGTATGGCCTTTTCCGAATCCAACAATTGTCGTAAAACCAAGCAGTACGATCAAGGCTGCTGCCACAATAAGACTAAGTATGCCTCTGCTTTTTTTCATGATTTACTTCCTTTCTCTTTCTTCCATTCCTTCGAAGGATTCTATGTTACACATTATGCATCTGCCAGTGCTGCTTTGATCATAATGGCACATTCCACAC
>RRZT011257287.1_pt1 | contig 12551 bp, 7 predicted proteins | sample 2165551 | NCBI WGS metagenome assembly RRZT01 (sample SAMN10456910, study PRJNA506462) | wastewater metagenome | biome: wastewater; feature: sludge; material: wastewater sludge; isolation source: wastewater sludge with Escherichia coli K12::gfp cells carrying plasmid... | place: USA: Moscow, Idaho ... | reverse complement strand
TGTGGACTTGAACCTGCTGGTGACGGCTTCGCTCATCGCTCTTCCTTTGCTTGGTGTTGGGTGGCAAGTTCCATGATTTTGACTTGGGTGGCTTCGGAGATATCGAGTTCGCCGGTGGCACGGCCTTCACACATCACGACGATTCGATCGGAAAGGTGGAGAACCTCGTTGAGATCGGAGGAGACGAGGATGATGGACTTCCCATCCGCCACGAGGGTGCGCATCATCTCGTAGATTTCCGCGCGGGCTCCGATATCAATGCCTCGCGTAGGTTCGTCAAAGATGAGAATGTCGACGTCTCGGAGAAGCCATTTTCCGATGACGACCTTCTGCTGGTTTCCTCCCGAGAGGTTCTTGACGATTTGGTTGACCGACGGCGTCTTGACCCGGAGCGCATCAACATAGCGTTGCGTTTCTTTACGACACTCGCCATCTTTGATAACAATTCCGACAGACAGTGCGTCGTAGGACGGCAGCACAGTGTTGTCCGTGACCGAGAGGCTGAGGACCAAGCCGTAACGCTTCCTATCCTCAGAGAGGTAAGCAATGCCCGCGTCGATCGCATCCTTGGGATGTTTGGAACGAATATCTTTGCCGTTGATTTGAATCTTGCCGCTCGCATGGCGATCTGCACCGCACACGATCTGCATCGTTTCGGTTCGACCCGCACCCACCAGTCCGGCAAATCCCAAGATCTCGCCCCTGCGAAGGTTAAAGGACACATCCCGAACGTCGTAAGACTGCAAGTGTTCGGCACTCAGCACGATCTCGGCGCCGGAGGGAACCTCGCTGTGCTCCTTCTGAAGGTTGCTCACCTCGCGGCCCACCATCGCCTTGATGATGTCGTCGACCGTGCACTTCTTCGTTTCCATGGTGGTGACGTATTCACCGTCGCGGAGAACTGTCACACGGTCCGAAATCTCCATGATTTCGTTCATGCGATGGGAGATATAGACAACTGCCACACCCCTCTCCCGCATCTGGTTGACCTTCTCCAGGAGTTCGACCACTTCACCCTCGGAGAGAGCCGCAGTGGGCTCATCGAGAATGAGCACTTTGGTTTCGGCATAGGACATCGCACGGGCAATTTCCACCATCTGTGCCTTGCCCACGCTGAGGTCTCGGAGAAGAGTTCCCGGCTTGACACCGATGTCAAACTCATCAATGAGTACCTGTGCCCGGCGATTGAGATCCTTATCCGAGATACGGAAGGATCGCGATTCTCGACCAATAAAAATATTTTGAGCAACGGTCAAATCACTCATCATATTCAGTTCCTGATGCACGATTGAGATTCCCGCATCCTGTGCTTCAGCAATGGACCGGAACTTCACCGGCTCACCGAGATATTCGTAAGTCCCTCCAAAATCGGAGTAAATGCCGGTAATAATCTTGACGAGCGTTGACTTGCCCGCGCCGTTCTCTCCCACAAGGGCGTGTACTTCTCCAGGACGCAGTTCCAGATGGGCATTCTTCAATGCCTGCACACCTGGGAAGGACTTGGATATGCCGTCCATGTACAAACGCAGTTGATCTGGTTTCATTTTTCTCCGATCCCACCGGAATAGTGATGCCGTCGGCTGTCCGGTTCCCCAACTTCGTTGTGGTTCCCCATCGCATCTATTGCGAATATATGACATCGATGTCATCGATTAGGGCAATGCTAGACTTGTCGGAAATTGCTTGTCAACGCGAAATGGAAATTTGGGGTTAATGGTCTCGTCTGCCGCCACTGGAGTTCACCCTCCCACCATGAAGAAAAATGCCACCATGAAACAGGTGGCAGCACTGGCCGGCGTGGGCACCAAAACGGTGTCCCGGGTGATCAATGGTGAACCTGGCGTCACCCCCGAGACCGCCAGAAAAGTGTGGGATGCCGTCCACGCTCTCGATTACCAGGTGGATATGCGCGCCGGCAGTCTGCGAAGGATTAACGGCCAAACCAAAACCCTCGGTCTCCTTATCAGTACCGTAGACAATCCTTTCGCAGGGCAGATCCACCGCGGGGTAGAAGATGTAGCCTCCGAGCGCGGCGTCGCCGTTCTCGCAGTAAGTCTGCACGAGGACCCAACCCACGAGGTCACCGCGGTTGAGGACTTCATCCGCCGCCGCCTCGACGGCATCATCATTGGGACCACCTCATCGGATGTCACCCACCTCAGCTCCGCCATGGGGCGGGGCATGCAGATGGTCTTTATTGATCGGCGACCACCCGGGCTCGTCGCTGACTGCGTCACCAGTGACAACCGCGAAGCAGCCGCTCGAGCCACAAGCCATCTCATCAAGCACGGTCACCGCCGGATTGCACTACTCACCGAACGCCCGGCAATCCAAACAGCCGCTGAGCGCCACCTCGGATTCCTCGATGCGTACGGCGAGGCAGGTATCCCCACGGGAGAAGCCGATGTGGTCATTGGAGTCTCCAACGCAGCCGAAGCCGCCGAAGCACTGGGGAACCTTCTTGACTCCCCCAACCCACCCACGGCGGTCTTCAGCGCTCAGAACCTCATCACCATTGGGGCACTGCAGGCTCTCCACAGCAGGGGCCTACAGCATCGTGTCGCACAGGTCGGATTTGACGACATTGAGCTCGCTGATCTCCTCGATCCCGCCGTCACCGTCATCAGCCAGGACCCCCGTGAGATCGGGCGCGTTGCAGCAGCCAGGATGTTTAAGAAACTGGACGGCGAACCCGTCGAGCCGGAACACATCATCGTACCCACGGTTCTCATCGAACGGGGTAGCGGAGAGATTCCGCCGGGCTAGCTTGAGAGACTCCGCTAATAGGTCCGGCCTATTGGCGCAATATCTTAGCCTTGCCCTACGAATCCTTGACCGACTTCAACAGGGCAATCTCTAGCCGCATCGGTTTAGCCGTTCGGACCATTCCATTCTCGTCAGCTCCATAAATGCGCCCTCGATTTCCTTCGTTCCACGGGTTCCATCCCGGCTGACCGGTGGTGATGAAACGAACCCAGTCGGAATGCATCGTGGATGCGAGGGTGAGAGGAGGTGATGTGGTGCCAAAAATACGGGGGACGTCGCCGTCGTCGAGGCAGTTGAAAACGAAAGGGATCTCGGCACAGTGGTCGGCAAAACCGGTGCTTGGCTTTGGCCACGCAAACTCATACACCCAGGTGGACGCTTTCTTCGCCCCCACAGTCACTCCGGTCTCCACGTCGCACGCCACCGCAACCCGCGCCCGCAGGCGCGACTGCACTCTCCGAATCATGGGCATGTGGAAAAGTCCGGCCGTAGCCAGTTGACCTAACACGAGAGCGGTATCGTCGTGCAGTTCCGGATGTTCGCGCACGAACGACCACGCGGCAAGCTTAGGAAAGCCGGCGGCATTCAGGACCGTGCGCGGATCGTAGCTCCGCCACACCTCCCTCATCGGTTTCAGCATGGCGGTAAGTTCGTTGCGAGTACAACCGATAAGCAGCGGGATCTCGGCGCTCGCCCCTTTCGCAAGGGCCCGGTTAACGGAAGTCGGCAGGACGTCGTCGTCGATCACGGGTGCAAACGGAACCAATGCGGACGAAACGCGTTCTGTGCCGCTGACGCTGGCAAATTGGCGGGCCAGCGTGGTGGGTACGTTGGGAACTTGCTCCAAGGGAAGCGGAAACTCAGCCATCAGCTCGTCAATCCGCTCGGTCGATAGGCTCGACCAACCAGCCAGAGTGTTGGGAATTCCGGCCCTCGCGGCAAACTCCGCAGAACGCTCCAATGCCCGCTCGGCAGTGCCTTCCAACGTGGCCGGGCTCTGCGCAATCGCCTGCTGGAACAAGCCGCGCGCTCGCGGACTCGTCATCAGGCACAGGACCGATCCGCCTCCAGCACTCTGTCCCGCGATGGTGACGCGATGGGGGTCACCACCAAACTGCTCAATATTTTCCCGTACCCAGTGCAACGCCAAAATTTGGTCAAGTAACCCGCGATTAGCCGGAGCCGGGGCGTCCTCAATGTAACCAAAGCCTTCAAACCCGAGCCGATACCCAACCGACACCGTAACGATGCCACGGGCATTAAAAGACTTGCCATCGTACCAGGGGTTCGAAGGAGAACCGCCCACGTAGCCGCCTCCGTGTATCCATACCAGGACCGGAAGTTTGGCGGTAGGCAGATTTGGCGCGGGAGTGAAGACGTTGAGGTTGAGGATGTCGTCGCCAGGAATGGTGGGCTCCGGCATTAACGAAAACGCATCGAACGGACGCCGTTGCGGCGTTGGGCCGTACGCGGTGGCGTCACGGACACCCTTCCAGCGCCTTCTCGGTACCGGCGCGGCAAACCTCAGCTCACCCACGGGCGCCTCAGCGTACGGAATCCCCAGGAACGCGACGGAATTCGTGCCCCTTCCACGCACTGCGCCACAACGTGTCTCCACGACTGTGCGACTGGGGTGGTTCATGTGAACTCCTCAAAGTTGACGACGACGGCCTCCACTATGAGTCCGCCAATGGCTTCGGCTACGCTGCCGAGTTCGTCCTACTCCGCTACCTTACAAGGTTAATTGTTTCATCGGGATGAATTTTCGGGATTGTCCTGTGAATGCAGGACCGTTTCGCGGGGTTTACGCGCGGGGCGCAAACCTGCTGAGATGGTTCCGTTGCCACGGCATCCTGTGGTATTTCATCATAAAAGTCTGTGATCAACCTTCGTAAATGACGTCCTTTCTGGGTAATTCCGCTCTTTCTCTCGTGTATTTGTCGTTTCGCGATATTCTTCCCCTCGTGAGCATCTCCCCTTCCGCGCGCCCCCTTGTGTGGCTTCGCAGCGCGCGCCATGCTCTTCTTCCCAACCCTCGCACGGTTCTCGACCTCGCCACGGTTCACGACCTCCCTCTCGACCCAAGCATTGTTCTCCAGGTGGCACGCGTGTCTCGTTTGTCCGAACTTGGAGGAGCCAGTGTCCGCGAGCAGTCCGCTGAGGACCTCATGGATCGCGGATTCGTTGCCAGGGAGCTGCGCCGCTCACTCGAAAAGCGATGCCGTCTGTGGGTATTTTCTGTCGACGACGACCTGACCCTCACCGAGTTGCAGCAAGCTTTCCCTGGCCACGTCCACGCACTCGGCCCGCGGTTAAGCAACGGCGCCGCCGCCTATGCCATCAACGTGGTGGAATTGACCCGCTTCCTGGTTCTGGACCATCCGGAAAGCGCGCACATCCTCGCCGGAATCGATTCGGCTTGCTTGCCGGTAGATGTAGCCCAGGGTCTCGAAGCCCTCGGCGTTCCACTCAAACGCCGTAACTGGCTTTCCCGGTTGCTACGTAATCCGCAGTTCTATGTTTATGCGACGGTACTCGTCTATTCAGCGCTGCGGGCGCTCCCCGTCACGTTCATCAAAGAATTCGAAGGCAGTGTTGCCTTTCTCTGGGGTATCGACATGGTGACGGCTATCCCCTACACCTGGGGTGTCCTTGCCATGGTGACCGCTGTGAAACGCTCCGTCAGGTTCTGGGGCACCGTCACCACCGTGGTCACGTTCATAGCCCCCTACGTGTACTTCTGGAGATACGGGCACGCCACCCCACCCTTTGTGTGGGTCATCATCGCAATCATGATTCTGGCAAGTATCACACTCGAGGTATCTAAGGTTATGCAGGAGAAGCAATTGTGCCGGAAGTATCGCGCCTCTCGAGTACTTCCTGCACCGTGCGCACTGCACTCAGCAGCATTAACCACGCTCCCGATGCCCACCATAGGACTTCCGCAGCCAACGGCCGATTCGGCTGCGCCGCAACCAGCGCCACTGTCGTAGCAATCCACACCATTGAGGCCCCAATATTGACCCATCTGTACTGCTTGACCCTGAACGGATGAACAAAGGTCAGCGGCGCCACGGTGAGGATCGAAAGCACGATGGTCACGGCAACGTTGGCCGCGGCCGAGGTACCAAAGATCCACATAATGATGGCCACGACGTTCCACGCCGCCGGAAAACCGCGGAAGTAGTAGTCCGACGTCTTGAGGCTGAGATTGCAGTAGCAGAAGACAGACGAGGCGCAGACAAGCGCAAACATCGCCATCGCCATGGCTTGAGACCCAAACGGAAGGTACAGGTACATAAAGAGTGCCGGGATAAACGTCCAGGTCAGATAGTCCACCAGGACGTCTAAGGAGGTCCCGTCAAAGTTTGGCGCAAACTTCTTGACGTTGACTTTGCGCGCCATTGTGCCATCCACGCCGTCGACAATGAGCGCGATACCCAGCCACAGCCACATGCCCTTGATGTTTCCGTCAAATAGCGCCACTGCGGCAAGGCATGCCCAGAAGACACCTGTGATCGTGAAGGCGTGCACGGCCCAGGCAAGTGCAACCCTCGTCGTATGAGATTTTGGCATGGGCTTATTGTGCCGTGCGGGTGCAGGCCACCGGACAAACATCAATGAGAGCCAGGTCTCATTCGGAAATTAAGATCAAGTACTTGACCATCTAGTCAGGTACTTGTATATTTAAGTCAAGCACCTGACCAATTGGTGCGATCCGACTTCCGCCACGAACCGGAAGCGGGTCAAAAGAAACACAACACCCGAAAGAGGTATACACCCATGAACGAGATACAAGAACAACTTCTTGAGCAGTTCACCCACTTCGAGCGCCTTGCGCATCGCTACCAGCGCCACCTGCACGGCCGCGGACCGGGAGGACCTGGCCCCGGCCGTGGCCCCCTACACAACCCGCACCGTGGCCAAGGCCGAGTGCTTTCCATCCTCAAGCTTCAGCCGGAAATCCCCCAGAGGGAGCTTGGTTATCTTCTCGATATGAGCAAGCAGTCCCTCGCCGAGATCCTCGGCAAGTTAGAACGCGCAGAACTCATTGCTCGCACACCCTCCGAAAAGGATCGGCGCGCACACATCATCTCCCTCACCGAGAAGGGCAAGGCCATGCTGGATGAGGAAGCAGCCCGCGCCCAACAGAACGAGAAAAGCCTCACCAGTATCTTCGACTGTCTCTCAGCGGAAGAGCAGCAGAACCTCAACGACTACCTCACTCGAATCATCGCCCACATGGAGGAGCACTTCTCCGACGACGGCGACGAGCGCGCAGAACTCTACCGCTCCCGTTTCTTTGCCGACCACGGTGTCGACGACGAACGCTGGATGGGCGAGGGACGCGGGCGAGGCCGTGGCCGTCGTGGTGAAGGTCCGGGAGAGCGTGGCTTCGAGGGCCGTGGTGGCTTCGACGGGCGCGAAGGCCGCGGAGGTCCAGATGGCCGTGGGAGACCCCGCGGACGCGGCGGTTACGGCGAACGCGACGGCTACGAAGGCCGCGGTGGCTACCGCCCCGGCCATCGTTTCCCCGAACCGGGCGAGGACTCTCCTCGCGGCAGCTTTGAAGGAGATTTCCCCACCGAACCTGGCGATCCTCGGATGCGCCGTTGGGCGGGTCGCCGCCGCGGGCGTCGCTACTACTGAGGAGCCCCTAGGTAGCAATGGAGAGCCGTCTTCCGAAAATGTTAGGCATTTCATGAGACCGTGACTACGGTCCCATGAAAGCCGGACCTACCGCTTAGACCAAACACCAGCGGTTCTACCAGAGAACCCTCGGTTCCCCGTCTTTTCGGCAGACTTTCGGTCTGACCATCGGCAGATTCTCAACGCGCGTCACAAAGTGCCGGAGACGCAATCCGCCGTCGTTATTATCTTGGGACTCTCGTCCTGACTCCAGCTTCGTTATGATGACCGCATGTCCGAAGCGAATTCAACACCTGCGGCCGCCCTCGGCGATCGTATGGACAATGAACAAGAACTGCCCGAGCAGTTGCGAGCCGACGTCCGTCTGCTTGGCACCCTGCTCGGTCATGTTCTGCGCGAAAGTGGCTCACCGGGTCTCTTCGAAGATGTCGAAAGATTCCGGCAAGCAACCATCGCCGCGTACGCGGACGAATCGTCCGAGGCCTTCGATCGCGCCGTGGAAATTGCCGAGTCCTTCTCGGTCTCCCGCGCCGATGAAGTTGCCCGAGCATTCACCGTGTACTTCCACCTCGTCAATCTCGCCGAGGAGTTCCAGCGTGTCCGCGTCCTCCGCCAGATCGAGCCGGAATCCGAGGACCGCAGCAAAACGCTCTCCGGGGCCTTCGCGCAGCTCAGCGAAGAAATTGGCCACGAAGCGGCGCTGCGGCACCTTCAAAACCTGGAGTTCCATCCCGTCTTTACGGCCCACCCCACTGAGGCGCGACGCAGGGCGGTCTCCTCATCGATCCGGAGGCTGTCCGGCCTGCTGGAAGCATGGGAAACTGCCCCACGTAACCGCGCCGAAGCCCACAAGATCGAACGGCTTCTCCTCGAAGAGATCGACATCCTCTGGCGCACCGCCCCCATCCGCCCCAAGAAGCCTGAACCCACGGACGAAGTCCGGGCGATCATGGCAGTCTTCGACGAAACGCTCTACACCGCAATTCCCAAGGTGTATCGCAAGGTCGACGACGCCCTGCAGGGTCCGAAGTCCGGAAGCAAGGCACCTCTCATTACCCCGTTTGTCCGTATTGGAACCTGGGTGGGTGGTGATCGTGACGGCAACCCATTCGTTACCGCCTCGGTGACTCAGAAAGCCGTTGCCATCGCGTCAGATCACATCCTGCGCGGGCTTGAGCGGACCTCCGAACGAGTTGCTCGCAAGCTGACTCTTTCCGCAGAGACCACTCCCCCGAGTAGGGAACTCCTCTCGCTGTGGCAGAATCTCGCCGTAGCTGATGAGGAGGGCGCAAAGGACGCTATCAAGCGTGCTCCTGAGGAGGCGCATAAGCGCGTCATGATGCTCATTGCACGTCGTATTAAGGCCACACGGGGACGCAACGCGGACCTTGCTTACAGCGAGCCCTCCGAGTTGCTCGCTGAACTGCGCGTTGTGCAGGATTCGTTGGCTCAGGCGGGTTCACCCCGTCAAGCCTATGGTTCGTTCCAAGAGCTGCTGTGGCGCGTGGAGACCTACGGTTTCCATCTCGCTGAGCTGGAAGTGCGCCAGCACTCCGCCGTACACGCCAAGGCTCTCGCAGAATGCGAGGCTGTGGCTGCCGGTGAAGAAGGTGCAGAGCTCAGCGAACAGACCCAGGAAGTGCTGGAAGTCTTCCGGACAATCGCTCAGGTGCAGCGAAGGTATGGACCGCGAGCTGCGGGCCGCTACATCATTTCTTTCACCCAGTCCGCTCAGGACCTCGTGACGGTGTTTAAGCTGGCTCATCATGCCGTCGGAAGCGTCGGCAAGGTTCCCACGCTCGACGTCATTCCCCTGTTTGAAACCTACGCGGATCTGCAGGCAGCCCCGGATATTCTGGCCGAGGTCGTTACCTATCCAGAGTTCGCCGCGCGCCTGGAAGAAACCGACGGCAAACTCGAAGTGATGCTTGGTTACTCGGACTCGTCCAAGGACGTGGGCCCGGTGGCCGCAAACCTTGCCCTCTACGAGGCGCAGGCCAAGATCGGAGCATGGGCTCTTGAATGCGGCTACGAGCTAACACTGTTCCATGGGCGCGGCGGCGCTCTCGGACGTGGTGGCGGCCCCGCCAGCACCGCAATCCTCGCCCAGCCACCGCATTCGGTCGAGGGACGCTTCAAGGTCACCGAGCAGGGTGAGGTTGTCTTTGCCCGCTATGGCGATCCCACTATCGCAATGCGCCACATCGATCGGGTTGCTGCCGCCACACTTCTGGCTGTAGCTCCCTCCATTGAGCAACGCAACCAGCAGGCAGCCGATCGCTACGCCGTCGTCGCCCAAACGATGAACGACTCTTCCCGCGAGCGCTTCGACTCCTTGGTCCACGCTGAGGGCTTCGCCCCGTGGTTCGCAACGGTTACTCCGCAGGAAGAGATCGGACTGCTCGCACTTGGCTCTCGGCCAGCACGTCGCGGGCTATCTGTGGAATCGCTTGCCGACCTCCGTGCCATCCCGTGGGTTTTCGCATGGTCGCAGGCCCGTATCAACCTAGCTGGTTGGTTCGGCCTAGGCACCGCGCTGGACACCGTGGGCGACGAGGAGCTTCTCCGCCAGGCATATCAGGAGTGGCCACTCTTCCAAACCATCATCGATAACGTGGGAATGAGCCTCGCCAAGGCTGACTCACGTATCGCTCGCCGCTATCTTGATCTCGGCGATCGTCCCGACCTCACCAAGATGGTGATCGACGAGATGCAGCTGACGCGCGAGTGGCTCATTAAAATCACGGGCGGCAGCAACCTCTTGGCTAACAAGCCGGTTCTGCAAATGGCCGTCAAGATGCGCAGCCCTTACGTGGATGCGCTATCGCTACTCCAGCTGCGTGCGCTACGCGTGCTACGCGAGCAAGAGGGCGGCACGAGCAAGGCGCCAGAAGAATGGCAACACCTGTTGCTGCTTTCAGTTTCAGGCGTTGCAGCCGGACTTCAGAACACCGGCTGATAAGCGAAGCTCGCGACGTGTTGCTGAGAGGTTCGGCCGTCACGAAGATGGTGTGGGGCTTGACTGACAAGGCGGACGACGAATCGGCACCGGCCGGCGGACTTTCTACGGAAGGTTTGCCGGCCGGTGCCGTTATGGATGTCCTCGCAGGCCATTCACGCTAGCCGCCATCATGGAGGCAATGCGCGTCCTCGCGGAGCGGCTGGCCAGCGGGGATTCGCACCGCGAGCAAACATCCTCTTCCGGCCTCCGGGAGCCGTTGGTACCCTGTCCGAAAGGAGGGCACCGCCATGGCACAGCATCATTCTCCAGCTCACGGTCCCGGCATGGGACAAACGCGACGATGGGCACGAGTTCTCGTCCCCGCACTCATCGTGCTCCTCTGGGTAGCTATCGCCGGCGTAGGCGGCCCGCTCTTCGGCCGTATCGACGAAGTCTCCTCCAACGAGCCAACCGCCTACCTCCCCGAGTCGGCTGAGTCCACCGAGGTGAGCGTGCTCTCCCGCGAGTTCTATGACTCGGATGAGATCCCAGCTGTCGCTCTCATCGTTTCCGACGACGGCGTCCTGTCACAGTCCGATATCGCTTCCGTTACGAAGGTTGTGCAGGGCCTCGGTTCGCTCAAGGGTGTGGGCGCCCTCTCGCCTCCCATTCCTTCCGAGGATGGTGCTGCGGTTCAGGTGTTCGTCCCGGTGGATCCGAGTTCAGATATCGCGGACACGGTCACGGCCGTTCGCGGGGCACTCACAGAAGATCTTCCCAACGGGCTTACCCCTTACGTCACGGGACCCGCAGGCCTCTCGGCTGACCTAGTTGAAGCATTTGGCGGAATTGACGGCATCCTTCTAGCTGTCGCACTCCTCGCCGTATTCATCATTCTTCTGGTGGTCTATCGCTCACTCCTTCTTCCCCTCATTGTGCTCATCACCAGCCTGTTTGCACTCTGCGGGGCGCTAGCAACAGTATGGTTCATGGCCCGTGAAGGTCTCTTTCTTCTCAACGGGCAGACTCAAGGAATCCTTTTCATCCTGGTCATCGGCGCGGCCACAGACTACTCGTTACTCTACGTTTCTCGATATCGGGAAGCTCTCACACAGAACGAAAAGGTTGTTGTAGCGACGCGACGGGCTTGGCGTGCCACCCTGGAACCGGTACTCGCCTCGGGCGGTACTGTCATCGCGGGCCTGCTCTGCCTTCTTCTCAGCGACCTCAAGTCGAACAGCGTGCTAGGCCCCGTTACCGCGATGGGGATCGTCTTCGCCATGCTCGCGGCGCTTTCACTACTTCCGGCTGCACTGGCACTATGCGGCCGGGCGGCATTCTGGCCGAGACGGCCCACCTACGATCCTGAATATGGCGAGCGCGCCCACGTCGACTACTCGGGCGTGTGGGGCCGCACCGTCCGCTGGGTCGAGCGCAATACCCGCGCTATCTGGATCGTCACCACCTGCGCCCTTCTCGTGGGTGCCTTCGCAGCTACCGGGTTCCGCGCCGGAGGGGTTGCCCAGTCAGAACTTGTTCTCGGAACCTCCCAGGCACGCGACGGGCAGGAAGCTCTCGCTCAGCATTTCCCCGGCGGCTCGGGAAGCCCGGCGGTGATCATTGCGGACAGCGAGGATGCGGACGCCGTCGTCGCCCTTCTGACGGACTCTTCCGGAGTAGCGTCGGTAGCCATTATCACTGCCGAATCGCCCAGCGGCCAGGCACCGATTTCACCGGAGGGAATCGTTCCGGTGGGCCCACCCGGCACTCCGCCACCGACTCCCACGGAGGTGGGCGGGAAGGTACTGTTGCAGGCGACGCTCAGCAACCCCGCCGATTCGGATGCGGCCATTGAGACCATCGTGGACCTGCGGGCAGAGCTTAAGGACGCAGCGCCGGGGACCCTCGTGGGAGGAACCACCGCCACCAACCTCGACACCGTGACGGCGTCCGTGCACGACCGCAACCTCATCATCCCCATCGTCCTCGCGGTGATTCTGGTGATTCTCATGGCGCTGCTGCGGGCCGTCGTCGCTCCAATTCTCCTCATTCTCACAACGATCCTGTCCTTCGGGACGGCGATGGGCGTGGCAGCTGTGATCTTCAATCACATCCTGCGGTTCCCCGGAGCCGACCCCGCCGTGCCGCTGTACTCCTTCGTCTTCCTCGTGGCGCTCGGCATCGACTACAACAT
>RRZT010219116.1_pt1 | contig 12555 bp, 17 predicted proteins | sample 2165551 | NCBI WGS metagenome assembly RRZT01 (sample SAMN10456910, study PRJNA506462) | wastewater metagenome | biome: wastewater; feature: sludge; material: wastewater sludge; isolation source: wastewater sludge with Escherichia coli K12::gfp cells carrying plasmid... | place: USA: Moscow, Idaho... | reverse complement strand
CATATGGGTGCTGGAACCAGAGGGGCAGCACTACCTGGAAATTCCCTACCGTAACTTGTCGCACCCGGCTGTCACCCTCTGGGAACACCGACAGGCGCTGGCGAAATTGCGGCAGCAAGGGCGCGAACAGGTGGATGAGTCGGCGTTGTTCCGCATGATCGGCCAGATGCGCGAAATCGTTACCACCGCGCAGAAGGCTACGCGCAAGGCGCGGCGCGACGCGGATCGACGCCAGCATCTCAAGGCAACGGCACCGCCTGTCAAAACCACGCCACCACCGGGCGCTGACATGGATGGGCAGCAGGCAGACAACCAGTTGCCGGCCAAACCGTTCGACCAGATTGAGGAGTGGTAGCCGTGGAAGAATATCCCATCATCGACTTGTCCCACCTGCTGCCGGCGGCCCAGGGCTTGGCCCGTCTCCCGGCGGACGAACGCATCCATCGCCTTCGCGCCGACCGCTGGATCGGCTATCCGCGAGCAGTCGAGGCGCTGAACCGGCTGGAAACCCTGTATGCGTGGCCAAACAAGCAACGCATGCCCAACCTGCTGCTGGTAGGCCCGACCAACAACGGCAAGTCGATGATCGTCGAGAAGTTCCGGCGCACGCATCCGGCCAGAGCCGACGCCGACCAGGAGCACATTCCGGTACTGGTCGTGCAGATGCCATCCGAACCGTCGGTAATCCGCTTCTACGTCGCGCTGCTCGCGGCGATGGGTGCGCCATTGCGACCGCGCCCACGGCTGCCAGAAATGGAACAACTGGCGCTGGCACTGCTGCGCAAGGTCGGCGTGCGCATGCTGGTGATCGACGAGTTGCACAACGTCTTGGCCGGTAACAGCGTCAATCGCCGGGAATTCCTCAATCTCCTGCGCTTCCTCGGCAATGAACTGCGCATCCCACTGGTCGGGGTCGGCACGCGCGACGCCTACCTGGCCATCCGCTCCGATGACCAGTTGGAAAATCGCTTCGAGCCGATGATGCTGCCGGTATGGGAGGCCAATCACGATTGCTGCTCACTGCTGGCCAGTTTCGCCGCTTCGCTTCCACTGCGGCGACCCTCGTCGATTGCCACGCTGGACATGGCCCGCTACCTGCTCACACGCAGCGAGGGCACCATAGGCGAACTGGCGCACTTGCTGATGGCGGCGGCCATCGTCGCCGTGGAGAGCGGAGAGGAAGCGATCAACCACCGCACGCTCAGCATGGCCGACTACACCGGCCCCAGCGAGCGGCGGCGGCAATTCGAGCGGGAACTGATGTGAAGCCAGCGCCACGCTGGCCACTGCATCCGGCCCCCAGAGAAGGCGAAGCCTTGTCTTCGTGGCTCAACCGCGTGGCCCTTTGCTATCACATGGAGGTGTCCGAGCTGCTGGAGCACGATCTTGGTCACGCTCAGGTTGATGACCTGGATACCGCGCCACCACTGGCGCTGTTGGCGATGCTCTCCCAGCGGAGCGGCATCGAGCCGGACCGGCTGCGTTGCATGAGTTTCGCCGGCTGGGTGCCTTGGCTACTGGACAGCCTTGATGATCAGATTCCAGACGCATTGGAAACCTATGCGTTCCAGCTCTCGGTGCTGCTGCCGAAACTCCGCCGTAGGACGCGATCCATCACGAGCTGGCGTGCCTGGCTGCCCAGCCAGCCGATACATCGCGCCTGTCCGCTCTGTCTGAACGACCCGGCAAACCACGCCGTACTGCTTGCATGGAAGCTGCCCCTGATGCTGAGCTGCCCGCTGCATGGCTGCTGGCTGGAATCCTATTGGGGCGTGCCTGGGCGGTTTCTCGGCTGGGAGAACGCCGACACTGCGCCGCGCACCGCCAGCGACGCGATTGCGGTGATGGACCGGCGCACCTGGCAGGCACTGACGACCGGCCATGTGGAGCTGCCGCGCCGACGCATCCACGCTGGATTGTGGTTTCGGCTACTACGCACGCTGCTCGATGAGCTGAACACCCCGCTTTCGACGTGCGGAACCTGCGCGGGGTATCTCCGCCAAGTCTGGGAAGGCTGCGGGCATCCGCTGCGTGCTGGGCAAAGTCTGTGGCGACCGTATGAAACCCTGAACCCGGCAGTACGGTTGCAGATGCTGGAGGCGGCGGCAACGGCAATCAGCTTGATTGAGATGAGGGATATAAGCCCGCCGGGCGAGCATGCAAAGCTGTTCTGGTCCGAACCCCAAACCGGTTTCACCAGTGGCCTGTCGGCGAAAACGCCGAAGCCCGAACCCGTCGATCACTGGCAACGGGCAGTCCAGGCCATCGATGAGGCCATCATTGAAGCGCGGCACGACCCCGAGACGGCACGCTCGCTGTTCGCGTTGGCTTCCTATGGTCGGCGCGACCCCGCTTCCCTGGAACAGTTGCGCGCTACCTTCGCGAAGGAAGGCATCCCCACGGAATTTTTGTCACATTACGAGCCTGATGAGCCCTTTGCATGTCTTAGACAGAATGACGGGTTAAGTGACAAATTTTGACGACCAGAACTTTCCGGTTCACACTGTCACATAATCGAACGTATATGTGACAGGTGCAAGATGCTGATTGGCTACATGCGGGTATCGAAGGCAGACGGCTCACAGGCCACCGACTTGCAGCGCGATGCGCTAGTCACTTCTGGCGTCGATCCCACCCAACTTTACGAGGATCAGGCGTCTGGCAAGCGCGAAGACCGCCCTGGCTTGGCGAGCTGCCTAAAGGCGCTGCGCGAGGGGGATACGCTGGTGGTGTGGAAACTGGACCGGCTCGGGCGTGACCTGCGCCACCTGATCAATACCGTCCACGACCTGACCGGCCGTGGTGTCGGACTGAAGGTGCTGACCGGCCACGGTGCGGCCATCGACACCACGACGGCCGCCGGCAAGCTGGTCTTCGGCATCTTTGCCGCGCTGGCCGAGTTCGAGCGCGAACTGATCGCCGAGCGCACCGTGGCGGGCCTGGCCTCGGCACGGGCGCGCGGTCGGAAAGGTGGCCGGCCGTTCAAGATGACGGCCGCCAAGCTGCGCCTGGCGATGGCGGCAATGTGCCAGCCCGAAACCAAGGTCGGCGACCTGTGCCAGGAACTCGGCATCACGCGACAGACCCTGTACCGACACATTTCCCCAAAAGGCGAGTTGCGCCCAGATGGGACGAAACTACTCAACCGTACCTAACAAGTAGTCAGCCTCCGCCTGACGGCGGCGAATCGCAAGCGCTCGGCTTGGCGCTGGTTTCGGTCGCAGTAATGGCGCGTGCCTGGAAGCGCTGGTAGCACTCCAGCCCGCAGAAGTGCTCGACGTACTCCGCGCCTTCCGGGGTGAAGGCGGCATCGAGCGGGATTTCCTTGCAACACACGCAGCAAGCGGTGCTCGGTTCGTTGACGTTCATGGTGGTGTTTCTCCATTGGTTGACGAAGCTGGCGAAGGTCGCCGCCGGCATCGGCTTCGCGAACAGAAAGCCCTGCACCGTGTCGCAGCCGGCCTGCCGCAACCACGCCAGGCTGTCGGGTGTTTCCACGCCTTCGGCCACTACCTCCATGCCCAGCCCATGCGCGAGCTGGATCACCGCCCGCACGATGCATTGGTCGCGGGTATCGTCCGGCAGCCTGGCAACGAACGATTGGTCGATCTTCAGCGTGGTGATCGGGCAGCACTTCAGATGTTGCAGGCAGGAATAGCCCGTGCCGAAGTCGTCGGCCGCGAAATGCACGCCGAGGGCACGCAAGGCGTCGAAGGTGGCGAACAGGGCCGGATTGCCGAAGGCGACCGATTCAGTCAACTCGATCTCCAGACATTCGGCGGGTAAGTCCGCATCGGTCAGCACCCGCTGAATCTCGGCATCGAACATCGGCCCGACCTGACTCGCGGACACATTGACGGCGAGCCGGAACGGCTGCCACGCCAATGCTTGCCACTTGCGCATCTGTCGGCAGGCTTCGCACAGCACCCACGTGCCAATTGCCGGCATCAGGCCGGACGACTCGGCCAGCGGTATGAACTGACCTGGTGGCAGCAGTCCCAAGCTCGGATGCCGCCAGCGCAGCAGCGCTTCCGCGCCGACGATCCGGTTATTACGCAGATCGACCAGCGGCTGGTAATACAGCTCAAGCTGCCGGCTCGCCGCCGCCTGCGCCAACTCAGTCGCCGTCCATCCGGCGGGGTGCGAAGTCATCATGATCCGCCCCGGAAGGCGCGCAGTAGCCGCGTCACGGACAGAATGAATAAGCCGGTCAGCGTGAGGGCTGCAATACCCCAATGTTCCCCGATGAATGCGCCGGCTGTCGTTCCGGCCAGCACAACGGCGAGAATCGGCAAATGGCAGGGACAGGTGAGCACGGCCAGCGCGCCCCACAGGTAGCCGGTGAACGGCTTGCGTGTCTTGGTCGGCAGGCGTTCCGGGCCGTTCATGGCAGACTCTCCGCGTGCTGTGCCGGCTCGGTCGGCAGGGTGGCCAACTGCGCTTCCAGATCGGCCAACGCTTCGCGCCGGCGTTCGACGAACTGGCGCAGCACGGCAAGCTGCGTGGCCGCTTCGCCACCGTCCGCTGCATCCAGCGCCCGGAACAGCCGCGCCAGCGCATCGAGGCCGATGCCCGCTTCGAAGGCGGACCGCACAAAGCACAGCCGCTGCAAGGCCGCCTCGTCGAACAGGCCGTAGCCGCCTGGCGTGCACGCCACCGGCCGCAACAAGCCGCGCAGCAGGTAGTCGCGCACGATATGCACGCTCACCCCGGCATCAAGGGCCAGCCGGGACACCGTGTAGGCGTTCATCGAACACCTCCTTTTCCTCACCCGGCGCAGCAGGAAAGCTGCTTCACGTCCTTGTTGAAGGTCTGCGCCGCGAGTTTCAGCCCCTCGACCATCGTCAGGTAGGGGAACAACTGGTCGGCCAGCTCCTGCACCGTCATCCGGTTGCGAATCGCCAGCGCGGCGGTCTGGATCAGCTCGCCCGCTTCCGGCGCGACCGCCTGCACGCCGATCAGCCGATGGCTGCCCTCCTCGATACCCAACTTGATGAAGCCGCGTGTGGCGAAGTTGGCGAGCGCACCCGGCACGTTGTCCAGCGTCAGCGTGCGACTGTCGGTTTCGATGCCGTCATGGTGTGCTTCCGCCTCGCTGTAGCCCACGGTCGCTACCTGCGGATCGGTAAACACCACGGCCGGCATCGCGGTCAGGTTCAGGGCCGTGTCACCGCCGGTCATGTTGATGGCGGCACGGGTGCCGGCCGCCGCCGCCACATAGACGAACTGCGGCTGGTCGGTGCAGTCGCCGGCGGCGTAGATGTGTTCCACGCTGGTGCGCATGCCGGGGTCGATGACGATCGCGCCTTGCGGGTTGAGCGTGACGCCCGCCGCTTCCAGATTCAGGCTGCGCGTGTTCGGCGCTCGGCCGGTAGCGACCAGCAGCTTGTCGGCGCGTATTTCGCCGTGCCCCGTGGTCAGCACGAATTCGCCGCCTTCATGCGCGACCTGGCTGGCCTGCGTGTGATCCAGTACCTCGATGCCCTCCATGCGAAACGCGGCCGTGACGGCTTCGCCGATGGCCGGGTCTTCGCGGAAGAACAGCGTGCTGCGTGCCAGGATCGTCACCTTGCTGCCGAGTCGGGCAAAGGCTTGCGCCAGTTCCAGCGCCACCACTGACGAGCCGATCACGGCCAGGCGTTCGGGAATCGTGTCGCTGACCAGGGCCTCGGTCGAAGTCCAGTAGGGTGACTCTTTCAAGCCCGGGATCGGCGGCACGGCCGGACTGGCACCCGTGGCAACCAGGCAACGGTCGAAGGCCACAGCGCGCTCGTTACCATCGTTCAAACGAACGACAAGGCTCTGGCCGTCCTTGAAACGCGCTTCGCCGTGCAGAACGGTGATGGCCGGATTCCCGTCCAGGATGCCCTCATACTTAGCATGACGCAGTTCGTCGACGCGCGCCTGCTGCTGGACCAGCAACCGCTCACGCAAGATCGTCGGCGGCGTGGGCGGCATGCCGCCATCGAACGGGCTTTCGCGACGCAAGTGGGCGACGTGGGCGGCGCGGATCATGATCTTGGACGGCACGCAGCCGACATTCACGCAGGTGCCGCCGATGGTGCCGCGCTCGATCAGCGTGACGTGCGCGCCTTGTTCGACGGCCTTCAGCGCTGCCGCCATCGCGGCGCCGCCGCTGCCGATCACGGCGATATGGAGCTTGCCAGCATCCCCGCCAGCCTTGTCATCACTGCCCAGCCATTCGCGCACCTTGCCGAGCAATCCGCCGCCCGCCGGAGCCACGGGCGCATCGGCGAGCGTAGCCCGATAGCCGAGTCCGGCCACGGCAGCGGTCAGCGTATCCGGCGATGTGTCGGCCTCGATGGCGAGCCTGGCGCTGCCCTTGGCATAGGAAACCTCCGCTGATTGCACGCCAGGCACTTTCTCCAGAGCTTCCTTGACGTGAACCGCGCAGGAGTCGCAGGTCATGCCGGTAATTTTGAGGGTGGTCATTCATCGTTCCTTTTCTGTGTTGGCTGCCGACTTCCGCCGTCAGCCTTGTTTCGTGGGGAGTTCGCAACCGTCCGGGCCGCAACGGCGATGTGCCGGCGAAACCAAGTCCCAGATCGACACGCCGACCATCAGCGCCAGGCCGGTGTATACGAGGTGTGCTGCCCACCAGTTGCCAAGCAGCCAGACAGTTCCAGCGAACACGATGGCTGGCCCGATCATGCCGAGCAGACTGCGGTGCCATTGGCGATGACTGAGCCAGCCCAATGCGTTCGCCAGCAAAGCCACGACAGCGAACAGCGGCAGCAGCTTGGAGATGAACAATCCTTCGTATTCCTGTAGAAAACCGAGGCCGAAGGCCGCGCCCAAGCTGGCGATGGCCGGGAAGCACACGGCGCAGCCCATCGCGGAAACAACGCTGCCAAGCGCGCCAGCCTTGTCGGCAATGCGTGTGATCAGTCCCATGATCGCCCCAGGTTCGGGTTCAGTGGTTCACTGCTTGATGCTGGAGGGATAGCCCGCATCGGTGGTGGCCTTGGTCAGCTTCTGCACGCTGGTCTTGGCATCATCGAAAGTGACAACCGCTTCGCGGGTCTCGAAGGTCACGTCAACCTTGCTGACGCCTTCGACCTTGGAAATCGCCTTCTTGACGGTGATCGGGCAGGCGGAGCAGGTCATGCCCGGTACAGACAGCGTGACGGTCTGAGTGGCGGCCCACACCGGGGCAACAATGGCGGCGAGCGCGAGGGAGGCAAACAGTTTTTTCATGGTGAACTCCGATCAGTAGAAAAATGGCATGACGTAGGGAAATCCGAGGGCGACCAGGACCAGCACGGCCACGACCCAGAAAATGAGCTTGTAAGTAGCTCGCACTTGGGGAATCGCGCAGACCTCACCCGGTTTGCAGGCTTGCGTAGGGCGGTAGATGCGCCGCCAGGCGAAGAACAACGCGACCAACGCTGCACCGATGAAAATCGGGCGATACGGCTCCAGCACGGTCAGGTTGCCGATCCATGCCCCGCTGAATCCCAAGGCGACCAAGACCAGCGGCCCGAGGCAGCAGGCCGAGGCGAGGATGGCGGCCAGCCCGCCAGTGAAGAGCGCGCCGCGCCCGGTTTGTGGTTCAAACATGCGCTTGTCCTTTCGAATTTGAATTGGATAGCGTAACCTTACTTCCGTACTCATGTACGGAGTCAAGCGGTATGGAAAATAATTTGGAGAACCTGACCATTGGCGTTTTTGCCAAGGCAGCCGGCGTCAACGTGGAGACCATCCGGTTCTATCAGCGCAAGGGCTTGTTGCCCGAGCCGGACAAGCCCTATGGCAGCATTCGCCGCTATGGCGCGGCGGACGTGACACGGGTGCGATTCGTGAAATCGGCCCAGCGGTTGGGCTTCAGCCTGGATGAAATCGCCGAGTTGCTGCGGCTCGACGATGGCACCCACTGCGAGGAGGCCAGCAGCCTGGCCGAGCACAAGCTCCAAGACGTGCGCGAGAAGATGGCCGATTTGGCGCGCATGGAGGCTGTGCTGTCTGACCTGGTGTGCGCCTGCCATTCGCGGCAGGGGAATGTTTCGTGTCCGCTGATTGCGTCGTTGCAAGGTGGAACGAGCTTGGCAGGGGCTTACACAGCTTAGCGTGCTTTATTTTCCGTTTTCTGAGACGACCACAGATCAGAAAAGACTGTGCAGCCGACTCTTGATATTCCGTGCAGTCACCTTCTGAAAATGACACATGGCACGGGAAATCAAGGCATTGCTATTCTCGAAAATAGTTCTTGAAATTCTATTCTTGATTGCATACCATCTCAACGAGTTTCGATAAGAAAGGGTGCCCATGCGACCGTCCGTTGTGCTTGACATGAAGCGAAGTGCCGTGCGTGAAGTGGTCGGCCATTTCCGCACAGCGAATCCGCGCGTCTTCGGCTCGGTGCTGCATGGCACCGACCACGATGGCAGCGACATCGATCTGCTGGTTGATGCGCTGCCTGGCGCCACATTGTTGGATTTGGGCGGCCTGCAAGACGAATTGGAGTCGCTGCTTGGCATCGGTGTTGACTTGTTGACTCCCGGCGACCTGCCGCCGAAGTTCCGGGCCAAGGTGCTCGCGGAGGCGCAGCCGGTATGAGCGAGAACCACCGACTGCCCGATTACCTTGACCACATCCAGCAGGCTGCAACCGACGCTTGCAGCTTCGTGGAAGGGATGGCCAAGGACGACTTCTTGGGCGACAAGCGCACTCAGCAGGCCGTCATCATGAGCCTAATCGTCGTTGGCGAGGCCGCCACAAAAGTAATGGACGGCTACGCCGACTTTACCCAGGCACACACCGAAGTGCCGTGGCGCTATATGCGTGGGATGCGCAACCGCATGGCCCACGGCTATTTCGACATCAACCTCGATGTAGTGTGGGAGACGGCGCAGCAATGGCTACCGGAATTGCTCAAACAACTGCCGGCCGTGCGTCAGGATGCTGATGCCGAAGACGGCATCGACCGGACACAGGACAAGCCATGCTGATCGGTTATGCGCGTGTCTCTACGCAGGATCAGAACCTGGAGCTACAACGCGAAGCCTTGACCAAGGCTGGATGCAAGAAGATTTTCGAGGACAAGGTAAGTGGCACACGGGCCAATCGTCCCGGACTGGCTAAAGCACTCGAAATGCTGCGCGAAGGCGACACCCTGATCGTCTGGAAGCTGGATCGCTTGGGGCGTAGCGTCAAGCAACTGGTCGATCTGGTCGGCGATCTGTACAAGCAAGGTGCCCAGTTCAGAAGTCTGACCGACGCCATCGACACTGGTACTCCCTCGGGCCGATTCTTTTTCCACGTCATGGCCAGTCTTGCAGAAATGGAGCGAGAGTTGATCGTCGAGCGCACCCGCGCCGGGCTGGAAGTAGCCAAGCAACTCGGTCGCAAGGGGGGGCGCAAGCCGAAGATGACCGGCAGCAAGATCGAATCGGCCAAGAAACTGTTGGACAGTGGTGTGCCGCCCAAGGACGTGGCCAAGAACCTCGGCGTGTCCGTTCCCACTCTTTACCGCTGGGTGCCCGCTTCGACGCACGCTTAACTTACTTTGCAAACCGAATTCTAAGACTCCCACTCATCCCGGAAACCCATGATTGATACCAGGCCGTGCTGTGACGTTGGTTCACAAAACCACTGGACTAGGCTATGTGCGCCCCGATTCAATGGAAAAAGCCATTCGCGCAGGAGACATCTCGCGTCAAGCCTTAGAAAGCCGCAAGGACAAACGAATGGTTAGTCTACAACAGGCAACAGAAGCAGGATGCAATCAGGTCAAAAACGCATCCAGATCGGGCGGCCAGTGTATCGATCCAGCCCTGCTCACCGGCGTGCCATCGATTGATGAGGGGCACGCCCAACTGATCGCAACGACTGATAGTCCGTTTGCCGCATGGACAGCATCCAAATAAACCTAACTACAGAAAAAAGTTCCTATGAAGATTAACCAGCCCGTAACCCACGTTGAAACGCTGTTGCCTGACGGCGAATTCATCTACTCGAGCACTGATCTCAAAGGGATTATTGTCGAGGCCAATGAAGCCTTCGTCCGAATCAGCAACTTCACCCGGGACGAGATGATCGGTCAGCCTCACAACATGGTGCGACACCCCGACATGCCGCCGGAAGCCTTTGCTGATTTATGGCGCGACCTCAAGGCCGGGCGTCCGTGGCGCGGCATCGTCAAGAACCGGCGCAAAGATGGTGGCTTTTATTGGGTCGTCGCCAACGTCTCGCCGGTGCGGGATCACGGACAAGTGATCGGCTATCAATCCGTTCGCGCACGACCGACCCGCGAAGAAATCGCGGCGGCAGACGGTGCCTACAAGCGCATCAAAGCAGGGGACCGCTCCATTCGTGTTGAACACGGCCGGGTGGTTAAGAACCGGCCCGCCTTGATTCTCAAATTGCTCTCGTTGCGCTCGCAGTTGATCCTGGCCGGCTTAGCGACCCTCCTGCCGGCCACGGAAGCCCTGAGTAGACACCTGGGCGGTCCAACCTTCCCCGATAGCGTATCGCTGGTAGCGACCGCAGTATCAATCCTCTATGCCCTCTATTTCCTGTTTATTTACGGTCCGCTGACCACACGTGACCTGGATCGCACCTCGGCGTGGATGGAAGAGGTGCTATCGACCGGCGATCTGCGAGAACGCCTTAATGTTGAGCGCCGCGACGTGGTGGGCAGTATTGCCCGCAAGGCGGACAAGCTCACTTCATCGGTCCAGGCGACTATCCAAGGAATTGCCGACATCGCGCAACAGGTGGCTCTCGCCACTCAGGACGTCAACGCAGGGATGAAGAGTTCGTCTACGTCGGCCCGAAACCAGAGCGAAGCCACGTCCTCTGCGGCGGCAGCCATTGAGCAGGTCACCGTTTCCATCGGTGAAGTGGCGGCTCACGCCAAGACGACCATGGAGACCGCAACCCATACTGGCGAGGTGTCGCGCCAAGGTACACAAATCACGCGGGACGCCAGCAAAACCATAGAGTCGTTGGCCGATACCGTTCGCCAGTCGGCCGAGCAAGTGGAAGCCCTGGGACAACGCTCCGAAGAAATCAGCCGTGTCACGAGTGTCATCAAGGAAATTGCGGACCAGACCAACCTGCTGGCGCTCAATGCGGCCATCGAAGCCGCTCGCGCCGGAGAGACCGGACGCGGCTTTGCCGTGGTGGCCGACGAAGTACGCAAGCTCGCCGAGCGGACCGCCAGAGCGACCCAGGAAATCGGACAGATGACGCAAAGCATACAAATCGAAACTCAACACGCGGTCGAAGGCATGCGCGCCGGGGCGCAGCAAGTTGCCGAAGGCGTCCATTTGGTCAGGGGCACGGAAGAAGCGTTACGTCAGATTAATCTGGAGATGGCCACGACAACGGAAATGGTCGGCGAGATTTCACATGCTTCGCATGAACAGGAATTGGCCATGATCGAACTTGCCCGGAACGTAGAGCGGGTGGCCAATATGACCGAGCAAAACGTGGTAGTCGTTAACCAGACCAGCCATACGATTAATTACCTGAACTCGGTGGTTCTCCGGATGCGTAAGGCCGTGACGCAATATGGCGTTTGATGATGAGTCGAAGCGACAAACTGAGAAACTTCTGTGACGACCTACACGCTATGGATCAATTCAACGCCCCCCAGAAAACCAACAGCGCCACAGTGAGCGTTGAGATAAGCCCTTTGGCCTTTTACACATTGCAAATGCCTACTCCTTAATGGCGATGGCCACAACCTGCCTGCCGAGCGTACCCTGTCGACCTTGCTGGCACAGCTCGCGGAGACCTGGGCGCAAGGCGTTGTTGATCCGGCCTCGCCTGCCGCTGATCTGATGTTTCTGGCCGGGCATCTCGGTGATTCACCCGTTTTGGGGTTAGCCATGCCGCCTCGTGAATCGGTGAGCAAAAACAACGATCCTGCCGCCAGTGGCTTGCTCTGCCCGACCTAAACTGAACTGAACGCCGTGTCACGCGTTCGAGGCTGCGATACGCCCGACAGCAAAATCGAGCCATCCAAGAAGGAGACAACACGTTAGTAAAACGCGTACTACGGCATGTTCTGACTAGAAAAATCGGCGGAACAGCCTGCTGATCAGCGATCGATTTTCTTTCTTGTTCCGAAGCGAATAGTCCGCGTAATGTTTATCGGAAATCAGAATGTGCTCCCCCAACCAGTTGCGCAAGAAATACATCATGTCCAATGACAGCTGGCCGGTGGCTTCAGCCTGCGCCTTCTCTTCGGAAACGCGGGCAACAAAGTCCTGGTGCTCCTTCTTGTGTTTGTCGAATGCAGGATAATCCGTAATCCGCATCAGCGTTTCTTCAGCGGCGAAATGCGCGAGCGTATACTTCTCTAGCTCGCCAATCAGGGCAAAAATAACGCTGTTGTCGCTTTTCTTGATGATTGATTCCCAAATCTGATTAATGAGGTCGACCAACGACTTGTGCTGCTCATCGATTTCATCAAGCCCCAAACAAAACTTCTCTTCCCACGCCATTAGCGCAATTGCCATACAAATACCTGTTCTTGAACGTCGAAAAATAGATACAACTAGCCCCCGAAGCTTCTACAAGCGATAT
>RRZT011376412.1_pt1 | contig 12558 bp, 10 predicted proteins | sample 2165551 | NCBI WGS metagenome assembly RRZT01 (sample SAMN10456910, study PRJNA506462) | wastewater metagenome | biome: wastewater; feature: sludge; material: wastewater sludge; isolation source: wastewater sludge with Escherichia coli K12::gfp cells carrying plasmid... | place: USA: Moscow, Idaho... | reverse complement strand
GTTCCCGACCTGGTCACTGCCGAGGACGTGAAGCCAGGTGCTGCAGTTGTTGACGTGGGGGTGTCAAGGCGGGACGGGAAGATTGCCGGGGATGTGGCAGACGGTGTTCAGTTCGTTGCGGGCTGGCTGTCACCCAATCCGGGTGGAGTCGGACCGATGACGCGCGTCATGCTTCTTGAGAATGTGGTCCACCAGGCGGAGCTGCAAGCATAGAGCAGAACGTTAGTGGGCCAGATCCTCATGTGAGGCGTGCAGGTCTGAGTCGATCTGAAGCGTGACGTGGTTCAGATCGACATCAAACCCGGACTTGAGTGCTTCCTGCAGGTCGTGGAGAACTTCTACTGTTTGACCAGATGCCACGCACTCTTCGGAGACGATGACGTGTGCAGTGAGGATGTTCAGTCCTGTGCCGATACTGGAGACGTGGAGGTCGTGAACCTGGCGCACAGCCGGATTCTCACAGATCCTCTTGCGGACCTCGTTGAGGTCAAGCCCGCTTGGTGTTTTTTCCAGGAGGATGTCGACTGACTGTCGTAGGATAGCCACGGCGCGCGCCGCAATCATGATGGCTATTAGAAGGGAAGCCAGAGAATCGGCGTAAGGCCACCCTGTCCACATCAGTACCAGGGCAGCCACGATGACAGCCACGGAACCCAGGGCATCCGCGCTCACCTCAAGGAAAGCTGCCTTCATGTTGAGGGAAGCGCCGCGTCCTCCAAAAAGGATCGACATGGAGATCACGTTGGCCACCAGCCCGATGACACCAACTAGGAGCATGGGCCCGGCCTCGACGGCCGTGGGGTTCATAAAGCGTCCCACCGCTTCCCACCCAATGAACCCGCAGAGAACAATGAGAAGACCAGCCTGGAGGCCAGCCGCCAGTATCTCCAGCCGCGCAAACCCCCAGGTCCACTTGTCTGTTCGAGGGCGGGTCATCAGGTGAGCTGCGAAGAGCGCAACAACCAGGCCGATTGAATCGGTTGCCATGTGGCCGGCATCAGCGAGGAGAGCTAGGGAGCCGCTCCAAATGGCTCCGACTATCTCGACGAAGAGAATGGATGCTGTGACACCTAGGGCCCAAGCAAGGCGCTTCCGAGACATGGTGGCGGTTGCGTGGGTGTGAGAGTGACCATGGCTTGGGGCCGGCAGATCTCCCGGGGTGTTGCTCATAGTGATTCAAGCTATCACATATTTGGTTCCTGGGCTACCTGCACCACCTGGCATACTGGGGCGGTGACTTCTACCAGTTTCTCTGTAGCCTCTGTAAACGTCAACGGCATTCGCGCCGCATACCGGAAAGGGATGGGGCAGTGGATTGAAGAAGCACAACCCGATGTGATCCTGCTCCAGGAAGTGCGTGCCGAGGAGAAAATCGCGGCTGATCTTCTTGGCGACCAGTTTGATACTTTCATTGCGCCCTCACTGATCAAGGGACGCGCGGGAGTGGGGGTCGCCGTTGCCAAAGACTCCACCAAGATTGGGCTGGCTCCCGGCGCACAGCACACCATTGGTCTGGCACAGCAAGAAGAGCTGGTTGATTCAGGTCGTTGGATAGAGGTCGACCTTGTGACCGCGAGCGGGTTTCCGCTGCGTATGGTGTCCGCATACTTCCATTCGGGCCAAATCAACGACCCGAAGCAAGATTCCAAGATGCGCCACCTGGCGAGCATTGATGCCCGCGTTCGGGAACTGTTGTCCCGCAGTGGTGAGGGCGGTCCGCAGACGCTGGTGGCTGGGGACTTCAATGTTGTTCGCTCAGAGATGGATATCAAGAACTGGAAGGCCAACTACAACAAGACCTCCGGTGTCCTTGATGAAGAGATGGCCTACTTGAATGGCTGGGTCGACGCTGGTTGGTGCGATGTGGTGCGAACACTCACCGGGCCAACTCCGGGGCCCTACTCCTGGTGGTCCTGGCGCGGCAAGGCGTTTGACAATGATACTGGTTGGCGCATCGACTACCACTATGCAACACCAGGACTGGCGGTACGTGCGCTCGCAGCGAGGGTGGATCGCGCAATTTCCTGGGACACGCGGTTCTCAGATCACGCGCCGGTAGTTGTTCAGTTTGAAGCCTGATCGTCCTCGCTCGCTTCGAGTTCATCAGGATCTGCGTGCCCATCCGCATCTAATGGATGTGCCGGAATAAGGTCCCCCGTCACCGGGTTGTGTGGCCACGCCAGCGTCGCGGGTCGGCTGAGTGTGACGTAGTTCGGCCGTTTGTCAGCGTGGACTGAGTCCTTCTTAACCTTCATGACCACGGCAGGCGGATCCGCCATCCACGCCGAGACCATTAGTGCAGCTCGTGCCACAAAGTTGACCCAGAGGAGCAGTGCTGCCGCCGTAGCGATGGTAGCGATGACCGGGTCGTTAGACGCGCCCATCAGTGCCTCACCACCAAAACGGAGGGTGGTGGAAGCAACTGCAAACATGACGGCCCCAATAAGGAGGGTGCGGCGAGGCACCGCGATGCGCGCTACAAACGTCACCATCACCATGAACATGAGGAAGTCAACCAGTGAGGGAACTCCGAGACGTATGGCCCCAAAGGTGTGCGTTTCGAGGATCTCGCGGACTCCCGGGAAGACCGACACGACCCACTCTTCGAAGCGTCCGGTCATAACCGTCAGGACAGCGGTCGTGATCACTCCTAGGAAGAGCAGTATCAACCCGGCAAAGTACCGGGGGTATGCGGTCACTGCCGTGCCAGGGTAGTCAAGAAGGCCGAACATGGATCGGAGTCCGTCCACGATGTAGCGGATAATCTGCATCGCCGTCCAGAACGCAGCAACGAATGCAATGATGCCCGCGACAAGGGGCCCATTGCCCAGAGATATGTCGGAGAGATCAACAATCCCGCTCGTGCCCGTCGCCGGGTTTGCAATCAGTCCGGGAACGAACCTGTTGACCGTATCGATAACCAGTGACTGGAACGCAGCGCTTGCGGAGAAGAAGTGAGTAAAGATCACCCACGCGACCGTGACCACGGCACTGAGCGAGAAGATTGCCATATAGGAGATTGCTCCCGCGGCAATTCTCCCCTTCTGCATGGAATACCGCGCCAGACCGCGTCCAATTCTGCTGTGCTGGTAGACATCAATTAGCGAGGCGATCTTCGACTTGAGGCCCTGCTGTCGCAATGCTGGCCCAATGTCTCGCACCCCTGACTTCCACTGCTTGGCGTGCACGAGGACGTACGAGACGTCCCCGGACTGTGCAACCTTGCTGTCAGGTGACTGCGCATCGGAGTCGGGGTTTGACATAGGCAAATCCGTTTCTAGGAGGAGAAGTCGAACAGCGCCGCCGAGTTGTAGGAGCCGCTTGCATCAAGGCGGTCCAGTCGGAAGCCAGGAACCATCCACGTGGCTTCGAAGTCTTGCCCCAGGGCAAGGGCTGTCTCGAGCTGAGGTTCGTCTAGACCCTGAGCAAGTGTGATGTGTGCATGATAGGGGAACCGCAAATCATACTGCAGGGGCCCCGAACGGACGTCATCCGCGAGGTCTTCACATTGGCGCGATCCTTCCTCTACAGAGAGGAAGACAACGGGGCTGACCGGGAGGAATGATCCGGTGCCTCTAACGGTGACCCGAAATGGATGGTGGCGCTTCGCGACAAGAGCGAGGTGCTCAAAAACGGCCTCGCGCTGATCAATGGGAACCGCAAGTGGCGGCATGATTGTGATGTGAGCGGGAACGCTTGCCCCGGCCTCGTCCCCCAGTGCCAAACGTGCTTCACTAATGCGCGACAGCCATGGTTCAGGGACCGCTATGACTACACCAAGCCAGTCTTCTGATTCATCGCGTGTGGGGAGGAACATCGAACCTCAAGACTATGGTGGGAACGGTTTGCAGGGGACCGATTGAGTCTACCCCGGCGCAGTGGGATGGTTCATCCCCACCTGTGGGACCTAGGGGTCGATGGGGGAGAATCGGTAAGCTTTGCCGTGGTGGATCCTGGCGTAGAGGTCCCAAACCGCAGGCAAATGAACGGAGCATACGTTGGATAAGCAGTCGCCGTGGCTGATCGTCGGCCTTGGCAACCCCGGTTCCACCTATCAGTTCACCCGTCACAACGTCGGTAGGGACGCTGTGACGATACTTGCCGCTAGGGAGGCCAGCAGCTTCTCAAGGGACAGGAGCGGATTGATGGTGGCTGACGCATTTCTCGGGCCGGGTCCGGGCAACGGCCGCACCTACCTCGCCTACTCGACCACCTACATGAACGTTACTGGTCCTCCCGTGGCTGCGTTTGCCCGCAGGTTCAGCATTCCAATCGAGCAGATCCTTGTAATCCACGACGACCTCGACCTCGAACCCCACACCCTCAGACTCAAGAGAGATGGGGGAGAAGGTGGACACAATGGACTGCGGTCCATATCAGCTGCTCTGGGCACCAAAGACTACTTGAGGTTACGCATCGGCATTGGACGTCCGCAGGGTCGCCAAGATGCGGCAGGCTTCGTCCTCGCGCCAATCCCAAAGGCAGAGCGAACCGAGTGGACGGTGACTGAGGAAATGGCGGCGGATGTGGCTTGTGATGTCGTGACACGCGGGTTCATCCCAACCCAGCAGCTTCTACACTCGGCAAGGTAGGGACGAATGAGCGACGAACACAGCATGGAGCTCTCTGCGTTACTAGAGGTCGTCCAAAATGACGGTGCCCTTGCCGCGACCCTGCCAACTATGGCGCAACCAGGGTTTGGCACTCTAGTTATCCCCGATGGACTGCGCCCGGCAGCGGTTGCGCTTGCGGTTCAAGAGAGAGTCTCTCGGGGCGTGAAGTCACCCGTAGTGGTGGTGACATCCTCGGGACGCCAAGGCGCGAAGTTCGCCCAGGCAGCATCCGCCTGGACAACCGGCGTGGCCATGATGCCCTCTTGGGAGACCCTGCCGCACGAGCGACTTTCACCCCAGGTCGACACGATGGCTCGACGCGCCACTATTCTTCGTCGCCTGACCCATCCGCAGGATGATGTCCCAGGCGCGGGTCCCATCTCGGTTCTTGTGCTCCCAGTTCGAACCCTGATGCAGCCCCTCATCGCCGGAATCGGTGAGATCACCCCGGTGACCGCACACGTTGGAGACTGGATCGATCCAGGTTTACTCCAGGAGCAGCTGGTCGCACTGGGATATGAAGCAGTGGATATGGTGGAGAAGCGCGGACAGGTGGCTGTGCGTGGCTCCATTGTTGACGTGTTTGTTCCCACCAGCCCCCACCCGCTCCGCCTGGAGCTCTTTGGCGACAAAGTTGAGGAAATCCGCCACTTCAACCTGTCCGACCAAAGGACCGTTGGGGACGCCGAGGGCGGACTGTGGGCGCCCCCCGCCCGCGAGTTCCTCCTCACCCAGCAGGCGCGGGCGAAAGCGCTTGCGGCGCAGTCCGACCTGCCGGGAGCGCGAGAGATACTTGAGTTGGCAGCTGAGGGAATTTATGCGCCGGGTCTTGAAGCGTTGGCGCCCTCGTTGGTGTCCGGTATGGAGATGCTCAGCGACCTGATTCCGCAGGACTCACTTTTCATCCTTGATGAGCCGGAAAAAACGCTGGCCAGGGGCACTGACCTCCTGCGCACGGCCGACGAGTTTCTTTCTGCTGCCTGGGGTAGCGCTGCCGCCGGTGGGGCGATTCCTCTCTTGGCCCAGGATGCATCTTTTGTGCCTTTTGAGGACATATGGGGGCGCGGTCCCTCAAGGGCGTGGTGGGAGTTCACGGCGTTGCCGCCACCCGCCCTCGCCGATGCCATGGTGGATGAGCAAGACACCACCATTCCAGATGAGGGCGACAGTGGCGATGCTTCCGGTGCGTCGGTGGAAGCAGTGGTGGTTAGCCCCAGACTCGCGCGCGTCGGAGGGCGTGACGTGCAGCCCTACCGCGGTGAGTTCGACCGCGCGACGGATGACTTGCGTTCATTGGCAGGGCGTGGGTGGCGCCTCATCGTTACGGTGCCAGCTCCTGGGGCTGGTCGCCGCATTGTTGAGGTGCTGCGCGAACGTGACGTTGTTGCCCGGCTGGTTGAAGATGTCACCGCTGATGATCCGGTGGGCGTGGTTGCGGTTATTCCCGCTCCGGGTAACACCGGGTTTGTCATGCACTCTGAGAACCTCGCCATTCTCACCGAGCAAGATCTGACGGGGCGTGCTGGCGCGAACACTCGGGACATGCGCAAACTTGCCGCTAAACGAAAGAAGGGCATCGATCCCCTGACGCTACGAATCGGTGACTTTGTCGTCCATTCCCAACACGGCATCGGGAAGTTCCTCGGTATAGAGACCAGAACGACGGGTAAGGGTGAGGATCGGGTCCAGCGCGACTACCTGGTGATTGAGTACCAGGCCGCGCGGCGTGGTCAACCCGGGGATAACCTCTATGTTCCGACAACTTCGTTGGACCAGGTTTCGGCCTACTCCGGGTCAGATGCTCCCAAGCTATCCAAGATGGGTGGGGCTGACTGGGCAAAGACTAAGCAGAAGGCCCGCAAGGCGGTCATGGAGATCGCCGCGGAGCTCGTGCGCCTCTACGCGGAACGTGCAAAGGCGGAAGGGTACGCTTTCGCTCCTGACACGCCGTGGCAGCGCGAGCTTGAAGACGCCTTTGAGTACACGGAAACCCCTGATCAGTTGGCGACGATTGATGAGGTGAAGGCGGATATGGAGAAGCGGGTCCCGATGGATCGGCTTCTGACCGGCGACGTCGGGTACGGCAAGACCGAGGTCGCTGTGCGTGCTGCATTTAAGGCCGTTCAGGATGGGAAGCAAGTTGCGATCCTCGTGCCCACAACGCTGCTTGCCCAGCAGCACTACGACACCTTTGCTGAACGCTATGCGGGTTACCCCATCAAGGTTGCACAACTGTCCCGCTTCACGTCGCCCTCGGACGCCACCAAGGTCAAGGCGGGCCTTGCCGACGGCACCGTTGACGTCGTTATTGGCACCCACACCCTGTTGACAGGGTCAGTCCAGTTCAAGGACTTGGGGCTGGTTGTGGTTGATGAGGAACAGCGATTCGGGGTGGAACACAAGGAGACCCTGAAAGCGTTGCGAACCAACGTCGATGTGCTGTCCATGTCCGCCACGCCAATCCCCAGGACCCTGGAGATGGCGATCTCTGGCATCCGCGAGATGTCGGTGTTGCAGACCCCTCCAGAAGAGAGGCAACCGGTCCTCACTTTTGTGGGACCATACTCGAACGCCCAGGTCGCCGCGGCAGTGCGTAGGGAGCTACTGCGGGACGGCCAGGTCTTCTTCGTTCACAACCGAGTCGATTCGATCAATAAGGTCGCGGCAGGACTTCAGGAGCTGGTGCCGGAAGCCAGGATTCGGGTGGCGCATGGAAAACTGTCCGAAGCCGAACTTGAGAAGACAATCATTGATTTCTGGAATCACGAGTTTGACGTACTAGTTTCCACGACCATCATTGAGACCGGCCTCGACATCTCTAACGCCAACACCCTGATCGTTGACCGGGCAGACACGTTTGGACTGTCGCAGCTTCACCAGTTGAGGGGTCGCGTTGGACGAGGACGGGAGCGGGCGTATGCCTACTTCCTCTACGGCACCAACAAGACTTTGTCTGAGACCGCCCTCGAACGACTGCGAACAATCGCTTCCAACACCGATCTGGGTGCAGGGCTTGCCATCGCACAAAAGGACCTGGAGATCCGTGGGGCAGGAAACCTGCTGGGTGGCGCGCAGTCAGGTCACATTGAAGGTGTGGGCTTTGACCTGTACATACGCATGGTCTCCGAAGCTGTCGCGGCGTTCAAGGGGGAGAAGGTTGAGGACACGACGGATGTGCGCGTTGAACTGGCGGTGGATGCTCACCTTCCGGAAGAGTACGTGCCGGGCGAACGCTTGCGCCTAGAAACCTACGGGCGCATCGCGGCGGTGACGAATGATGTCAGCGAGGCCGAACTGCGCGAGGAGCTTACCGACCGATTTGGCCCGATTCCACGCGAGGTTGATCTGATGATTGCCGTGGCGAGACTACGAGAGAAGCTGCGGCAGGCGGGCATAACGGAGGCCCTGACACAGGGGCGTTACCTGCGTCTCGGACCGGTACAGCTCCCCGAATCGAAGGCACTTCGACTGCAACGTCTCTATCCTGGTACCACCATCAAGCCGGCGGTTCGCCAAATCCTTGTGCCGATCTCACGACCGAGCATGGCTTCAGAGTCATCCCCGGCCGATGAGGAGCTTCTAGAGTGGGTTGAGAACCTGTTGAAAGTCCTCAGTGCTCCAATAGCGCGGAGTTAGGGGCCCGAGTTTGTCGTACACTGGGAAGCGGAGATTTCCACGAAGGGGGCGAAGTGGCTCGAGCCTATAAATTTCGATCCATTGGTAAGACACTGGCCGCAGCGGCACTCGCTTCGGCGGTTGCACTAGGACTTTCTGCCTGTGGCACATCAGGTAGTCCGGGAACTGCGTTCATTGTGAATGGTGAAAGCTTCTCAGAAACGGACCTGACAGACACTGTTACGCAGTGGGCTGAATTGTCCGGGGTTGAGGTTCCTCGTGATCAGATGGCTGGGTTTCTTGTTGAGACCACTGTCCGACTTCAGGCAGCAGATGAAGTTGGGGTTGGGCTGAGTGAGGAAGATGTGCAGCAGACCCTAGAGGGTACGCTGGCGCAGGCGAACAGTGACTTGTCAGTCAGTCAGATTATTCCCCCTGTTCGTGAAATGTTCCGCGACCTGCTACTGGTCAACACCGTGCAGAGTGGCGCTGTGAGTGAAGAGCAGATCACTGAGATGAACACCCTGATTTCGGATGCATCCATCACACTAAACCCGCGTTACGGCACTTTCACCGACGGGCAGATTCAAGCTCCCGGTGCCCTGCCGGGAACGGTAACGGGAAATCTGCTTGAAGAGATCCCTGTCGGCTAAGGCCAACTAAGCTGTTCCTACTAAACCTGTTCGACAATCCACTGCTAAATAAGGAGAAACACCGTGGCAATGATCGAAGACATTGAAGCACGCGAGATTCTGGACTCCCGCGGCAACCCGACCATCGAAGTTACCGTCTACCTTGAAGACGGTGCAGAGGGCACCGCAGGTGTTCCCTCCGGTGCCTCCACCGGCGCATTTGAGGCAGTAGAGCGTCGCGATGGTGATGAGAACCGCTACCAGGGTAAGGGCGTCCAGGACGCCGTTGACGCTGTTGGTGAAGTCCTCGCCCCCGAAATCATCGGGCTTGATGCTCGCGATCAGCGCGAAATTGATCGTGTCATGCTGGAAATCGATGGCACCCCCAATAAGGGAAAGATTGGCGCAAACGCCATTCTCGGCGTTTCACTTGCAGTTGCACGCGCCGCTGCTGAGTCCGCTGAACTTCCCCTCTACGAGTACCTGGGTGGACCGAACGCACACGTCCTGCCGGTACCGATGATGAACATCCTCAACGGTGGCTCCCACGCGGATACCAACGTTGACATTCAGGAGTTCATGATCGCTCCCGTTGGCGCCCCCACATTCCGTGAGGCACTGCGCATGGGTGCAGAGGTCTACCACACGCTGAAGGCCGTCATCAAGGAGCGTGGACTCTCCACCGGTTTGGGTGACGAGGGCGGTTTTGCTCCCGATCTTCCTTCCAACCAGGCAGCCCTTGACCTCATCGTTGAGGCGATTGAGCGCGCTGGCTACAAGCCGGGCGAAGATGTTGCGCTGGCACTGGATGTTGCCGCTACCGAGTTCTTCAAGGATGGCGCCTACCAGTTCGAGGGCGAGCCGCGCTCGACCGAGTACATGGTCGACTACTACGAGAAGCTAATCACCGACTACCCGCTGGTTTCCATTGAGGATCCGCTGTCAGAAGATGAGTGGGATGCGTGGAAGGCACTGACCGACGCCATTGGTGACCGTGTCCAGATCGTTGGTGACGACCTGTTTGTCACCAACCCGACCCGTCTGGCACGCGGTATCGAAACCGGTACTGCAAACGCCCTCCTTGTGAAGGTCAACCAGATTGGTACCTTGACTGAGACCCTTGAGGCTGTTGAGGATGCTCACCGCAATGGCTACCGCACCATGACCTCCCACCGCAGTGGTGAGACAGGCGACACCACTATTGCTGACCTGGCAGTTGCTACCAACTCCGGTCAGATCAAGACTGGTGCACCTGCCCGCTCAGAGCGTGTTGAGAAGTACAACCGTTTGCTCCGCATCGAGCAGGAACTGGGCCAGGATGCTGTTTACGCAGGCCGCAGCGCATTTCCTCGCGCTTCGTTCTAGTGTCTCGTTGCGCGTGAACTAACGCGTAGTCGTCAGGGCCCCCGGTTTTTACCGGGGGCCCTTGGCGTGGTGGATTTGGCAATGACCCGACTTCCGACAAGATGGACACTATGAGTTCCACATCCGGCCCCCCGCAGCGCCCTCGTGCGCGCGCCATGCTGGATGCGTCGGAGAAGCAGACGGTGGGGGCCCCGGAACGAGAAGTATCACGAAGGGCGCCTTCGTCCTCGACACTGAAGACCGCGACCTCGCCGCGGACGACCTCAAGTGGGATTGCAACCCGGGCCAGGAAGCCCACTACCGGGTCTTTTCGGCCCTCCACCCCCCGGAAGGAAACCTCCTTCACTTGGGGTGGTCGAAAGGGCAGCGCCGGGCGTCCCGGAAGCAGTGGGACGAAAAACCATTCCAAACCAGCAGCTCAGAAGCCTGCGGATGCTGCGAAAGCACCACGGCGCCCGATCAAGATTCATACCAAGCGCGCGCCAATGAAATGGACTTTTGGGGGCCTGACCATTTCGGTGAGGTTGTTAGTAGTACTGGCGGTCGTTGGGGTCCTTGTTGTGACACTCGTGCCCCTGGGTCTGCAGTGGGTGAAACAGGAGCAGGCGTATCATTCCGCCGTCAATGAGGTGGCGACCGCCCAGGCGCGAGTCGAAGAGCTGCAAGGTGAGTTGGAGCAGTGGAATCAAGAGGACTACATCGCGGCTCAGGCTCGGGAGAGACTGGGATACGTTAGACCCGGCGAAACCCAGTATGTGATCACCGATGCGCCAGAACCCGAAGAGGACAAGGAGCACACGGTCGCACATAACAATGCGACAGGGCCGGACAAGCCGTGGGCCTGGACGGTATTGGAGTCCCTCAAGAATGCTGATCAGCCACCGGCCTCAGCGGGCCTCGTTGACTCGTCGACGAATGGCGAGGGCGGATAGTTACGACGATGCAGAAGGATGGATGAGAGATGACGTGGTTGCAGGGAGTGCGGTGGGACGAAGCGGACCGAGAGGCAGTCATTTCGGACCTGGGTCGCGAACCGCGGGGTGTCGTCGGAGTTGGGGCGCGCGGCACTGACGGACACCCCCTCGTCCTCGTCACTTCCCCGAGGCTGCCCGACGGAACGCCGTTCCCGACCACCTTCTACCTGACAGACGCGACGCTCACAGCCGCATGCTCACGGCTGGAGGCAGAACACTTCATGGAGCAGCTCAACGCATCTTTGGAAGAAGATGCCGGCTTTGCCACCCTCCATGAAGCCGCTCACCAGGACTACCTTTCCCGCAGGTCCGAGGTCGGTGCCGTAACGGGAACCGGGGAGGTTCCCGAAGTTGCGGGCATAAGCGCAGGTGGGTTGCCGAACCGCGTGAAGTGCCTGCACGCCCTCGTCGGACACGCCCTCGTGGCAGGACCCGGAGTTAACCCAGCGGGGGACGCCGCTCTGGAAGAGATGAAGCGTCGGGGCTTGATTCCCGCGGGTTTCAGGGCAGTCTCGGCACAAGAACTTGCTGAGGGCGTCGGCAATGACGACTGACGTGGTCCGCGTCGCCGCAATCGATTGCGGGACAAACTCGATCCGCCTCCTGATTGCCGATGTGCCGCAGGGGGCCGAGGACGCGCGCGACCTCAAAGACGTTGAGCGCGACATGATCATCACTCGCCTGGGTCAAGGAGTTGACCGCACCGGAATGCTTGATCCCGCAGCAATCCAGCGAACCCTGGACGCTGCACGCCTATACCAGGAGCGTATTGAGGATGCTGGCGTGGCGGACGTGATCATCGCGGCGACCTCTGCGAGTCGAGATGCGTCCAACCGGGCCGACTTTGTTGAAGGTATTCGCGCGATCACGGGGATTGAACCGAGGGTCATCACGGGTGCGGAAGAGGCCGCATTGTCTTTTGTTGGCGCCATTTCTTCGCTGCCGCGTGACCTCAAGACGCCCTACCTGGTTGTGGATATTGGTGGGGGATCAACGGAGTTCGTCCTCGGTCATTCCGAGGTAGAACAGGCCGTGTCGGTGAATATGGGGTCGGTTCGAGTCACGGAGAGATTTGGTCCGGAACCATGGACGCCGGACAAGCAGGCGGCCGCCAGGGCTTGGATCGATACCCAACTCGACGTGGCTGAGGGTTCCGTGGACTTCGCGGCTGCCCGGACGGTCGTGGGAGTGGCGGGCGCAGTGACTTCATTGGCGGCACTGATCGCGCAGGTCCCGGAGTATTCCCCGGACGCCACCCACGGCTTGATCCCAACGGTCGAACAGTGGGCCTCCGCCCTCGACCACATGGTCAACGATTCGGTGGAAGAGAAGTCACGGCAGCCTGCCATGCCACCTGGG
>RRZT010431448.1_pt1 | contig 12561 bp, 10 predicted proteins | sample 2165551 | NCBI WGS metagenome assembly RRZT01 (sample SAMN10456910, study PRJNA506462) | wastewater metagenome | biome: wastewater; feature: sludge; material: wastewater sludge; isolation source: wastewater sludge with Escherichia coli K12::gfp cells carrying plasmid... | place: USA: Moscow, Idaho... | reverse complement strand
TCTAGAAAAGGTAGTCAAAAAGGTAGTCATTGGGTTGATTTATACTGCAATATAGTGAAATTCAAAATTTCAAGAATCGCTCTAAATCAAGCTTTTACACGTCTACTGACGTGTACTGAACCCTTACTTGACTTCCTTAAACATAAAGTATCCTTAAATTCTAGCATCCTTAATCCCTATAAATAAGGGTTTTCTACCACTCTACCTTTCTGAAAAAGTGAAAAGGTAGAGAAAAAGGTAGAGACTAACACAGTTGCTTTAATTCTTTCATTTTAGCATTGTAAATGTTTACAGCTTCGACTTTTCTTTTCGGCGCTAACTCAGCATATGCGTCCATCGTAGTTGTTATTGACTTATGCCCCATTCTCACTTGCAATTCTTTCCAGTTAGCTCCTGCATTTAATAACATAGATGCGTGAGTATGTCTGAAAAGGTGGAATCCATAATCAGGTAAACCAACTTCAATCAATCTCTTTTTCAATGTCGTCCGTTCATTTCTATCACACATGAAAGCACCGTATATTGTTGGGAAAATCAATTCCGATTTTGGCAAATCATGACTTTCAAAATATCGATTCATTTCTTCATGAAATTCTTTCAAACGTTCCAGAACTTCTAAGGGAACAGATACATTTCGAAAACCTGCATCACTTTTAGGGGTTGGCTTACAAATTACCTTTCCTTTGATACCTAGCTTCTTGTCAGGATTTTTCCACATCAGCGTTTTACTTACTGAAATTTCGGAATGTTCCATATCCAAATCGCTAATCTTCAAGGCAAGTAATTCATTAATTCTCAAAGCAGAACATAACAATGTTTCACAAATGATTTTAAACCTTCGATTTCCTCTTGTGTTTGGTAAGGTGGTAAGATAGAGAAGCCATTTTGCTAAATCTTCATCATGCAATACCATGACACGCTCTTTGTTTCTTTTGGGTTTTGGTGGAATTTTGATGGAACTCACAGGGTTTTTCTCTAAATTACAATGTGTAATCCCAAAATCGAAAATATCACTCAATTTATGTGCCATTGCACCGAAATCTTGTGCATTTCCTTTTTTGTTTAGCTTCCCTTTATCTACCGCATCTCTTGCATTATTTGCCATTTCAGTAACCCATAATTGAACATCTGATGCATCTATTTGTTGCGGTTGAAAGTCTCCAAATTTTGGAATGATATAATTATCCAAATATCCACGAACTCGGTTTAAAGTGTTTTCTGATGATACCAGCGTTTTATAACTTCGGTACCATGCTTCCGCTAAATCTTCGAGAATATGAACCTCAATCCGTTCCTTTTTGGTAAATCCATTTTTCTCAAATTCTAACTTTGCCCTATTACTTTTTCGATCAAGTTCTTTCAAAGTTCTTGCTGTAATAGTTGTAGTAACCTGTTTCCCAGTCTTCACATCCACACCAAGATAAACACCTTTTTGGGAGTAACTAATCGCTCCGTTTTGTTTGATTTTCTTTTTTACTTTTGAACCTTTGTATTCTATTACTTCAATTTGCATTTCTTACACCTCTGAACTCGGAAAAATTCAAAAAGGTGCTAAAATATTTTCTGCTACATCTTTGTAGTTACTCATATTTTAGCACGTTTTGATTAATTCGTCATAAAATCAATGACATCTTTTAGTTGATAATAAACTGTTCGAGTGCATTCTATCGGTGGTTCAAGACGTTTTAAACCAAGCTTTTCCCAACTTTTCAGCGTATTTGGGGAAATATCTAAATACTCCAATAGCTCTTTTTGTGTTAGTAAAACGAAAGGAGTTTTCTTGTTCTCACTTTGCACTATCAGTTTACGCATCAGCTCTATGAGCTCTTCTATTTCTATTCCTGTGTCTTTTTTCATGTTATAATTACCTCGTATTATTTTTTTATGAGCTCTGATTGCCGTCAGAGCTTTTTACATTTCTTGATTTCCACGTAGTTTCAGGTGGATTTTTTTGATAGATTTCTCCATCTTCATTTACATCAATTTGATAAATTGAAATTTCCGCTTCAAACTCATTCGTACAGAGATTCTTCGTTCCTATTACAAATGATGGAGAGAAATTTGAAAAATAGTCATCTGATAGTTTTTCAAAGGAAATTTCAGGTTTTTTCAACCCTCTACTCACAAAATATCTAGGTTGATGATATGCACTTGGATTTTCGAGTAATTCTTTTGTTATATATTTTGTGATATAACTTGATGATTTTTCTCTACTTTGTATTTTCGATACCGTACTAAATCCCTTATTCCAATTTTCAGCATTATATATCTGAACACCTTTCTTTTTTATCAGTCTATTGCTTTTGGGATAACGTGCTTCTTTTAGTAATGGGGAAAATCTCCCCGTTACACCGTGAAAATGTATTCTTCCCGATTTGTGTAACTCAGGAATGAACAAATAATCAAACTTACCATATTTTTCACGTTGATATTTCAGCCACGCCTGAAGTTGTTTTCTCGAATACTCGTAGTTTTTTGCATTAACTTTCCTATCATCAAAAGTTAAAGTCCAAAACAGATCGAACTCATTCGCAACGCAGTAATATTTTATTTTTCTTTTTATCCGAAAAGCTTGTTGCAACAAGCGCAGTTTCTTTTTTTCTTCCTCGTTGATATCATCAGTATCTGGAACTTTTTTCTTAAAGTAATTTCCTTCTTCTGAAACTCGAATCCTACTTTCCCCATATCGAATAATTTCAATATGATTTTCAAATCGAATTACTTTTGCATCATATAAAATTGTCATTTTAATCCTTACTTTTTCAGCTTATCTTGCGTGTATGTCAAGTAACACGCAAGACCTATCTCAGGCTATGGGCTTCGCCCTCCGCCTGAGATAATTTCTTTAATGTTTTCTTAAATGGAAGTTTTTCATCATCGTAATACGGACTAATAAACTTTTTTGGAACATCAGAAATGCCATCCAAAATAATTAATCCCCCATAATTAGAAGTATCTACTTGTGGCAAGTCTTTTAATCCTATACCGAAAAACTGTTGCACTTGAATTTCAGAAGGTCTCCCAAGGTATATCAGAGCTCCCATATTTGATTTTGCTATACTGTCTCCCAACAAAGTTGCAGGAAACGCTTGCCCAGAAACAACAAGTGTTATATTAGCCTGCCGAGATTTAACGATAAGAGAGAGAATTCTTTCTGAAATTTGGGGCATTAACCTTTCAGCGGGTTTCTTTAATTTATCTTGTGCCTGTGTCGCAGAAGATAATGCTAATAACTCATCACAGACAATTAAAATATTTCCTTCATTGGGAAATTTCTCAACATAAGTGGTATCTACTTCATCAGCTTGATTTTTATTTATTTTGCAATATCTTTTTTCCATTTCAATAATAGCATCATCTAGTAGATTCAAAGTTTCCTCCGCAGTTGTTGCTGTTGGAATATTAGCAAACCTTCCAGATTGAGCAAGAAACGCATTTTTTCCGTCAATGATGCAACAATTATTATTTGGATTATTTGCAAGAAAAGAAATGATGATAGCTTTGATAAAAGTCGTCTTTCCGCTTCCTGTTTTTCCAATTACTGCCATCATCGGTTGTTTAGTTATATTCCAAAACAATCGTTCCGTAAGTTGAATATTTACTAAAACGGATTTTTTTAGCTTGTTCAAATCATCAATTACAATTCTTTTATCTTCTTCGTGAGAAAAAATAATTTCGATACGTCCTTCTTTAAATTGCTTATCTTCTAAAAACCATTTCTCCCCTGTTTCTTTAATAAGAAACCCTTGTAGTCGTCTAGGAATATCTTTTTCCATTTCATAATTTACATGACCACCAGTCATAAGAGCAATGTGAATTTCCTGTCTTATTATTCTATATATCCATTTAACAGACTTTGTTTGAGCAAATGAATCATCATGATTTCTCAGCAAATCTGCTTCCTCTGTAAATTTTCTGAGAAGATTTTCCACTTTCCAAGTTTCGATAGGAGAATATTTAGAATGAAAGATTTTCCACAAAATTATCATCACTACCAAAACCAACAGAATTAAGAGCATAATTTTAATAGATGTACTATTAAAAATTAGTTTCTTTGAATTTATGCTAGGTAATACGTTTTTCACATTTAAAACCAGTGTTGTTATAACTGTTATGAAAACCCAACTTTTTCCAATAAATACTACTTTTCTTTTTTCTCTATATTTTATTTGTGCTTGGTTCTCATCTACCTTCAAGCGACAACCACCTAAAAAAGGAGGTTGTCTTGAAAGGAATTCAATAATTTTTTCTACCATATTAATCGCCGAAATCACTTTTCGCGTTTCCAGTCAGAATAGCTCTCGCCATATCAATAAGATAAAAAACGCGTTTTAAATTTATTTCTTCTTGATTAAGTGAATCGTCAATTTCGTTTAAATAAGCCCACACATTCAACTCAATCTTTGATAATTCTCGGTTATTTTTCTTTTCCATTTACTTTTTCCTCCTGAATAGCTACTTTACCAGATAAGTTCAAGACCAGTTTTAATCCTCGCCAACCACCATTTCCACTAAAACCTTGTTCCCATTTGAGCATGACATCCGCATTTTCAACTGGAATGTCAGCGCCGATAAAATCCTCGGGATTAATAGAAAGTAAGTCATCATCTGAACCGACTAACTCTAATGTAATCGGCTTTAACTGCTTCGGATCAATTCCATTTTTTTCCATCATTTCCGCGATTTTGGTTTCTACACCTTGAGCCATAATCTTTTCTCTTGTTCCTTCAAGCACTTCTCCTGATTGCGTTCGTTTAGGAACAATTCGCATAGAAATCACGCGTAAAATATCAACCTTCTTTGCATTCTTCACAATCACCTTCGATAATTCTGGACTTTCAATTGTAATCATTCGTTTCTCCTTGTAATGTAGCTATTGGCGAAGCTACATTTTTTCTCATGAGTTCGCCCCTCTTGTAATAAAATTTGTTAGACGTCTTACAATTATAAGATTACACGAAGTTTTATTTTCCATCTCTCGAATTTATACAAAAAATAACCTGAGGTTAAAAAAAAGAAATGACTTACATTCGTCATCCCTTTTAAAAATTATTCATCTGAGTTTTCACTTAGACTTTCTAGTATCGGTTGTATATCACTAATAACAGATTTTAAAACATCCACTTCTAAATTTAAGTCATTTTTCATTTCTGTTAGAGCTACTTCACTATTCAAGCAAGAAAACATAGTTAGTCCTAAATCCAATACCGATTGTTTTGTTGAACTTACAGAATTATCATTTCCTAATACATCTTTGATAAAGAAAGAGAGTAACGAATCAACATCCTTGGGTACACCTCTTTTCACCGATAACATTTTTAGCATCGGTTTTAGAATTTTATTCAACTCGTTTATATATTTTTTATCCTGAGAATAGTCTTTGTCATTTTTTAAGAAAACATATGTCAAATAAAGAAGGAATTTTTGTTCTCCATTCTGCCTAATATAATCGTTCATATTCGTCTGAAAATCAACTTGAGGAATTAATTCAATTTTATAAGCGAAATTAATAACTTCTTTCTTGTTAGGATAAATGAAATTATTGGGAGCATATTCTATTTTCAAAAAGAATCCTTCACCCCTCATTTTTTCTAGTAATTCTTCACACTCTTCTTCACTGTATACTTCTTCAACAAATTCCGAATTAAGTACAGCCTGTATATAATCTTTCGGTTCCCCATATTTCAACCAATCTTCACTCAATTTGTAGTATTCTGCAAATTTTGTAAAAAATTCTTTGGGGATTTTACGATTGTCGCTTCTCATCTCTTTTATTTTTTTTCTATCTGTTTTATTTGGAGAAATGATTTTATTCAAGAGGTTAATTTCTGAATGCACCCAAATTGCATTGATAATATTTAACACCGTTTCCTTTTTTTCTTGAAGAAAATTTTTATTTTGCAAATTTTCTTCACTCTTTCCTAGTGAATCGTATTTCTTTAATACTTCATCTAGCTGGTATTTCACTTCTTCTTCTGGATTATCATTTGTTGTCTCAAAAATTTTTTTAGCTATTTTTTTTACATCAATATCTGAAATCTTTTTATCTTTATCATCGAAATAATCATTAGTATTTATAATACATTCCTGAATATCTTGTAAGCCCTTCTCAATTTCTTTGAGACCGCCTTTTCTCTCCTTTTCAAACAAACTATCTATTCTTTCAAAAACCTCTTTATTCACTATTCTTATTTTGTTATAAGATTCAAGCATATTTCCACCTCACTTCTGAAGTCCAGCAACAATCTCATTAATCTTATTCTCAATCTCTTCCAAAGGAACAATAAACCACTCATTCGCTTTTACAAAATCCCCATCCTGAAAAACAACTTGTTTATCACTAAAGGCATGATGCAAAGTGCGTTCAATTTTTTGAGCAGAAACATTTTGAATTTGAGCAGATAAAACTACATGAACAGGGGCATTCAAATAAGTAACTTCATTTGATGCATTCGCAATTCTGTCTGATACTTCGCCACTTGTAAACCCGATTTTGTACAAATTTTTCATGCCTGAAATCGCTGGATTATTACTTAGCGACTGCAAAACATAAATATATCCAGTTGTATATTCCATACCAAAACTTTCAGCAACAGTGTTTGTATCAACAACATCTGTAACCATACGACCATGACGTTCTTTGGCGTATAAAGATGATGCTAGCGAACGAAATAGTAGATTCTTATTCTCGGTACCATTTTCATAGACAACGTGCATATTCGCATTTCTGTCGCCTTTATGATCCGTATAAAAATCATCAATTGAAACAACATACATCATCACACCATTTTGCACATAAAAACGATTTTCTTGAATATCGTAATTATCAAAGGAAATTATTTTTCTATCACCACGTGCAATTTCTGCATGAACTTTTTCAAAAAGTTTTTTATACTCTTCAAAATGACTTGCATGTTTTCTTCTTCCGATTTTACTCGCAGCATTAATGGTTTTCTTATAACGTGAAACATCTAGTAGATTATCAAGTTCATCGCCACCAAGTAAATCATCATCTAAAATATCATCTAGTCCTTTACTTGATACATCAACAGAATCAAATGGATTTCCTTCAAGCAATTCTTCATTCTCTTTTGAAAGCAAATCCAAAGTATCATATTTTTTTACTTTTTCAGCACGATCAGGTTTGTCTCGAAAACCTCGAAGTCTCGCCCATAATGCTCTTTCATTCGACCATTCTTTAGTTCTTTGCGGTTCTCGACCATTTTCGTTGATAAAATCTATGATTTCTTGAAATTTTCTAACTTCTGGGTCTACTTTTTCAACTTTTTTCTTAACAACTTCCCTTGTCAAATCATCAAACTTTTCATCGAGAAAAATACTATCTAAGTCCATTATCATTTGCGTTTCTCTCTCTTTCTAATTTTATTTCTCTGAGTTTTATCAATGCAAATGCTAAATATCTTTCACCTTCATCTTTACTATTCTTATCAGGATTTCTACCATTTTCGGCTTCAAAAATTTTCGATTGATTAAATGCTTGAACCAATTGTTTTTCTGTGAATTCATATTTATTGGATGAGATATAATCTTGAATAAATTTCAAAGTAGGTGCATCAATATCTTTACTTAATACCTCATAGGCACGTTGGAACGGATTGACTTCATCGATCAATTCAATATTTAATTCTTCAATATTAATAAATTTATCCGCCATTTTGATTATTTCTCTACTCCCATCTTGAGATGAAGTTGTTGATGAAGAGGAAATATTAATATCCGCAACGGCATGTTGTCTAACTGTTTCAAGTTCTTCAGTAGAAAGCTTAGGGTAACGTTCAATAATGACACGAGGAATCAAGACTTTATTAATTATTTTTGCATCCGTATCAGACATAATCGCATTTTGAATTACTTTACTCTGTAGAATACTTGATTTTAAATCAGCCATATCATTCTCAATAATACGTTTCGTATTTTCAGTAGTATCTGCTGGTTTCAATCCTCTAATAGAAATATCACCTGGTTTATCTTTCTTATCATCTTTCGGCTTAAAATTATAAACAGGTGCCAAGACTTGTTCCATCAATAATGATGCAGAAATTGCCTTCATAATACTATTTACTGCGTATAAAACTTCATCATCTTGTGCATCAGGTTGTGCAATTAGGTTTGTAAATTGAGCGTGTGTTTTATTTGAACTATCTCTAGTCACACGACCAATAATTTGAATCACTTCTGTAAGTGAATTACGGTAACCGATTGTCAAAGCATATTCAGCAAAAGGCCAGTCAAATCCTTCTTTTGCCATTCCAAGAGCAATGATAATATCCAACTTGTCTAAATCAGCAATATCATCTGTGATATTCGCTAAGTAATTAGACACTTTATCTCGTCCATCTTCATTAACCAAATCAGCCACTAAAAGATTTTTTCCATCAGTTCTTGAAATTTCATAAATTCCTTCTTCATTTTGATGAATTTCTCCTCCATCTGTGATTAAATCAAGAATTTCATCTACTTCACCATATTTATCTTTTGTAGATTCTCCTGAATTTACACTTGGAATATGAATAATTGTCTTTTTATTGACATCAATTACTTTTCCAACAGCATCAATGTAACTTCCATCCTTAATACGATAAAAACTATATCCCATCGCAAATGATTTTAAATATTGATAACCTTCTAGTTGTTCATAATAAGTGTAGGTAACCTTATCAAATTTATCCTCATCAGCAGGTTCTAAAATTTGCACAGAATCTCCACGAAAATATGAACCAGTCATTGCTAAAATTTGAGCAGTTGAATTTGTCATAATGCTTCGTAACGCATTTCCTAAAACAGAATTATCATCACGACTTACATGGTGGAATTCATCAATTGCTAATAATGAACCGTCAAAATCACTATCATCTAATTCTTCAAAGGCAAAACGTAAAGTTGCATGAGTTGCAATCAAAACGTTATCTTCTTCCTCATCTGATTTCATGAATTGAACAAATCTCTTAACCTTCGATTTATCTCCGCCACCAATTGTTAAATTATTTTCAGGTTTTACTTTCCAATCCCAGTAAAAACCGTATTTCATTAGTTCTGTATCTTTAAACGATTTCCCAATACTTCGTTCTGGAACAGCAATAATTACTTTCTTAACTCCTTGATTGTGCAATTTGTCTAACCCTACAAACATCAAAGCACGTGATTTCCCTGATGCAGGTGGAGCTTTTACCAATAGGTATTTTGAGTTCCGTTTTTCATAAACTCTAGCTTGCATTTCACGCATTCCAAGTTCATTTGTTTTTTTTGTTTGATTTTTATCAAAGTTAATCTCAAATAAGTTACTTGTCATTTGTTCATTTCTCCTCTGCTGTCATTTCTTGATATAGATTAAGTAGGGTTGATAATCGTTCTTCATCACTTTCAAATGGTTTTTGTTGATATGCTCTATCAATTATTCCATTAAGTTCTTCATGCTTTGTCTTCAATAAATTAGGAATGGTTTCTTTGTTGTATAAATCTGCTAAAGAGCCACCTTCATATTCTCTTAACTCTAATATTTCTAACATTACTCTGGAAATCTCATTTTTTCTTTGTGTTGAAAGTGATGGTATTGGAAAAGTATTATATACAAGTGTAGATGAATACCTATAGCGTGTTTCCATTTTTCCACCAATAGAATCTAACCACTCCATGTGCATCTTCGACTGTAAAATCCCTAAAATCCACAAAGTAGAATCAAAAATAACCATAGCTGAATCTGGAACTATCGTATCTTCTCTTGCAATCCCCATCGGAACAATAATTCTATTTTCAGATGAGACTCGTGGAATAATAATTGAATAGTATTTCCTATCCTTGTTTCTTATATCTTTATGAAAAGGTGCAATTTGTTTAAAGCGATAAGGTTTCTTTGCGTACTCATTTGTTGATTTTGTTTGTGTCTTAAGTCTCGCTTTTCTTACTATCTCCATTCTATCTTTTATGAAAATATTATCCTTTACCTTTTCATATTCTTCCTGATTCATCCATAATACTCTTCTGATTTTATCGTTAATTAGCTCATCACTTCCGATGTATTTTTTGAAATAATCTGTTAATTCTGGAAAAGACTTTACTGTTGTTTGATATTCTTCTTCTTCAAGTATTAATCCTCCTCCATCTGACGGTTTATTTCCATAAATCATCAATGGTAAACCCGACATTGATTTTTTCTGTTCTTTTATTGTAATTTTTCCACCTTCAACTAAATATGGACTTATTTCTTTGACTGTTTTCTTATCAAGTTCATAAAAAATTATTTTTCTTTTGTTATTCGATGATGACAGACCAATTATTACCACAGTTACTTCAGCATTGTTTTTTGCATTATTTCCCCACTTAAAAGATTGATATGCAAAATCAATATCCATACCTAATTCATATAGCTGTTTCCAAAAAACATCTACTTGTATTCCCTGACAAATAGAATTTGTACTAACAAACGCTAACTTACCATTTAAATTTTGAATGTATTTTGCGCCAAGAAAAAACCACCCTGTTATATAATCTAAATACCCACTTCCAACGACACCATCAAATAATGTTCTTATTTCATTCTTTTGTTCTTTATTTTGTTTAGAATGTCCATAATAAGGTGGATTACCCATTAAATATACTTCCTCGTCTATTGAACAAGACACGACTTTTTTCCAATCAATTTTTAAAGAGTTACCATGAATTATGTTTCCAGCATCTTTTAGAGGTAATAACTGTGCAAGACTTCCAGGAATAAATTCAATCATTTCTTCATTCATCTGATGCTCAGCAATCCAAAGAGAAAGTTTAGCAACTTCATGAGCGAAATCATCAATCTCAATTCCACTAAAATTCCCTAAATGAATACCTGATATCGGCATCATATCAGCAGTTTGAATTTCTTGTTGGAAAAGCATAATTTTTATTTCTAATCTGCGTAGTTCTTTATAAGTAATAATCAAGAAATTTCCAGATCCACAAGCTGGGTCTAAAAATTTAATTTTTGAAATTCGGTGTAATAATACATTCAAATCTTTTTCTATCTGACGTTTGTTTTCTTTTCTTGTTTTTTCTGTAATTTCTTTGATTTCATTTTCTTCATATTTATCTTTCAATTCATCAAAGGCATCATTTAATTCATCTAAAAACAAAGGCTTAATCAATTTCATGATATTTGGTACACTTGTATAATGCATTCCTGAAACATGGCGGTCCTCTTCAGATGCAACAGATTGAATCATAGAACCTAAAATATCTGGATTGATTTCTTGCCAGTTTAGTAACTCACCTGCTTCAATTAATAACTGTCTTGAAACTTTAGAAAAATTCAGGGAAACATGTTCTTCACCAAATAATTTTCCGTTTACATAAGGGAATTCTAACAACCATTCAGCTTTTCCTGAGCGATTAATTGTATTAATATCTAACACTTCGAACAATTCTTTTATCACTTGGTTAAAATCAGAACCATCTTCATTTGTTCTAGTTTTAAGTGAATCTGTAAAGATATTCTTTTTCATGATTCCTGTATCTTCAGCAAACAATAAGAATAAAACACGAATCAAGAATAAGTTAAATGCATGTTCATCAGCATTTGGGTTGTCTTTTGCAATTACATCATATAATTTTGCAAAACGTTCCGCTGCTTTTCTATCTGCGGGATTTTCTGCTTGATAATCCGCTTTTTCAATTCCGTTTAAGGCTAAAAAGAAATCTGCATTTGCTGGGAGTTCCTTAAATTGTATGTTCAACGTTGCTCTTGTTTTGGTATCAACTGATGCGAAGCTCTCAAAGTCAGTTGTGATAATGTAGCGAGGTTTTGATTTTTGGTCTGAAATCTCTTGCTCTATGGTATCAATTGCAACCACCACGTCTTCTGATACTTCTCCATAAAAAATTTTATTTTTTATAGTGAAATCCTTACCATCCTCAACCTGCTTTTTAGCTCTAGTGATAGATGCTTTTGGAATATCATAAAAAGAAAGAAAATCTGAAATGAAATTTGCTTTGTCTTTAGTCTTGATTAATTTAGAAATTCCATCTTCGATTTCTGTAATGTTTAATTGTTTATTTTTCGCCATCGCCCTAATACTCTCCTCAACAGAGTTCTAGGACAACTTTGTTATTTTACAAACATAAAAACATCCCTTTGAGAAGTTCTTTGATGTCTTACAACAAAGAGACCTAGGTCTCGAAATTATTTATTACCTTAATTATATCATTCAATCCCACTTTATAGGTATTTATTCTCATTTTAGACAACAAAAAAACGCCCATTTCTGAGCGTTTTAAGTTCAATTTTTCCGATTTAATTTCTACAAAAAGGTAGAGAAAAAGGTAGAGATTGAACTGATTTTTAATGAAATGTAGTGAATTTCGAAAAATCACAAATCCCATTAAATCAGGCTTTACACCGTCAACTGACGTGTAATGAACCTCTATTTTACTTCCTTAAAAATAACGTGTTTACGCAATTTTGGAGAGTATTTTTTAAGTTCAAGACGGTCAGGGTTGTTACGTTTGTTTTTTTGAGTCAGGTACAAACGTTCGCCAGATTCTTTGTGTTCAAGAGTAATATTTACGCGC
>RRZT011228838.1_pt1 | contig 12563 bp, 10 predicted proteins | sample 2165551 | NCBI WGS metagenome assembly RRZT01 (sample SAMN10456910, study PRJNA506462) | wastewater metagenome | biome: wastewater; feature: sludge; material: wastewater sludge; isolation source: wastewater sludge with Escherichia coli K12::gfp cells carrying plasmid... | place: USA: Moscow, Idaho... | reverse complement strand
CAGCATTGTTTGAATGCGAAACGGTTGACAATTCAAAAGTTACAAATACCGTTCATCTGCCGAAAATATCAGCCGACTTCTTCAAGACTGATGTTAAAGACAAATTTGACGCTATCGAACTTATACCCGAAAGTATTATCACAAAAAAGGTTACTGTATCGTATTCCGACAGTCTTTCTAAAGTATGCGTTATCGAACGTCATCATAATTTAGGTACAAAGGGTATCGGATTTGTAACCAATTACGGAATTACAAACGGTGCTATCGCCACTTCTATCGGTCACGACAGCCATAATGTAATCGTTATCGGCGATAACGACAGCGATATGGCACTTGCCGTAAATACTCTCGGTACAAGCGGCGGTATTGCAGTTTGTTCAGAGGGTAAAGTTATCGCGTCAATGACTCTTGATATTGCGGGACTTATGTCCGTAAAATCAGCCGATGAAGTTACAAGAGAACACGATAACCTTTACAGTGCCGCAAAAGTGCTTAATATAACAGATAAAATCGATCCGTTTTTGTCACTTGCATTTTTGCCGCTACCTGTAATCCCCGAAGTTCGTATTACCGATTCGGGACTTTTCGATGTTATTAATTTTAAATTTGTGGAATGATGTTTTATTTTGCGGAGGGGCGATCATTAGTCGCCCTTTTTCTGTTCCTCTATCACCCCATCAGTCGACTCTGTCGACAGCTCCCCTCTATGAGAGCCTTACTTGCCTCTCCTTGAGGAGAGGTGGCACGCAGTGTCGGAGTGGTGGCTGTTATTCGGCGTCCTTTTTCCATATTCCAACACGTTAAGGCAAGCCGATATGGCTTGCCTTATTTATTAATTTGTTGCACTTGTGTCGGTCGTATTATCCGTTGTTTTTTGTCTGCGACCGCCACCGAAACCCGAATTTGACTTTGTTCCTATCTTCGTTATACTGCTTTCAATTTCGGCACTTCCGACTTCTTCACCGCTTGCGTAAACCGTATACGTTTCACCTGTTTTAAGTTTATCCGATGAGTACACAATCTTACTTCCGCCTTTAACGGCTGTATACTCAGCGATTGTCTTACCGTTTGAATCAGTTATCTTAACTTCATCACCCGCGGAAATCTGTGAAGTTGTGTATGCCAAAATTACGTTTTGAGCAGAGTAACTGTTTGGACTTTCGTCCATACCGCTGCCGCTTACACCTATAATTGTACCGCCGTTTACTATAAACGCACCGTCTGTATCAAAAGCACTTTCTGCACCCATTGCCTGTGCGTCAACCGTAACAGTACCGCCATTGATGAACAATGAACCGTTTGAATCAATACCGTCTGCATCGGCAACTATTTTAATATTACCGTCGTTGATTTGGATATGATGTTCACTGTCCTGTTCATTACCCTCGGCTTGTTGCATATTCAGCGGTGTCATTTGTCCGCCGTTTGGGTCGCTTGACATATCCGGCGGTGTCATTTGATTACCGTCCTGTCCGTTTGACATTTCCGGCGGTGTCATTTGTCCGCCGTTTTGGTCGCTTGGCATTTCCGGCGGTGTCATTTGATTACCGCCCTGTCCGTTACTGTTTCGTCTGCCAATTTGACCTCTGCCGCCCTGCTGACCGCCTTGCATATTAGTACCGCCGCCGAAACCGCCGTTTTGATTTGCACCTGTACCGCCTGAATTAAATCCGTCATCACTTGCAGTTATGTCAATATTACCGCCGTTTATCGTCAAAATCTTCTTACTTTCAATACCCTCGGTTGATTTTGTTATCGTTATATCACCATCATCAATCGTTACATCACCATGACCTGATATACCTTTTTTACTCTCCGACGATAAATTAAGTGTACCGCCCGTAATATTTATATCAGACGTGCAATGAATAGCATGGTCTGTCGAATCAACTGTAACTTCACCGCCCGATATATCAAACATCCAATCCGCTTTTATACCTTTGCTTGAAGTATCTTCACTGTCGTCACTTTCTTCTGTTTGCGTAAATTGATTATTATTCATTTGTTCACGCATTGATTGAATTTCATCATCTGTCATTTGTGACGAATCTTTCATTTCACCTCGACCGCCGAAGTCATTAGATGTACTTGCCTTAACCTCGCCTGTTGTCGTAACATTCACTTCACCGTCCGATATATCAAGTATTTCTTCTGCTTGAAGTCCGTCACCCTCTGCAGTAACATTTACAGTACCTCCGCTTATCGCAAGCGTGTCATTTGCATGAATACCGTCATTTTTTGCATTTACGGTAACATTTCCGTTACCGATTTCAATGCTGTTACTGCTGAAAATACCGTGATTATAATTTCCGTTTACGGTAAGTGAGCCACTGCCCTTAATTTCAAGATTATCTCTTGATGTTATACAGCCTTTTTCATTTTCATCACCGCTTGTATAGTTTTCTCCGTCCGTCAAAGTATTTTCGGTGTTGTCCGTCAAAGTGATATAAGCCTTGTCGGCATTCTTTACATATACAGCCGAGCCGTTTTTATTTGTAAGACTCATACCCGACAAACGAAGTTTAACTTTTTCTTCGGTGTCAATAACAATTTGACCGTCATCAAGTGTGCCTGTGACTTCAAAGTCACCGCCCTTTGAAATTGTTATAATGTTATCCGATACGCTTATACCGTCACCTGTAACTTCAACATTGTCAAGATCAACCGTTCCTGTGTTGTTTTTCCAAGACTCGTCCTCATCATCTTGCGGAGTGGTTATTGTAACTGTGTTGTTCTTTTCATTCCACTCAACATCAAGTCCGAGCATATCGCTTATTGCACGAATCGGAACAAGTGTTCTTCCGTCCTCGATTATAGGTGAAACATCAAATGAATATGTTTCGTCATTCTTAGTCATATCACTGCTGCCGATAGTCATTTGTATAGTCTTTGACTTTTTCTTTGCTGTTATCGTCTGCGTGTCGCTGTCCCATTTAACCTTTGCACCGAATGTTTCAAATATGGTACGCATAGGAACCATTACTCTGTCATCTACGATTTCAGGCTGAACGTCAAAGCTGATATTTTCACCGTCATATGTAACCGTAATATCATTGCTCTTTGCCAAAACACATCCGTTGCCGATTGTTGCGGTAATTGCAACTACTGCTGCTATACTTATTATCTTTTTCTTTAATCCGATATTCATTCTTATTACCCCTTTCCTTTATGTTGATTTCATTATACATTTAGTTTCTTAAATAAACCTTAAAGGAAGAATTTTATTTATGAATATTTTGTTAATAAAAAAATGGCTACAAATATGTAGCCATCTCAAATTGCAGACAAAACCATAATGGTTTTGTCTACTTTATTTTAGGATGTTTGAGGTGCTAACCTCATTGAAAATCATTTCTGGCGACCTGTGCGGCAGAAATGGCTTAAAATCTAAAGTTTCGACTTTGGAGGAACTTTATGATTTTTTCTCTGAAAATACTCAAAAATTACATCGTAAGATGTGATTTTTGGGCAGGCGACAAGTTGTCGCCTGCCGTTCTCTTTATATTATATATCCGAAGTACCTCGCAACAAAAATCCAAAATGTAAGGCACAATGACGACATAAGCGTCGTTGCAACGACCACGCTTGATGTAAGCACGCCCTCGTGCCCCATATTTTTTGCCATAATATAGCTTGACGGAGTTGTCGGTGAGCCAAGCATTATAATAAGTGCAACAAGTGCTTGGTCACGGAAACCGAGCTTTATTGCTATCGGCAAAAATACCGCCGGCAGGACAACGAGTTTAATCATAGTTGCCGCTATTGTCGGCTTAATTTTCGCTATTGCTTTTCGTCCCTCAAAGCCCGCACCGATTGTTATAAGTGCAAGCGGTGATGCCATTTTTGCAAGCGACGCTAATGTTTTATCGATTATTTCGGGAAAATCAATTTTCAAAAGTGACGCCGCAACACCCAAAACAATACCTATTATAATAGGATTTTTAACAATATTAATAAGTGAATTTATAATATTGCCTTTGCCGTCGCCGTCCTTTTCCCCATCAAAAGTCAAAACAAGCACCGCAAATATATTGAAAAGCGGTACACAGCCGATAATCATAACAGGTGCCATTCCGCTGTCGCCGTATATATTTTGAATAAACGCAACACCCAATATCGCCGCACTGCTACGATAACCGGCTTGTACAAACTCACCCACTATCTTTTTATCTTTAATCAAAAACTTTGCCGCAATCCACAATCCGAAAAATGCCACCGTCGTAACCAATGCACAATACAAAACATATTTAATATCAAAATCGCCGATTATATCGGTAGTTGACAAGTCAACGAACAACAGCACCGGCAACGTCACAACAAAGTTAAACTTATTCGCCGTCTTAACAAATCCGTCATTTAGAATTCCTATCTGTTTCAGAACGTATCCGACCACTATAACAAGGAATACGGGAAGTGTCGCATTAAGACTGTAAATTAAACTATCCATTTAATCTAATCACCTCTGATTTAATTTAAAATAGAGTGTTGCACCGCAACACCCTTTCAGACTGTCGATAAATTGTCCGGAACGTGCAAAATATTATACTATAAAAACTAATTTGCAATTATAACAAATAACAGGCAAGCCTATCATTGATATACGGCTTGCCTGTGCACTTTTTGAGAAAATAAACTCTAACGTACAAACGTACGCCAACGAGTTCATTTTCTCAAACTCCGAACTAATTTCTCGAAGTCTGCTTTATCTGTTATTTCACAACTATATTAACAAGTTTACCCGGTACTGCAATCACCTTGACAACGTTCTTACCCTCGATAAGTCCTTTTATCTTTTCAGTATTCATTGCAGCCTCTTGTGTGCCGTCCTTATCAAGACCTGCCGGAATCATAAGTTTATCCTTAATTTTACCGTTAATCTGTACAACGATTTCAATTTCATCATCAACAGTCTTGCCCTCGTCATATTTCGGCCATGGCTGAAGTGAAAGAAGTTCGCCGTTACCGTAAGTCAGCCACAATTCTTCTGTCATATGAGGCGCAACAGGGTTTAGAAGTGTAATAAGCGTCTTATATTCGCCCTTTGTTACACTGCCTTTCTTTGAAAAATCATTTACAAGACTCATCATAGTTGCAATAGCCGTATTGAACTTCATTCTCTCGAAGTCCTCGCCGACTTTCTTTATAGCCTTATTTATATTCTTTTCAAGGTCAGCACTGTAACCTTCTTCGTCATTTACGATTGACTGCAAGTTCCATACTCTTTCAAGGAACTTATAACAACCTTTCAAACCTTGCTGTGACCATGGAGTTGACTGATCGAATGCACCGATGAACATTTCATATGTTCTGAATGCGTCCGCACCGAATTCTTCTACAACTTCATCAGGATTTACAACATTACCTCTTGACTTAGACATCTTTTCATTGTTTTCACCAAGAATCATACCGTGTGAAGTACGTTTCATATACGGTTCTTTTGTAGGAACTACGCCTATATCATATAGGAACTTATGCCAGAAACGTGAATACAAAAGGTGAAGTGTTGTATGCTCCATACCGCCGTTATACCAATCGACAGGTGACCAATATTCCAACGCCTCTTTTGACGCAAGTGCCTCATCATTATGCGGATCCATATATCTTAGGAAATACCAGCTTGAACCAGCCCACTGTGGCATTGTATCTGTTTCTCTTTGTGCCTTACCGCCGCAGCACGGACAAGTTGTTTCAATCCAATCATATGCTTTTGCAAGCGGTGATTCACCGTTTTCACCCGGTTCAAATGTTTCAATTTCCGGAAGTTCCAAAGGAAGTTCACTTTCAGGAATAGGCACCCAACCGCACTTATCACAATGTACAAGAGGAATAGGTTCACCCCAATAACGTTGACGTGAGAATACCCAGTCACGAAGTTTGAAGTTTACTTTTCTCTTTCCAAGACCTTGCTTTTCAAGCCATTCAATCATTGTAGGAATAGCCTCTTTTACCGGAAGACCGTTTAGGAACTCGGAATTTACCATATTACCCTTGTATACATCTGTATAAGCCTCTTCTTGTACGTTCTTACCGCCTGAAACAACTTCAATAATAGGAAGATTAAATTTCTTTGCGAAATCCCAGTCACGGCTGTCGTGTGCAGGAACTGCCATAATTGCACCTGTACCGTAAGTTACAAGTACATAGTCAGAAATAAATACAGGAAGTTTTGCACCGTTTGCAGGATTTACCGCATAAATTCCCTCAAGTTTAACACCTGTCTTTTCCTTTGCAAGCTCTGTTCTTTCAAATTCAGACTTCTTTGCCGCCTCTGTCTTATATGCAAGCACTTCGTCATAATTTGTAATTGAATCTTTCATCTTTTCGATAAGCGGATGTTCAGGTGACATAACTGTATAAGTTGCACCGAAAAGTGTATCTGCACGCGTTGTGTAAACAATCATTTCATCGCCTGTTGAAAGTTTAAACTTAACCTCCGCACCCTCACTTCTGCCTATCCAGTTTTTCTGCTGTGTTTTAATCTTTTCAAGATAATTTACATCGTCAAGGTCATCGATAAGACGTTGTGCGTACTCGGTGATTTTAAGCATCCATTGGCTCTTTCTCTTTTAAACAACTTCACTTCCGCATCTTTCGCAAACACCGTTTACAACTTCTTCGTTTGAAAGTCCTACTTTACAGCCGGTACACCAGTTAATCGGCATTTCCTGCTTATATGCAAGTCCGTGCTTAAAAAGCTGTAAGAATATCCACTGTGTCCATTTATAATAGCTCGGATCGGTTGTGTTGATTTCTCTTGACCAGTCGAATGAGAAACCAAGCATTTTAAGCTGACGTGTAAAGTTAGCAATATTCTTTGCCGTTACGATTTTCGGGTGTACCTTGTTTTTAATAGCAAAGTTTTCAGTAGGAAGACCGAATGCGTCCCAGCCTATCGGATAAAGTACGTTGTAACCCTCCATACGACGCTTTCTTGCGATAATATCAAGTGCCGTATAACTTCTCGGGTGTCCTACGTGCAAGCCCGCACCTGACGGATACGGGAACTCTATCATTGTATAATACTTAGGCTTTTTGCTGTTTGTTTCAGCGTGGAATGCACCTGTTTCTTCCCACTTATCCTGCCATTTTTTTTCAATAGCTTTAAAGTTGTAACTCTCCATTTGTATATTTGCTCCTTTAAAATTTATTCTTCTTCTGATTCGTCTACGTTACCGACGTCGTCCCAAAGACGTTCGATAGCATAAAATTCACGCATTTCGTGCTGCATAACGTGAACGATTACGTCACCGCAGTCAACCAAAATCCAGCTGCCGCCTCTGTAACCCTCTTTATGATTTATCTCAAAGCCTGCCTCTTCAAGCTTTTCTTCAATTTCATCAACACACGCTCTTACCTGTACCGTTGACTGACAAGACGCAACAACAAAGTAATCCGCAAGAGATGTCTGTTCTGCAACGTCAAGCACTTCTATATTTGTCGCTTTCTTATCTTCAAGTGCCTTTTGAATAATTTCAACCTTAGTCATTTAGTGTCCCTCCTTTTATTTTCCGTTCATCAGCATATAATTCCATGCCGATAATGTATTGGGGTGTATTATTTTATTTTTCTGTGCATTAAATACAATGCTTTGTTTAAGTCCAAGAATAAATGCCCTGTCAATATTTTCGTACGCCGCTTTCCTAAGCTCCTCCACTCCGTCAAAATCACGCATAGGCTCAATCATATCCGCAATATAGATTATCTTATCCAAAAGCGACATATTCTCCTTTGCGACCGTGTGGCACATTATCGCGTCAAGCACGTCTTTGTCGTTCACTCCGTACTCAGCCTTTGCAATTTTTGCACCGAGCGGTGCGTGAATGACAGGCTTACACGCAAGCGTTATATCATCAAGCACAACACCGTACTTTTGACAAAGTTTTATCTGTTCGTCTGTGTCATAACCCTTTGCACAATCATGCAAAATTCCGGCTGTGTATGCTTTTTCGGTATCTGCACCGTACTTTTCGGCAAGCTTTACCGCTTCGTCACACACTCCAAGGCTGTGCTTATATCGTTTTTCGCTTAGCGTACTCTTTAATTTATTCTTGTAATTATCTATCATTTTCATTTTCCTTATAAAGATGATACTTATTTATATAATCTCTAACATTTTCAGGCAGCATATATCTTACCGTCTGACCGTTTTTCACTCTGTTTCTTATATCCGTTGAAGATATTCTAAAAACGGGTGCTGATATAGGAAATATCCGACCGTTCATTTTTTCTTTTACGGCCTTTATCGTTTCCGTAAGCGACTTTAGCGATTTTCTCGGAAATACAAGCAGCGAACACATTTCAAGTATTTTATCGGGCTTGTACCACTTATCAAAATCATTAAGCGAATCTTCACCGATTATAAAAAACAAATCGTTATTCGGATATTTTTCTTTTAAATATCCAAGCGTGTTTACCGTATACGATTTTTCACTGCGATTAATTTCAAAATCGTCCTCCTCAAAAGCACTGTTATCCGCTATGGCAATATGCGTCATTTCAAAGCGTTGTTTTGCCGTAACGTTCGCACTCTTATGAGGCGGATTGCCGTCCGTTATAAATATCACACGGTCAAGTCCGTATTCCTCCCTTGCCATTTCCGCAATTAAGAGATGTGCGTTATGGATAGGATTGAACGTACCGCCCATTATTCCTATTTTCATTTCCTCGGCAACTCGATTTTTCTGTATTTTTCTTCATCGGATTTACGATAAATTATAAACTTATTTCCGATTGCCTGCACCGGCTCAGCTCCAAGACGTTCCGCAACGTAATTGCAGGTGTCGCGAGTATCAAGCATTGCAGTTTCAAGTATATGCACCTTTAAAATTTCACGTTTTGTAAGTGCTTTGTTAAGTCCGTCAATAAATGCGTCGGTAACACCTTCTTTGCCTATTTGGAATATAGGTTCAAGCTGATGCGCCATTTTTCTTAAATACGCTCTTTGTTTTCCTGTTATCATTAATATCCTCCGAAGTAATTTTTATCATAAATATACATATTTAATTATATCATTTCAATATTGTATTGTCAATAAAAAAACAGGCAATAAAAAAACCCCAAAATAACCGTCAGTTAAAGTCGAGTTTCTACCTGCTCATGCAGGTGGGCTAAATCCCGTTTACTTTATATGTCCACTGGCATTCCCGAAGGAACGGAGGCGTATACGCCATAAACGGAGATAATATCCCTTTTAAGAAGTGTTGGTAAAAAAAAGACTTTTAAACGCGAAATCTCAGGGTAATTAGCTATTTTGTTTTTCTGTTATTATAATAGCACATAATGAACAAAATTTCAATAGGAAATTTATAGTTTTTCAAAAAAACTTACAAAACGAATTATTTTGACATTACCTCTATGGTTTTGCCGATATTATTCTTCGTTTGCCATTTCCTCATCACGTCTTAAAAATTCATTAAATGCAGCCTCAAGTCTTGCCTCGTCCTCAACCATTACAAGCTCAGCCTCTTCTGACTCAACGTCACCCTCAACCTGCATAATAAGAACTTCATCATTTTCCTGACCTTCAGGAAGAACTTCAAGAAGTGCGAAATATGTTACACCTTCAAATTCAAATACATCGATTGTTTCAAATTCAATCATACAACCGTGTTCGTCTTCAAGCATTATTATGTTATTTTCCATTATAAAAATTCCTTTCTCTTTCCGTTATTTATTTTAACTATTTATATTGTAATATATACCACTTGAAATGTCAATCTATTTATTTTTTTGCGAACTTAAATATCCGTCAAGTATTATGCACGCCGCAACGGTATCCAATACATCTTTTCGTTTTTTTCCGCGTGTATTTGTTTCATTCAGAAACCTTGCCGCACCGACAGACGAAAGTCTTTCATCCCAAAATACAATTTCGCCGTCATATATTGTTTTAAGTGCGTCGGCAAATTCGTGCGTTGCGTCAACACGAAACCCCTCACTTCCGTCCATATTTTTCGGCAGACCGATAACTATTTTTTCGGGTTTGTATTCGTCAAGTATTTCCTTTAATTCGGTCAGTAATTTTTCGGTACCTCTGTTTTTTATCGTTCTTACGCCTTGTGCCATAAAGCCGAGCAAATCACTTACCGCAATTCCCACTCTTGCGTCACCGTAATCTATTCCGAGTATTCTCATTATACTTCCTCCCTGTTAAAATCTCTTGCAAGCGATTTTATCCATTTATTTTTATTTATACGAATGACCGCCACCAAACTTTTTAACGGCTCATCACTTTTCATCAAAATCAGTACAAGCGGTACAGGCAACCTTAAAAGTGAACCTATCAGTGCAAGCGGTGTTGCAACACACCAAAGCGTAATAATTTCCGCAAACATACAAAATCTTGTATCTCCTCCACCGCGAAGTATTCCGACAATCGTAACAGATGAAACCGATACAAATATAGTTATGAACGCAATCGTTACCATCAATTCATTTGCAAGTGCCTTTGTTTCGGGCGGAATTGTGTAGAAATTGATAACAAAATTCTTCAAAAGCAATATAACTCCGCAGGCAATAACGCCGATAACATAGCTTAAATATTTTAATGTTTTTGCTTCAACCTTTGCCCTTTCGATTTTTCCCGAACCGATAGATTTACCTATTATAATTCCTGCTGCATTAGCGATACCGAATATAACAACCGTTGAAAGCTGTTGCACCATTGACGCGATTGAATTGGCTGCAACGGGGTCACCGGCTGAATATTTAATGTGTCCGAGTATTGCCGCTTGTGCCGATACACCGAGCGACCACATAACTTCATTTATAAATACAGGCAATCCGTGTTGAAACAAGTCAAGCGCAAATATCTTGTCAAACAAGAACAAATGCTTAGGTTTAAAATTAAGACGTTTGTCAATGCAGAAAATGTATATACTTACTATCAAAAATTCAAGTATTCTTGCTGTGAGCGTTGCAATCGCCGCACCGCGAATACCCAGTACCGGTGCTCCGAGATTACCGAAAATAAGCACCCAATTCAAAAATACGTTTGTACAGAACGATGTAATATTTACCACAACAGATATTTTCACAAGCTCTATACTTCTTATACAGCATATCATCGTATTGCTTAGACCAAACAAAATATATGCAAAACCGATAATACGCAGATATGATATTCCTGCCGCGATTATTTCATCATTGTTTGAATATATCCCCATCACGGCTTGCGGAAATATAAGTACCGCAAGTGCCATAAGTGTTGAAATGACAAACGCAACTTTTAATATAATCGAATAAATCGACCGTATTGACGCAGTATCACGTTTTCCCCAATATTGCGCACTAAGTACCGTTGATGCACCCGCCAAGCCGAAACAGACAAGCGATAAAATGAAAAACGGCTGATTTGCAAGCGATGATGCTGACAAAAACACACCCGTATCGTCTGCTCGTCCCAACATAATCGTATCCATCATACTTGTCGCAAAACTGATAAGATTTTGCAGTGCAATCGGTATTGTTATTGTGAGCAGATTAATATAAAATCTCTTTTCCTTTACTATATGCAATTATTTCCCCTCCTATTTGTTGTATAATAGTAATATTATACACGCAAACTACATTAATAGCAAGTATTTTCTTGACTATTTTCTTTTAAAAAGGTATAATTTATCTATAAAATACTTAAAAGTTTGAGGTGATTTCTATGACAAAGAAAATGCTTTTTATTTTTAATCCACATTCGGGTAAAGGGCAAATAAAAAATCATCTTCTTGATATTCTCGATAAATTTGCCAAAGCCGAATATGATATTACAGTCCGTCCGACTCAAGAACGTTTGGACGCATATAATTATATAAAAAATAACGGTGATAAATTTGACAGAATCGTTGTATCAGGCGGCGACGGTACTTTAAATGAAGCAGTAAAAGGACTTATGGAATTTGACGCCGACAAAAGACCTTGTCTTGGATATATCCCCACAGGCACAACAAATGACTTTGCCTCTACTCTTGAATTGCCGAAAAGTATAGCGAAGTCGTCCGATATTGCCGTAAACGGCGTTCCGTTTAAATGTGATATCGGTAAATTTAACAGTACGACTTTTAACTATGTTGCCGCATTCGGCGCATTTACCGATGTCCCTTATGATACACCGCAGGAAACAAAAAACATTCTCGGTCATACCGCATATGTTTTGGAGGGTATGAAACGACTTTCTTCCCTTCCGTCTTATCACGTTAAAATAAAATACGATAACGGCGAATTTGAAGGCGATATATTTCTATGTATGATTTTAAACGCAACCTCCGTTGCGGGATTGCATAAAACAAAACAACTTAAAAATGTAGATTTGAATGACGGATTGTTTGAAATGCTCGTTTTTAAACGTCCGACTAATCTTATCGAATTTCAAAATATTCTTATTAATCTTATGCGTGGCGAAAATTCCGGCGATGAATATTTGTTTGTAAAATCTTCGTATTTTGAATTTGAATGTGATGAGAATATTAAATGGACCCTTGACGGCGAATACGGCGGCAATCCTAAACATACCGTCATAAATGTTATGCCGTCCGCTATGACTTTTATCGTTGATAAAACACATAATATGT
>RRZT012286388.1_pt1 | contig 12565 bp, 8 predicted proteins | sample 2165551 | NCBI WGS metagenome assembly RRZT01 (sample SAMN10456910, study PRJNA506462) | wastewater metagenome | biome: wastewater; feature: sludge; material: wastewater sludge; isolation source: wastewater sludge with Escherichia coli K12::gfp cells carrying plasmid... | place: USA: Moscow, Idaho ... | reverse complement strand
GCGCTTTCGAGGGCAGGGACGACTCGGCGTCCGGCGAGCGGGGCCAGGCCGGCGCCGTCGACGGCAGGCCCTTCGGCGGGGTGCCGTTCCCCGGCACCGAGTCCAGCTACGTCGCGGTGGTCGACACCTTCGTCCAGGCCCGCGCGGCCGAGAACGGCAAGAACGCCGCGGAGTTCCTCGCCGTCCTCGCGGATCCGACCGTGCAGCTGAACTTCAGCAAGGCGAAGGGGTCGGTGCCGGTGCGGACCGATGTGGACGTCAGCTCACTGAGCCCGTACCAGCAGTCGGCGTCCAAGGCGCTGCGTGACTCCCGCGTGCTGTGGTCGATCACGCACGGGTCGCTGATGAGCCCGAGCTTCCAGCAGGGCTTCTACAGCGCGGTGAACGCCTATGTCCGCACCAGGGACGCGAAGGCCTTCAGCTCGACCCTGATCGACGCGGTGGCGGCAGCACCGCCGCAGCGCTGAGGCGAGTACATAAGTCGCGGCCAGCCGGGTCTCCCGGCTGGCCGCAGTCTTGTTCCGACCGGGTGAGCGCGGGTGGCACTCAGACAGCGCACAGGCGATTTCATCTGATGACCAACTTTCTCGACTTCTCCCCGGATGGCACCCCAGTCACCTATTCTCTGTAGCCAGGGGATTGGGCCCGCGACAGTGGGCCGGAGCAAGGCGTACGATGCTGGGGCGTCGGCGTCACGGGAAGGCAGTATGAGCGACGAGACGATGAGGGTCCGCGACGAGTCCGGTCGTTCGAGTGCGCCCGCATTGCACTCCCGGAGAGTTGCTCGCCGCGCCCGCAAGGCAGTCTCGGTGACCGCCGCCTTCGCCTTGGCCGTACCGCTGTTCGGACTCGCCGAAGCCATCACCCCGCGTTCGGCCGCGGCCGCGCCGAACGCCGAAACCTGTCTCGCCAACGACTCCGCGCTGCCGGCCACCAAGAGCGACCGCGAGCGCGTTGCCGCCAAGGCCGCCGCGAAGTACTTCCCGGCCGATCAAATCGCGATGGCCACCGCGATCGCCGGGGCGGAGTCGTCCTGGAACCCGACCGCAGTCAACAAGGCGGCCCGGGGCAACTACGGTCTGTGGCAGATCAATTCGGTCCACAAGAGCCTGCTCAAGGCCAGGGAGTGGAGCAATCCGAGCGACAACGCCTGGATGGCCTATCAGGTCTGGGATGCCGCCGACGGCACCACAGGCAACAGGCAGGGTTCCTGGAAGCCGTGGTCGGTCTACAACTCCGGCAGCTACAAGGCCTACCTGCGTGCCTCGTCGAGCTCCCAGGATCCGTCCAGCCAAGCGACCGTCTGCGTCGAGGCGACCGGCAGCGCCCCGGTGACCGTTGCCACCTGGAACGTGCTGAACACCAACGCCAAGGGCCAGATCGGCAAGGGAATCCGCGAACTCACCGGCAAGGCGGACGTTTTCGGCTTGCAGGAGATGGGCAGCCGTTCCGACCGCGCGGTGGCCGCCCAGGCCGCGGAGGGTTACACGATGACCACCGATCGGACCGCGGTCCCGATCTTCTATCGCAGCGACAAGTACACCGCGGTCGATCAGGGTAAGGTCCGCGCCTTCCCCAGCGGAGAGACCGTCGAGCGGCGCAGCGGCAAGGGCACCGAGAAGACCACCGGCAAGTCGATCACCTGGATCCAGCTGCGCGACAATGCGACTTCCGAGACCTTCTACGTGGTCAACACCCACATGCTGGTCGGGGCGTTCAACAGCACCAAGGCCAAGCACAACACCCGTCGGGTGGCGCTCTACAAGCAGCAACTCAACGCGCTCGGCAACCTGGTCGACAGTCTCCAGGCCAACGGCGCCGCCGTGTACGTGACCGGCGACTTCAACGTGAACTACAACCGCGATGCCGCAGCGGTCGACGTCTTGTCCGACCATGGGCTGACGCCGAACTGGCAGCATCTCGATGGTGCGGCCACCATCGGTAAGAAGACCCGGCTGGACTATGTCTGGTCGAACCGGGCGCCTTCGGAGCAGACTGTCGGCAGCAAGTACGGCTCCGATCACTCCACGGTCTTCGTGACCTACCCGCCGTCGACCGGCGTCTCCGGCACCATGACTCCGGTCAACGGCAGCCCGAAGCAAGAGATCTACAGCATGCGCACGATCACCGACCCGAGCTCGGGCCAGACCTATCTGGTGCCGATCCCGACCGGTGTCGCCGGCAAGGTGCTGAACAAGGCCCTTGACCAGGTGGGCGACCGTTGGGAGTACGGCGGCGCCGGGCCCAACGTCTGGGACTGCTCCGGGCTGACGGCCGGCGCCTGGGCCGCGGCCGGCATCACGCTGCCGCATCAGTCCGAGGCGCAGCAGCGCGAAGTCAAGAACGTCAAGCTGGCCGATGCACAGCCGGGTGACGTGCTCTGGCGGGAGGGCTACACCGCGATCTATCTCGGCACCGTGGGTGGCAAGCCGCTCGTGGTCGGGGCAGCCAAGTCGAAGGGCTCCGCGGTGGTCATCCACGCCATGGAAGATGTCGCGGCCGCGCTGCAGCCAGCCTGAGCGTCGGTCTCGGTCTTACTGACCGAGGCGGCGCAGCTCCCGGGCGGAAGCTGGACGGATCTTGAGGCTGCCGAGGCCCACGCTGCCGTAGAGCACGAGCAGCGGGGCACCCGGAGCAGGAATCCGTGACACCTTGATCGCCTTGCTGCCCATGCCTTTGCCCAGCCGGTCATCATTGGCCGCCCAGCCGTCCGGGACGATGATCAGCACACTGCCCGCGCCGGCGACTACCTCGATCTCGATCACCGGTGCCGCCACCGTGGCCCGCAGGCAATTGAGCTTGACCGTGCCAGCGCCGGAACTGATGCGAAGGTAGGGCGGCACCGTCCAGGCGCCATCGCGCTTCTCCGTGCTCATCCCGCCGTCCAGCCGCAGCGGATCCTCCCGCGAGTATCCGGCCGGCGGCGGTCCTGGCGGCACGGACGGCGGCACCGCAACCGGCGGCACCGAGGCACTTCTGCTCGACCGCCACGGCAGTTCGGCCGAGAGATCCGCGACCAGGGGTTCGAGATCCCCGTAGGTCTTCGCTTGCAGGGCCTTGCCCAGTCGTTCGTCGAGCTCATCCATGCCGAGCCGTCCGTCCACTGCAGCTTCTTGCAGGATCGCGGCAACAGCGTCGCGCTCGGCATGTCCCACCCGCAGCCCGCTCAGCGGCAGCTCTTGGTGCACCATGTCCTGACTTTAGTAGGCGTGCGTGCCATCCGAAGAGCCATATCGGCCCGCTATCGCGGCGGATGCCAGTCGGTCGCACGCGCGACGCTGCGAGCGGCGATCCTCGGTGGGGTGAGTCGTACCATCAGGTCCCGGAGGAACAGCGCGACCGGATGACGTACCTGAGTGATCTTCGCTATCTGATCCGAGGCAGCCGCCAATCGCTGATCGCGAGGCCGCCGGGCCTGGTCGTACGCCAGCAGTGCGGCATCGAGGTCAACACCACCAGGCCCGTCGCCTGTCGAAAACAACACTGAGGCGAGCACCACCGCATCCTCCAGCGCCAGGCAGCCACCTTGCCCCAGGGTCGGCAGCATCGCATGTGCGGCATCGCCGAGCAGCGCGATCCGGTCGCGGACGAACGAGGGGTACGGGCGCGGCAGCCGATAGAGGTCGTGGCGGAGCACCCGCTCGGGCGACGTCGCTTCGATGACCTGGCGGATCGGCGCATGCCACCCACCGATCCGGCGAAGCACCTCGGCGCGCTCGTCCGGCGCCGTCGTCCCCTCGGCGTCGTCACCGGTGGCGTACCAATAGACCCGCCCGTCCTGTAGCTGGATGACTCCCACCTCCGTTGCCGGCCCGAAGGTCTGGGACTGCTCGGCGAGCGGAAACGGCTGGTCGGTGACGCCGCGCCAGGCTGTGACACCGGAATAGCGGGGAGCGAACTGGACCGGCCACAACTGGGCGCGAACCACGCTGCGGATACCGTCGGCTGCGACCAGCAGGTCGGCCCGATCGGTGACCTGCCCGGCCGAGGTGGCGAGGTGAACCGTGACCGCGTCCGGTCCTTCATCGACGCGCTCCAGGCGGTGACCGAAGCGGACGTCCTCAGGAGGCAGCGCCGCAAGCAAGGCTTCATGCAGATCCGCCCGGTGCACCATCACCATGGTCACGTCCTCGTCGGACAGCACCGCATCGGCCAGCGATCGCGACAGCCAGCGTCCCGATGGCGTACGGACGCCGCCGCCGAGCCGGACCGCGCCGCGGCTGCGGATGGTCTCCCCGACGCCGAGCCATTCCAGCGCGCGGAGCGCGTTCGACCACAGCGAAATGCCCGCGCCCACCGGTTCGGCCGAGGACGCCTGCTCGTAGACGGTCACGTCCCAACCCGTCCGGCGCAGACCGACGGCGGCAGCCAGCCCGCCGATCCCCGCACCCACCACGATCGCACGACTCATTGGCTGATCATACAAATGGACAGCGCGAACGCTGTTCTGTCTGACAAGGACGCGGCGTCCGCCATGCGATTGAATGTGGACCAGTGGATGTGATCCACCCACCTTCTCGATCTCAAAGGACAGCCCCGTGGATGCAGTGACTCAGGTTCCCACCCCGATCAACGAACCGGTGCACGAATACGCACCGGGCTCGCCGGAACGCGCTCGGTTGATCGCCGAACTCGAGGCTCTCCCGAACAACCCGCTGGACATCCGCCAGGTGATCGGCGGCGAGCACCGCACCGCGTCCGGGCCGGTGTACAACGTCGTCCAGCCGCACAAGCACGCCAGCGTGATCGGCAGCTATGCCGATGCCACCCGCGAGGATGTCATCGACGCGGTCGAGGCCGCCACCAGCGCGGCGGCCGCTTGGCGGGAACTCCCGTTCGACGAGCGCGCGGCGGTCTTCCTCCGCGCCGCCGACCTGTTGGCCGGTCCGTGGCGGGAGCGGCTCGCCGCGGCCACCATGCTCGGCCAATCCAAGACCGCGTACCAGGCCGAGATCGACACCCCCTGTGAGCTGATCGATTTCTGGCGCTTCAACGTGCACTACGCCCGGGAGATCCTCACCGAACAGCCGATCTCTTCGCGCGGTGTGTGGAACCGCGTCGATCACCGCCCGCTCGAAGGCTTCGTGTACGCGATCACCCCGTTCAACTTCTCCGCGATCGCCGGGAACCTCCCCGCTGCGCCCGCGCTGATGGGCAATACCGTGGTCTGGAAGCCGGCTTCGACCCAGGCGGCGGCTGCGTACCTGATCATGCAGCTGCTCGAGGCAGCCGGGCTGCCGGCCGGAGTCATCAACCTGGTCCTCGGCGACGGGCCGATGGTCTCCGAGGTGCTGATCAACGACCCTCGGCTGGCCGGTATCCATTTCACCGGATCGACCGCGGTCTTCCAGAGTCTGTGGAAGCAGGTCGGGGACAACCTCTCCAGCTACCACGGCTATCCGCGGCTGGTCGGCGAGACCGGCGGCAAGGACTTCGTCGTCGCGCACTCGTCCGCCGATCCGGACATCCTCACCACCGCACTGATCCGGGGCGCCTTCGACTACCAGGGCCAGAAGTGCTCCGCCACCTCCCGCGCCTTCATCCCGAAGTCGCTGTGGGCCCGGATGGGCGATGACTTCGTGGCCAAGGTCTCGGCGCTGACGTACGGCGACGTGGCCGACCTCGGCAACTACGGCGGTGCCGTCATCGACCAGAAGGCGTTCGACCGCAACGTCGCCGCGATCGAGCAGGCTCGCAACACCGAGAGCATCGAGATCGTGGCCGGTGGGACGTACGACGACTCGGTCGGCTTCTTCATCCAGCCGACGGTGCTGCTGGGCTCCGACCCGACCGCGGACGCGTTCTGCACCGAGTACTTCGGGCCGATCCTCGCCGTGCACCTCTACGACGACGATGCGTACGCCGAGACGCTGCAGCTCGTCGATCAGGGCAGCCCGTATGCCTTGACCGGCTCCGTCATCGCCACCGACCGCTACGCGATCCAGCAGGCCCACGAGGCGCTCCGTTTCGCGGCCGGCAACTTCTACGTCAACGACAAGTCGACCGGTGCGGTCGTGGGTCAGCAGCCGTTCGGAGGCGCGCGCGCCTCCGGCACCAACGACAAGGCCGGTTCGGCACTCAACCTGCTGCGCTGGACCTCGCCGCGGACCATCAAGGAGACCTTCGTCCCGGCGAAGAACCACCTGTACCCGCATCAGGGCTGAGCCCTCGCCGTTCCTGATCGCCAATCCCCGATTTCCACTTCGCACCAGCTAGTGCGACTTCGCATCAGGTCTACCTGGTGCGAAGTCGCGGGAAATGGTGCGAAGTCGATGCGGGATCTCGGCGGTCTGCGGTAGAGGCGGGTGCAGGCACGTCCCCTTCGGCCTCCCCTTCGGCGCCGGTCCTCGCGAGAAGGAGTTCTGGCACCTGTTTCGGCCGTGAACAGGTGCCTTGCCTCCTTCTCGATCAGCGATCCCACCCGACAGAGCCAGAAGTCACCGCTCCAGCGCTGATCTGCGGCCCCGCGGCGCGAGACGTACGCCGTGCACGCGCAACTGGTGATCGTCGGTGGCCCGGCGGAGCAAACCGACTCAGCACCCCGTCAGAGCCGCGTACATCTTGGGCCCGGCGGCGCCAGCCGGACCGGCGACCGCAGGTCAGCCACCCCAATCCCCACTGCGCACCAACTGATGCAACTTCGCACCCCGCGTACCTGGTGCGCAGTCGCAGGAAATGGTGCGAAGTGGGAATTGGGTTGCCGGCGGCCCGTCGCGAGGGGCTTAAGCGCGGGAGCGAACAGCGTGTGACGACTACCCAGCCTCGCGGCGCCGGCATTGCAGCTGGATCTGCAGCAGCAGCCGGTCCTCCGGGTCGTCGAGACGCATGCCCAACACGTGCTCGGCGCGCCGGATCCGATAGCGCAGGGTATTCGGATGAACATGTAGCGCGGCAGCGGCGGCCCGGACGTCGCCGAACCGGTCCAAGTAGTGTTCGACACTCGCCACCAGGGCACCGCCACGCGCCTCATCGTCGTCGAGCAAGGTTTGCAGTCGGGGATCTCGCAACTGCTCCTGCGCCGCCACCAGTTCGACGATCTCACCCAGCAGTACGGAGGTCCGCGAGTCGGCGAGCGTGCTCACCTGGTCGGCCCCGGCCCGATCCAGCACCCGATCGGCCTCCGCGCGCGCCGATCCGAGGTCGGCCAACGACGCCACTGGCGCCGCCACGGCGGCCCGCAGGGTGAGGCCGGCCCGCCGGCCCAGCCGGTCCAGCATGCTCGACACCCACGCCGACAAGCCTGCCGCCCTCGCCCGCGGGATGACCACATAGATCCGCTGCTCGGTCGTGGTCACCAGCGACTCACGGGCGTAGGCGCTGGCATGCAGCCGGACCGCCGCAGCCACGTCGTGGATGACACTCGGCCACGTACCGTCCGGCCTGGTCGTGGCGGTGATCCCGACGACGGTGGCCGGGCCGCTCGACGGCAGCGACAGCGCGGCCGCGAGGGAGGGAACATCGACGCCGCCGCCGCGCAGGCCGAGCAGTCGCTGGATCTGCAGGGCCTCCTGCGTCGGCGCGCTGCGAGATCGCTCGATCAACCTGGCCGCGAGCACGGCCGCGCCCTCCAGCACCGCCGCCGCGTCCGGATCCAGTTCTCGACTGCCCTCCTGCAGCCAGACCGTACCCAAGGACGGCTCGACCGGCGTTCCGGTTGCGTCGGAGAAGGCGCGAATGTCCACGGCCAGCCGGCGACGCCAGCCAAGTTCCTTGTCGGCAGGCACCTCGACCGCTCCGCGCTCGCGCCTGAGCCGGTCGTAGACCCCCCACTCCCGCAGTCGCCGCAGGTAGTCCGCGGGTCCTTCCCGACCGAGGATCGACAGCATCCGAAGCTCGTCGGCCAGGCCATCGCTCGCCGAGTACGCCAGCATCTGCGCGCGCTCGTCCTCGATCGTGACCAGACCGCCGGTCATGGTCGCCACGGTCTGGGCCAGCCCGTACAGGTCATGCTCACCCGCCGCCGGTTCATCTGCATACCCACCGAATGGGGCGTGGCTCGCACCGGCCAGCACGCTGCGTACGGTCGACAGCACCAGGTCGATCCGCGCCTGCGGATGCACCGCGACCAAGGCCACGCCTGCTCGTGTCGCGGCCCGTTCCACCTCAGCCGAGAGGACCTTGGTGGCCACCGCCCGTGGCCGTTGCTCCCGGCCTCGGGAGGCCAGGCTGATCAACCAGGTGAGGATCTCCGACGCCCGCACGCCGACCAGAACGCAGAGGTCCCCGGACTGCGGCGGTCCGGCATGGGCCTCTTCGGCCAGATCCGAGGACTCCAACAAGGTCACGGAGCGAATCAACGCCCCGCTCGCCGCGGGGGCACTGACGGCGCTCGCAACGGTGGATCCGAGAGTCTGCAACAGCGTCTCCAACGAGACCCCGGACACCGTGGTCGGCGCCGTCATCCAGCCAGCCCTGTCATCCCCACCGACTCCGTCATCTGGATGCCTCGTCTCGATGGATCAGCCGCCCCGCGGGGCACGCCCGAGTGATCGTTCGATCATACGACAAGCGGCCGCAAATGCTGTCCGATCGGACAAGGACGCGGTGGTACGCCATGGCGTTGAATTCTCACCATCCGCCAGTCCATTGCTGATCCGAGGGAGACCTGCCAGATGCCAACTCTCACCAATCCACTCCGACCGGCACTGCTGGCCGCCGCGCGGTCGGAGCGGATAGAGCGGACTATCACCCACTCCAAGCTCACCCGGCGGCTGGTGACGAAGTTCGTGCCCGGCGCCTCTGAAGACGCCGCGATCGAGGCTGTCAAGGCATTGGTCAACTCCGGACGCTTCATCTCGGTCGACTTCCTCGGCGAGGACATCAGTGATGCCAGCGAGGCCGACCAGACCGTGGCGGCGTACCTCTCGCTGCTCGACGCCTACGCGGCCCTCGGCATCGAACCCGTCGCTGGCGCCCAGCCGCTGGAGGTGTCGATCAAGTTGTCCGCACTCGGCCAGTCGCTGCCGGGCGGCGAGGAGTTGGCCCTGACGAATGCCCGGATCATCTGCGCGGCGGCAGACCGGGCCGGCAGCTGGGTCAACGTCGACGCCGAAGATCACACCACGACCGATTCGACGCTGCGGATCGTGCGCGAGCTGCGTCAGGAGTTTCCGTCCGTCGCGACCGTGCTGCAGGCGTACCTGCACCGGACCGAGGACGACTGCCGAGACCTGGCTGGTCCCGGTTCGAGGATCCGGCTCTGCAAGGGCGCCTACAAGGAGCCTGCCGAGGTCGCCTACCAGCGCAAGGAGGACGTGACGGCCTCCTACCTGCGCTGCCTGAGGATCTTGATGGAGGGTCAGGGATACCCGATGGTCGCCTCGCACGACCCGCAGATCATCTCCTCGGCCCAGGCGTACGCGATCGCCGCCGGACGCGACGCCAGCAAGTTCGAGATCCAGATGCTCTACGGCATCCGCGATGCGGAGCAGAGCCGACTGATCAACGATGGTCTCCATGTGCGTACGTACCTGCCGTTCGGTAACGACTGGTACGGCTATTTCATGCGCCGGTTGGCCGAGCGCCCCGCCAACCTGGTCTTCTTCCTGCGCGCCCTCGTCGGCCGCAAGTAGCGGACCCGCCTCCCGTCGCGAGCGACCGAGAGGCGGGGCGACGGATCCGTCTGGAACGACGAGCGAGCAAACACGTATCTGGAACCCCAGTGCGGTACACCTTTCCGATAAGGCCATGCGAAAGGTTCCGACGATGAGCAGATCCACCCAATCCGCATCCGATGTCGCGCCCCTGCCGGCGCGGGCCGACCTCGAGGGCGGGCTCTCGGTGTCGGAGTTCCTCAAGAACTCGGCCGGCACCCTGACGCTGGCCGATCGGCGTCTCATCGTGGATCAGGCCCTGGTCCTGCTGGAGCAGAACTACGTCCATCTGCCGCTCAAGATCGCGATGCACGCGGTCAATCCGGTCCAGCGGCTCCGGCTGCTGCGTACCCAGCTCACCCGCGTGACCCAGCAGACGATGGGCCCGGAGTGGCAGTTCCACCGCGAGATGGCCAGCATCTTCATGTCGGTACGCGACCTGCACACCAACTACCTGCTGCCCAAGCCCTTCGCCGGACAGGTCGCCTATCTGCCGTTCGTGCTGGAGAAGGCGACCGAAGACGGCATCGACCACTACCTGGTGACCAGCATCATCACCGGCTTCAGCGCGCCCGGTTTCGAGCTCGGTGTCGAAGTGACCCATTGGAACGGCGTACCAATCGGCACGGCGGTCGCCATCAACGGGCTCCGCCTGGCCGGCAGCAACCAGGCCGCCAACCTGGCCCGCGGGCTGGACTCGTTGACCATCCGCCCGCTGATCACGCAACTGCCGCCGGAGGAGGAATGGGTGCAGGTCACCTATCTGACCGGGGACGGCAGCGTCGCAGAGACCCGGGTGGCCTGGGAGGTCGGACCGAACCTGCCGCCGACGACCGATCTGGACACCCTCTCACCGGCTTCCCTGGCCTCGGCCGTCGATCTCGACGCCGACGCCCGTAACCAGGCCCGCAAGCAGCTTTATCACCACGACGTGGTGCGGCTGGAGCAGGAGCAGCAGGTGCATGCCGAGAGTGGGCAACCTGCCGAGCCTGCGGCCGTCGGCAGCGCCGATATCCCGACCACCATGCCTGCGGTCTTCCGAGCTCGGACAGTGCAGACCACGCATGGCACCTTCGGCCAGATCCGGATCTTCACCTTCTCGGTGACCGATCCGATCGCCTTCCGCGACGAGTTCGTCCGGTTGATCGGACTGTTGCCGCAGCACGGTCTGATCGTCGCTGTGCGCGGCACCGGGGGTAGTCACCTGCACGCCCGCGAGTTCGCGCTGCAGACGCTCACCCCGCGGGCGATCACGCCGGAGCCGGTGTAGTTCATCGACACCCCGCTCAATCTCGCGCTGTGCCGACGGCATGCCGCCGGCGCCGAGGGCATCGATCTCGGCCCTTGGTTCCCGTCCCTGGATCAGGCGATCGAGACCGGCGCGACCTTCTCAGCCGGCTACTCGATCACTCCGCCGGCGGGGGCGAACGAGCTCGGGCAGACCTATCACGGGCCGACTGTGCTGGTGACCGATGCCCGCTGCTACTCCGCCACCGACTTCTTCGCGGCCGGCTGGGCCGATCACGAGATCGGTCCGATTCTCGGGGTCGATGATCGAACCGGCGCCGGCGGTGCGAACGTGTGGACCCATCAGCTGCTGCTGCAGCTGCTCGGCGACCGCAGCAGCGAGTCCACCTCGCCCTACACCCGACTTCCACAGGGCACCAACATGCGAGTAGCCATCCGCCGCGGGCTGCGGGTGGGGGCGCTCGCCGGTACGTCCGTGGAAGACCTGGGCGTGACGCCGACGGTGCGGCACGAGCTGACCAGGGCCGACATCCTGCACGGCAACGTCGATCTGCTGGAACGTGCCGGGGAGATCCTGGCCGGAATGCCGATGCGACGGCTGACGGTGACGGCCACCCGGGTCGGCTCGGATCTCAGCATCGTGGTGGACGCCGACGGCGTCGATCGAGTCGATGTGTCGGTGAACGGCCGCCCGGTCGCCTCCCCCGATGTCGCGGGAGCTGCGGTCACCCTGTCCGCCACCGGTGCAGCGGCGGGCACGGTGGTGCTGGCCCAGGGCTATCAGAAGGGCAACCTGGTTGCCGCCCGGCGCATCGTGGTCTGAGCTGCATCGTGGTCTGAGGTACATCGTGGTCTGAGCTACAGAGCCCAGTTCCCGCTGACTCGACCGATGGCCCGACTAGCTGCAGGCTGATCCCCGACATCGGGGACGAGCCAGCAGCTGGTGCAGACTCGCGGTCCCGAGGCATACCGGAAAAGCCGTTGCGCTCGATCAGAGCCCCTTCGTAGGCTTGCTGAGCAGGCGGGATGGACCGCCGATCAACGTCAGATCCAGTTGCTCAGGGGATCTCGATCCCCAGGCGAGAGGAGGTGCTTCGGAATGTTCACACTCAAGGTCACCGGGGAGTGGCGCGATCGCGCTGCCACGCCCTGCGCCGGAGCCGCCCTCGCCGACGCCGTCGATCTCGGCCGCTGAGAGCAACTCTCCCTCGCGCTCGCGTAGTCGTCTCTTCGGGTTCACCGAAGACGGCCAGGACAGCGGTGATCACTGACACCGACCACGACCCGGGCTGAATCCTGCCCAGGCCGAGCTCTACCCGGGCTGCATCCTGCCCGAGCTGGACCCTGACCAGTCATCCGACGACAAGCCCATCCCACAAAGGAATTCGTCATGTTCGCATATCAGCAACAGCTCGTCAGCTGCTACGTCTCCGTCGACCAGTACGAGGTCAGCCGACACGCATCCCAGCGATTCGAGCGTCTGCAAGCGCTCCGAGAGCGGAGGGCCGAACGTCGGCGCCGCGCTGACCGCCGCAGCCAAGAGTCCTACACCACCGCCGTCTGAACCCGACGATGGCGGCCGACAAGGAAGGTACCGCGACACCCCCGGTAGCTCACGAGGCAGCCGGGGGTGTCGTACGTTGTGCAGCGTCGACTACCGCCGGCGGGCGTTGCCGAAGATGCCGCGGACGATCTCACGTGCCACGCCGGAGCGCAGCACCGAG
>RRZT012106062.1_pt1 | contig 12566 bp, 7 predicted proteins | sample 2165551 | NCBI WGS metagenome assembly RRZT01 (sample SAMN10456910, study PRJNA506462) | wastewater metagenome | biome: wastewater; feature: sludge; material: wastewater sludge; isolation source: wastewater sludge with Escherichia coli K12::gfp cells carrying plasmid... | place: USA: Moscow, Idaho ... | reverse complement strand
TCAAATATATTAAATAGCCCAACTTCGAGACCTAAATTCATTTTTTGAGCAATTTCCCATTTGATTTTGTCATTTCGATAGCGTATCATGTCGATAGTACCGACATTCCGTTCAAAATCTTGTCCCCAACTGAAATTTGCACCACTACCGTTTAGATTTACCTCGGACATATAAAAGAATCTGTCATTCCATGCACCAATATTGTCGTTACCTACCAAACCGTAAGTTCCTTTTAGTTTCAGTTTATTGATAATATTCTTAAGGTCTTGATTCCAAAACTTTTCTTCGGAGATCATCCAGCCTGCTCCTATCGAAGGAAAGAGTCCGAATCGTTCATTTTTGGCAAATCTTTCGGAACCATTGTAACCAAAGTTTGCTTCAGCAAAATATCGTCCGTCGTATGCGTATGTAAAACGACCTGATAATCCAATGTTACGGGCTGGTAAAGATGTCTGTATCGAACTTGCGCCTCCGCTCTTATTCTCTCTCAGAACTCCTACTAATAATCCGGTGATATTATGCTTTTCCCGGAACGTACGGTTGTAGTTGAGAGATGCTTCATAATAATACGAACTGCTGACTTGATTCCCTTCTGCTGTATAATCCAAATCTTCCCGTCCACCATTAGGGTTCAGCTCCCTTAAAGTATATGTGTCGGTTAGTTTATCATAATAGCTGATTGAATAATAAAAGGGTGAAGTAGAACGTTGTTGTCCGCTGTATGAATTTCGGGTAGTACTTGCGAAGACTTTGATACTAAGTCCTGGAGTTATAAAATCTAATTTCTGATTTAATTCCGCCTGGGCAGAAATAACCGAATTGGTGTATTGTTTGTAACCACGTATCATTTCCGCATAGGGATTGATGTAATTACCATCACCTGCGTTACCAAATAAAATATGTGAAGTAGATGTATGATTTTCATCAGGCATATAATATTTGGGGAATAAAACAGGACTTGTTGCCATTGCTCTTCGGTATAGATCATTGCCGCTTACAATAGGACCGGTATAATCATCAAAATTGCCACTGAATTTTACAGAAAATGTAGTCGTCTTGGTCACATCAATATCAATGTTAGAACGTACATAGATTTTTTTTAAATCAATGTTACTGTTATAATTGTTTCGTTTATCTACCTTCATGATACCATTGTCATCCGATATGCCTAAAGAAACATAATATCTGGCAGTTTCACTACCTCCGCTCATATTGATGTTGGCACGTGAATTAAATACATTATCATTAAATAATTCATTGTACCAGTCTACCGCCGGATATACATAGGGATTTTTGCCGGCTTTTGTTGATGCTATTTTCTCATCGGTATGAGGCCGGACAGCTAACGGATTACGTGTGAGTACAGCTTCATTGTGGTATTTCATATAGCTGATAGGATCTACCATGTCTATTCTTTTTGTAGGTGCTGACAATGAACCTTCCACTCTGGCACTAATTTTTACCTTACCGGGTTTGCCTTGCTTGGTAGTAATCAAAATGACTCCATTAGCTCCGCGTGCACCATAAATGGCAGTTGCTGTTGCATCTTTCATTATAGAGAAAGCAGCAATGTCATCTGCGGACAGTCTGGAAAGATCAGTAGTAGATGATTCGATATTATCGATTAATATCAGTGGACTTTTAGAGTAACCAAAAGTTGTCACACCGCGAATAAAGAATTCCACATTGTCATTTCCAGGTTCACCGGACAACTGGTAAGATATAATTCCGGCAACATTACCACCTAAGGCTTGAGTCAGATTACTGGTTGGAATTTTTAATCTTTCAGGTTTTAAGGTTGATATTGCTCCAATCACACTTTCTTTTTTCTGTTTAGCAAAACCAACCACAGTAACTTCATCCAATTCATCTACCTTTGGCAAAAGTTTAATGGTTTGAGGTACTTTATCTATCTTGTATTCAATAGATTGGTATCCTAAAAATGAGAAAATCAAAATAGAGCCTGGTTCGGATGAAATAGTAAATAAGCCATCTATATCCGAAATGGCTCCTTTTGTTGATCCTTTCACCTGTACAGTAGCTCCTGCAATAGGCAAATCTGTTTCATCCACAATTTTCCCTGATATTGCTTTGGATGAGTTGTTACTACTACTGGTTTGAGCTTGCAAGGTTACATAGCTTTCAATGATTAGAAGGAAAGCTATCCATAATACGAAGCGTGGTAAGTTGCATAAAAGCTTCTTCATACTCTGTGATTTTAAAAAGTAAGTCATAAGGGTTTTATATTAGATTTAATGTGATTTCTTGTATATAAAGGCTGTATATTTTAATCTACATAGTATTAATTGCTTATGATATATGTATTATATAATGTCTATATGTATATACATATTGCAAATATATATATTTAAAGCAGGAAAACTAGAAAGATTTATTTATTTAATATAAATTTATATATGAATGGTTGTTTTGAGAATAAATGTTAATGCGGCTTTGTGTGTATGGTTTTAAATTTATGAAACGAACATAAAATTAGATAGATTACACAAATTAGCATGACAAGGATGGAGCCTGATTGGCTTTCGGTATAATCTGCGCAAACTCCCATGAGAGGAGGAATGATGGAGCCACCGGATATCCCAGTTATCATGAGTCCTGATATTTCGTTGGTTTTATAGGGTAATGTATGCAAGGCTAGCGAGTAGATGACGGCAAATATGCTAGACATTGCAAAGGCTATAATGCATACTAATAACAAAATAATATATTGAGAATGTATCCAATAAATGCAGGACAAAGCTATTAATACAATGAACATATTGATCCGATAATAATAAATTTCGGAAAACTTTGCTAATAGAATTACACCACATAAGGTCCCCAAAGTGCGAGCGGCAAAATACCAGCTTGTACCATAACTTGCGATTTCTTTAGTCAACTCTGCATTTTCAATTAAAAGTTTTGGGGTAAATACATTCATTCCTACATCTAAGCCAACAATACAAATGATGCCTCCGAATAAAAGGCAGATGGTTTTATTTTTCAGGAGAGAAATAACTTGATAGAAACTGGATGTTAATCTTTTGTCGTCTTTCTCATTTATTGGAGTGAAAAATAACCAGATTCCGGAAATTAGAGTAATGGCGGCGAATATGGGAAACATTAATATCCAGTTGTTGAAATAAACAGAGCAGAATCCGGCCACTATAGGTCCTACAAAAGAAGATAGTGCTTTGATGAATTGTCCGGCTGTCATAATGCTTGATAATTTTCCTTCAGCGATAACATTGGTTAATAAAGGATTAAGTGACACTTGAAGGATGGTATTTCCTATGCCTAAAAGTGCAAAGGCGATATAACAGGCTGTCTGTGTGAATGTAAGTAATGGAAGTAACATTCCAATAAAAGTAGATAAAAGTCCTATCAGTGATATTGTTTTTCTACCTTTCTTGTCCATCCAGATAGAAATCGGAATAGAGATGAGTAAAAACCATATAAATACCATTGATGGCAGGAAACCGGCTTGGGTTTCGCTCCAACTGAAATAATCTTTCGCATAGGTGACTGATACTCCTACTAAGTCACAGAACCCCATAATAAAGAAACCAAAAAGAACTGGTAGTATCTTACTTTTATTTTTCATATGTGTTTATTTATTTAAATGCATTTGGATTTGGTCGGTCACCCATAATGAAATGAAGTGTTCCTCCTTTTTTGAGTTTACTCCATTCTATATAGTTATTACTAAGGCGCTTGTTATTGAATCTTACATATTGAATGTAACAATTGTCTTTGGATACATTTTCTGCTTTTATGATAAGTTTTTTTCCAGAGTAATAGGTGTTGTCTAACAGAATTTCTACCCGGTCAAATCGCGGACTCCCCAGTAACCATACAGGATCTTTGCTGCAACCGCCATCCATTTGGAAAAGTCCTATGCTGCTTAAGATGTACCAAGAACTCATTTGGCCTTGATCTTCGTCTCCCGGATAGGCGTCTCGGGGACCCATTCCATAATATTTTTCTTGTATAGCACGTGCCCATTTCTGGGTATGCCACGGCTCACTGGTATAAGAGAAGAGGTAAGCTGCCTGCATATTTGTTTCATTCCCATGATTAATAGGATAAGCTCCCATATTATCTCCTAAAGCATTGAAGCTTACTTTTTCGGATGTTGCAAATCCGGCATTCAGCCGGTCGATGAATTGACGCTCTCCTATTAAATTGATGAGGCTTTTTACATCATGAGGAACGTACCAGGTGAATTGCCAAGCGCTGCCTTCGCAAAATCCGGGAGCATGATATGGGTTGGTGTTTTCGATCCACTCTCCGTTGGGACGTCGGGGGCGTACATATCCGGTTGATGGGTCGAATATGTTTTTCCAGTTATCAGAACGTTTCATAAATGTATTGAAGTCATCTTTTTTATTAAGAGCGTCAAAATATTGAGCAGCGCAATAGTCTTGATATGAGTATTCCATTGTATTGGAAACGTATGATTGATAATGCGGAGAATTCCAATCCCATGCGTCATCGTATAGAGGTACATAACCTTTGGTTATATAATCGGGATAACTTTCGTTACCGACTTGTCCTCCTCCGGGATAGTTTATCATAGTGGCTGTTTGTTGGTGAATTAATGCCCGATACATGAGTTGACTGTCGAAGTCACGAATTCCATGTTGATAGCCGGAGACTATCAATGGCAAAGCAGGATTGCCTATCATGACTCTGAAATATTTCATACCGGGATTACCATTGGGAAGCCAGCCGCCACGACGATAGAACTGCTCGTAAGTGTAAATCCAATTGGACATGTACTCCGGATAGAGAAGATTATAAAATGGACCTAATGTCCAATGCATTCCCCAAGCAGAATCACCTCCATATACGCTTTTACCTGGCTTGTCTATAAGAGCTTTGTTACCGTTCATATCTATCCATTCCCCATTTACATCATTCCAGATGGTCCGTGGACTGATAGAACGGTAAAGATTGGTGTAGAATTTTTGCTTTAAGAGGTAATTGTCTGTTGTGATACTGACTCTTTGGAAAAGTGTTTCCCAGGTATCTTGTTGATTGGTGACAACTTTATCAAAATTCCATCCGAATGGTCTCGCTATTTCTTCTTCCAGATTTAGCCGTGCGTTATCAATGCTTACTAATGAAATACCTGTCCTTACCATAACATCATCACCAGTGTTAAGGTTAAAGTCGAGGAAGATTCCTGCGTCCAGTTTGTCTTGACTGTTATTTTCGACTGTAAATACCTGTCGGGACTTCATGTTTGATTTATGTAGCTGTTCAATTTGGCTATATACTTTGTTTCGTATCCAGCCATTCATTGTTTTGAATGGCTTATCAAACTGCATGACAAAATGTAATTTATATCTTTGTACTCCATGGTATCCTGTTGACCGGCAATCGTTCAAGGTCCATCCCTCTATTTCTGTGTCAGATACTTTTTTTACGTATACATCATCTAAATTCCAGTCGTATTCTGCTGGAAAGAAAAAGTCAACTAGTATTCGTGGCTGCTCTGCTTTGTTGAATGTGTATCGCTGAAGGGAACTGCGGGTAGTTGCTGTTAATTCTGCTTGGATATTATAATCTGTAAGATTAACAGAATAATAACCGATTCGGGCTGTTTCGGTTTTCTTATTAATTCGGGAGCGATACCCATAGTCCGGCTGTTTTTCTGTTCCGGGTTGTATTTTTAAATCTCCCGTAGTTGGCATCATTAAGAGTCCTGTCATTGTCCATTCGTGAATGTGGCTGAATCCCATTATGTTTTCAACGTTATATTCATATCCTGCTTTCCAATGGGCATCTTCGTTATCGGGCATAAGTTTTACCATTCCAAATGGCATCCATGGTCCGGGGCCTATCATCCATCGTGAACCACTGGAACCAGCAAACTGATCAACATAATCAATTGATCTGCGTAGTTGCTGGTTACTACGGATAAATTCTTGAGTTGCTACTGTTTGTCCTTCTGTTGATATTTTAACTTTGATTTTAGACTGGTCTTTAAGTTTTCCGGTTGGAATTTCGTAGATATTCTCTCCTTCTTCTACTTGTTTGAATATCTTCTTTTGGTTGATTTGTATTTTAAGTGTTCCGGATTTTTTAGTTATAGTTTTCAGTAGAAGAGGCTGTGTTCTTGTTTTCCCTTGTTCTAATTCATAATCAGCCATTTTCATTGAAATAATAGGAGTATCACCTATCTTATTGATTTGTGTCTCTTGAGGTCCGTTTAGGCAAATGGCGTCAAAAGTTAGGGATTTACCGTTGAATAACTGCATTACAATCTTGTTGTACCCTTCCTTTAGAATTCCGGGCTGTATTGAATATGTTAGCTGTTTGGTGCCAGGCTTTATAGGAGAATCGTAATTCTTTCCGTTGACTTCCAGTCTTAAGAACATACAGTCTTCGTATTCTACATTCTCTATAAAAATATTCCATTGATATTTCTTTAGCGGATTGACATCGGATAGTTTTATTAAAATAGGAAGTTGTATCCTGCATTGTCCTGCCCAGTAAGATGAGCCAGCCCATTCAGCAGTAGGCCCCGGTATAATGTATGGAAAATCGGCCGGTGTGTGTTCGCCTGCATAAAAATATTTTTTATTATCCCCAAATCCGGAGATAATAAATCGATCTTTTCCATCCGGTGCTAAGGCAAACTCCTTGGATGAATTATCTGTTTTGCCAAGTTGCCAGATTGTGCTGTATTGTGGATATACATTCGCAATACAATATATGAAAAAGATAATTTGTACAATAGTTCGTTTCATAGTAGTTGGATAAGATGTTTTTATTAAGACATTATTTCAAAGTAACTTCTTTTTTTACAAAGGCTTTTACCAACATTATTCTTTTGTCGGGATTTTCATTTATGATTGTATATGATCGGGCAGCAGCAGGGATGACAAAAGTCTCTGCATAATTAAAGCGTTGTTTCATGCCGTCCTCTGTTTCAATGCAAACGGAGTCTCCTTCTACTATCATACATACATGGCATGTATTTTCTGTATTCATTTGAATACGGTCTTTGAAGGTGTAACGATATACATCATAAAAATGCTCTTTATGAGTAGGTAGATGCTCTATAGTACACTCCTGATTTTCTTTCATGATATATGGATGGCATATCAATTCCTGGATTACTTTTTCCCCTTTTCTTTCAAAATATAGATTATTCATTCCGTGTTGAATGTTTAGAGGTCGTGGTTTCCCGTCTAATCCCATGCGTATCCAGTCGTACATTTTAAATGTGAAAATATAGGGTGCGCTACTTATTTCCAATACCACGCAATCTTTTCCTGAAGCATGTATGGTGCCATTGGGAATAAGAAAGAAATCGTGCTTTTTAGCTTGGTGTTTTTGAACAAACCTTTCTATCTCTACCTTCGTTGCTTTTTGTTGACTTCGTTCCAAGGTATATTGGAATTCCTCAGGGACGATGTTGTCTTGAAAGCCTAAATATACACATGGCGAGTTTTTACAATCCAATATGTAATATGTCTCATCTTGGGTGAATGGCATGTTAAAATGCTCTTGTATATATCGGGGGCGTGGATGGCATTGGATAGAAAGATTATCTCCGTCAAAGGTGTCTAGAAAGTCGAAACGTATCGGGAAATCGTACTTAAATGTTTCCGAACATTCTCCTAATATATTCTGATAATCACTATACATAAGAAAATCGAAAGATACTTCAAGCCGATATCCGTCACTCTCCAGCATTAGTCCGTTTTCAAGTACCATCAGTTCAAAAGACCATGCCAGATTATTTACTTCTTTATTTAATCCTTGAATATGATTTTTCATCCATTGTCCCCCCCAGGCGCCAGGTTCGAACCATGGACGAACTCTGAAGAAATTGCGGCTCATTTTGTGCAATCCTTCTCGTAGGTCATTTCCTGAAATCATTAATAGTTCATCCCATTCTCTTTGTCCGTCAATAAGTAGGTCAATCAGAGGCAGGCATTGCTTTTTGTGCTTATTAAGAACAATCCAGTCTACAAAATATAGTTGTTTGTAAGCCTGTTGATTGTCTTTTCGATAATCTAATCCTAAATTATTGATGGCTCCGGCGCGCATTCTAAACTGAATCTCATTTTTAGGAATATCAATATAAATCAGGGGAGCTTTCCATTGAGATAGGGCTGCTCCTGTACCTATAAATATATTTAAATCTGCTTCCGGGTCAGGTTGTATGGAATTAAGCTTATTTTCATCAAACCAATTAACCAAATGCTTATCAGTAATGGTGCCGAATAACGGATTATCTCCTCCAAGATAAGGAGCAATCATTTTTTCAATAGTCTGTGGATCTTTCATTGCTACACTGGAATGAAAGAATCGCACATTCTTTCCTCTTTTTCTGAGTTCTTCTCCTAACTTAATGATTAATTCATCCCAAAAGACTCCAATATAACCATCTATTTTTATTTGGGAATGCTTTTCTATCCAGTCAGCTAGTTGGTTTATACCTTTCCCAATTTTGCCTTTTCCCAATGGAAATGCCGGGTATATATCATATTCTCCTGATGGGGTGGCAGTAGAGTTAGTAGGTGCAATAAATTGCTGTGTGTGTCTTTTCTCTTTTGTATTTTCCATATTTTCAAGTATGTTGCTTGTGTAAATAGCAGATCCGATTAATGGCGACATATCCCATAATTTACAGATATCTATTTTAGTGATTAAATTGAGTTTCTTTAATTGAAACTGAATATTATCTAAAAAGAAGTCAGAAGCTTTCGCTATATTTCCTCCTATAATAAGTTTCTCCGGTTTAAAATTTAGCAGGAATGGGGTTATGAATTCTACGAAATTTGAAGCGAAGTTTTCAAATAATGACTGTGCATTATTGTCTCCGTTCGAAGCGCGTAGTGCGATTTCTTTTACGCCAGTTACCTTTTTATCTGGAAATAGCATATTCCATGTATTTACAAACCATCTTGTCGAAAAAAAGTCATCTGCCATTCCGTCTCGGTAAGGTATGTTGTAGAGATATCCATGTTCAGGTATTCCTTCTGTCAGTTCGTTCAAAACAGTATCATTTTCAAGAAATGTACTTCCAAGTCCGGTGCCGATTGTGACTATAATGCTTCTACTTGTGTCTTTTGCTGCTCCTGCATAATACTCTCCAAGGGCATAAGCGGATGCGTCATTTATGAAAACAGTATTCAGGTCAGATACTTTTTTAATTTCTTCTTTAAGGTTAAGACCGAAAAGTGACTGAAACTTTGGCACACCATAAATGGCAACTATACCTTTGGCATAGTCGCAAGGACCGGGCATGGCTATACCGATTCCGCCTAATTTAGATAGGGGCATACAGGCTTGAATGTCAGTAATAACTTTTCTGACTTTCGTAATGATGCTTGATGTTGAATCTGTGGCATTCAGTTCTTCGTGAGATAGTATGTTTTGATGAATGTCATTCGTTAGAAGGTTGACGATTCCACCTTTTATATGTGTACCACCTATGTCTATTCCCAAATAATACTTCATAGTTATTATGATTTAATTAATTAGTATGTCTGAACATATAAACATTTGCAAATGTATTCTTTTTCTTGAAAAGAACAAAAAGTATTGCCTGTTTTTATTTTTATTTTTATCTTTGTAAAAAAGTTAATCATGAAGATATTAGTTAACCATAACAGCGCAATCCCCCTTTATCTTCAGATAGAAGAACAGTTGAGGACTATTATCAAAGGGGAGGAATATAAACAAGGTAAAATGCTTCCAAATGAAATTGATTTGTCTAAACAATTGGGCATATCTCGTAATACCTTGAGACAGGCGATTAATAACCTTGTGAACGAAGGATTGCTGATGAGGAAAAAGGGAGTAGGTACAGTTGTTGTAAATTCAGCTGTATGTTCCAAAGCTCAGAATTGGATGAGTTTCACACAGGAAATGAAAACTTTGGGAATTGTACCAATGAATTATGAACTTCATGTTAGCTGGACAAAGCCTACAGATGATATAGCCCTTTTTTTTAATGCTCCTGATGTAAAAAGAATACTGAAGTTAGAGCGTTTACGTGGAAATCAAGAATACCCTTTCGTGTACTTTATATCCTATTTTAATCCTAAAATAGGTTTAACAGGAAGTGAGGATTTCTCCAGACCTCTTTATGAGATATTGGAAAGAGATTATCATGCTATTGCAAAAGTTTCTAAAGAAGATATTAGTGCCAGGCTGGCTGACAAGTACATTGCTGGTAAGCTTGAGATAAAGGTCGGAGATCCAATTTTGGTGCGTAAAAGGTTTGTTTATGATCCCGAAGGGTGTCCGTTGGAATGGAATATAGGATATTATCGTGCGGACAGTTTTATTTATTCACTTGAGTTTGAGAGAAATATTTGATCTTATACTCATAAAAAAAGTGAAGATTATAAGGATGCCCGAATCCTGCTCAGCGACTGCGGTGTTATCCACAGATAAGATGCAATGTACTTTAAAGGCACATATTGCAACAGTTCCGGAGTCTCCTTGATAAGAGTCAGGTAACGTTCCTTCGCTCGTGGACTGCCGGAGTTGATGAGCCAGTTTTCTTGCAGAAGAAGCTGGTGATCCATCAGCCGCAGTCCCAGATTGGCTAGTCCGATGGAAGAATGATATAATTGATTCAAGGTTGCGCGGGATATGCTGTAGGCTACACTGTCGCACATTGCTTCAATATTAATCAGTGAATAAGCATTGTCTGCATATCCCCAGACGGAGAAAGCTACTTCTCCGTCTGAAGCGAACCAGATGGTGGCATCTGCTCCGTCTTTGTGGTAATATGCCCGCCATATTCCCGTTTTTATAAAATAAAGGTTGCTGTTCTTTGTCCCTTCACGTACAATGAGGTCTCTCTTTTTGAAATGTACTTCCTCCATACAGCCTAGTAAGGTCTGTACGTCACTTTCCAATACTTTATATTTGTCGCAGAGTTTTTTAATGAATGCATCCATGTTGCAAATATACTCATAGTCGGTGGACCATGAAGCGATCTTTGAAATAAATTCCGATAATATAGAGAGTCGTTAACAATTCTGCCAACGAAACCGCCAGCCATATTCCCGGTACTCCTAAAACAAGTGGAAGTACAAAGAATCCGATCAGCATGAATACCACTCCCCGCAGAAGAGTGATGATGGTGGCTCGTTGACCTCGTCTGATGCTCTGGTAATAGCCGATGCCTATCATATTGGCGGCAAAAAATATGAATCCAACCCCAAAATAAGGAATGCCATTGACCGCAATATCAAAGGCCGGACAGCTTCGGTCCATGAATAACGAAACAATACTCTGACGGCATAGAAACGTGATGATGAAAAAGCTGATTCCGCAAATTAAAGCTGTACGGATGGCAAGATGTAGGGCTTTTCGAACCCGATCCGGTTGCCCGGCACCGAAATTATAGCTGATAATCGGCTGTGCGGATTGTGCGATGGCATTGTATACCATAAAGATGATGGGGAAGAAGTAGCAGGCAATGCTGAACGCAGCTACTCCGTCTTCTCCGAGATGATGGATAAAGACATAATTCCCTAAAAACATCATACAGGCGATGGAAGCCTCACTGATGAAAGCGGAAGTTCCCAGTTTTATCATATAGCCACCGTTACGGAGCGTTAGCATCAGGCTTTTCAAACTTAGCTTGATGCGATGCAAATGAATGTTGCGGGAGAACCGCGTAAGATAGATTACAGTCATCAATCCACCTACTACTGTTCCCAGGCTGGTGGCAAAGGCAGCACCCATCATTCCCCAGCCAAATTCAAAGATGAAAATATAGTCGAATATAATATTGAATATAGCTGCGATGGCATTGCACATCATGGCATAATTGGGAGATCCGTCCAGCCGGATGAAAAACATGCCTGTGCTCAATAACTCATAGAATACGAGGAAGGGTAGATACCAGATCATATATTCTATGACAAGAGGCAATAATCTGTCTGAACTTCCGAGTAAGCATCCCAATGGCCCTACGAAGCAAAAACATAAAGCAGACATCACTAATACGATGAACGTAGAGAATACAAGAGCCTGAGTAATGTTGATATTTGCTGCCTTGCGTTTACCTTGAGACAGATAGATGGAAGCGACTACTGAGCCTCCGACTCCGAACATTAGTCCGATGCCTGTTGCGATCATAAAAAGTGGAGCTGTTATATTGACGGCAGCTAGGGCGTCACTGCCTATTCCCTTACCTACGAATATGCCGTCTGTAATAACGAATATAGCTGAGAATACCATTCCCAGTACCGTAGGAACTAATAACTTACGAAACAACATGGAGATGTCCATACTACCGAAATCAATACTATCTTTCATAACTTTTTATTTTTAGTTTGTTGAAAACATCTGCAAAGGTAGATGGATGTAAGGAGATTAAAATTATCATTTGATAATTTCCGCCTGTCATGCTTGTTTTTGTTTAATCAGGATATGGGATATTTATCTGATTCTTATTTTCATGGCTTGTGCGTCAAATGTGATTGACTCGTTATGGAACAGTCTTTCTATATGTCCGCTCGTTATCATCTCATTGGTAGGCAGGCTGTAGAGTTGAGGATTATCAATCAGCATGATTG
>RRZT011310895.1_pt1 | contig 12567 bp, 9 predicted proteins | sample 2165551 | NCBI WGS metagenome assembly RRZT01 (sample SAMN10456910, study PRJNA506462) | wastewater metagenome | biome: wastewater; feature: sludge; material: wastewater sludge; isolation source: wastewater sludge with Escherichia coli K12::gfp cells carrying plasmid... | place: USA: Moscow, Idaho ... | reverse complement strand
GGCCATTGCTTTGCTTCTCTGTGTGATCTGGCGGAATTTTCTACCTGCCCTGCGTATTCTAATGCATCGTAGACCATATTCTTAACCGGCATTGCAAAGTTCTGTTCCGATTGATTTTCAATCCCCAGGAGAAGATAGATCCTTGAATCATCGTGCATAACATTAAGAGATTTGAATTCGTCCCGGAATTTCTGGACGGGAACTTCTGAAGTGCCGGATCCGTAGGGGACAGCGAGAGCTGTGGTATCCAGTGGATGAAGAGTGTCAGGGTCCATGATGTTTTTTCCTTTGTACAGCATATGGTTGAACACATCCGCAAAAACGCGGTTGTCAGCCATGTAATCTTTGGTGATGGTATCCTTTGTACCCATAGGTTTCACCACCTTCGATCTGTTTATGTGATCAGAGTAGTTTATTATCTGATCCAGTTACAGGGTATCATACATTTTGGTGTTTGAGAAGCGGATATCTGATATTTTATCATTTTTGCAGCTTGCGGAGATCTGTTTGACAACATTCTTATATAAGATTTACCGGGATTTTACAGTGGCTTCTTGCCAGCTACCCTTTTTCGGTGTTAAAATAACAGCATCAATGAAAGAACAGGGAGAATGAAAGCAATGTACGATTATCTTATCGTAGGTGCCGGTCTTTACGGTGCGGTTTTTGCACAGGAGGCGAAGCGTGCCGGGAAGTCAGTGCTTGTGATCGACAAGCGTCCGCATATTGCGGGAAATGTATATACAGAGAAGGTGGAAGGAATCAACGTGCATAAATACGGTGCACATATTTTCCATACCAATAATAAGAAGGTCTGGGATTATATCACCCGGTTTGCCACCTTCAATCGTTTTACCAACAGTCCGGTTGCCAATTATCACGGGGAGCTGTACAGTCTTCCGTTTAATATGTATACCTTTAACCGGATGTGGGGCGTGGTGACTCCGGAGGAGGCTGCGGCAAAGATCGAGGAGCAGCGGCAGGCAGCAGAGATCACGGAACCTTCGAATCTGGAGGAACAGGCTATCAGTCTTGTAGGTACGGATATTTATGAGAAGCTGATCAAGGGCTATACGGAGAAGCAGTGGGGACGTCCATGTACGGAGCTTCCTGCTTTTATCATCAAGAGGCTTCCGGTGCGTCTGACCTTTGATAATAACTATTTCAATGCGTTGTACCAGGGAATCCCGGTGGGTGGTTATACGAAGATGGTTGCTAATCTGCTGGACGGTATCGAGGTACGGCTGAATGAGGATTATCTGGAGAAAAAAGAGCAGTACGATGCAATGGCGGAGAAAGTGATCTACACAGGTGCCATCGACGCGTATTTTGACTATAAGCTGGGTACTCTGGAGTATCGTTCTGTGCGTTTTGAGAACGAGACACTGGAAAAACCTAATTTCCAGGGAAATGCAGCAGTGAATTATACGGATGTGGAGACTCCATGGACCCGTATCATTGAGCATAAATGGTTTGAGTTCGGAAAGGATGAGGAGGGTAATGATCTTCCGAAAACGGTGATCAGCCGGGAATACAGTTCCGAGTGGAAGCCTGGAGATGAGCCGTATTATCCGGTCAATGATGAGAAGAACGGAGCGCTTTACGGACAGTATAAGGAGCTTGCAGAGAAGGAACCGAAGGTGATCTTCGGCGGCCGTCTTGGCGAATATAAATATTATGACATGGATGCGGTGATCGCTTCTGCGCTGGATATGTGTGAGCGGGAGCTTGCATAAAAAAGATACTGGATATAACTAATGATAAGATCCTCTTATATTTCGGAGCCAAGGCAAAAGAGAAATATAAGGGGATTTTATGCATAGAATGGCAGTGAGATTTTTTGAGGGAGGAAAGAGCAATGAAAAGGTGCAAAGGTGTGCTTCTGGCAGGAATGCTGGTGCTGAGTATGAGTGTTCCGGTGTATGCGGACAAGTCGGTTGTGGTGAAGGTGGAAGCTCCGGCAGATACCACAGATTATTATATGACTGTGGATTCCGGTGGAGTTGGTGTGGATATCTATCCGTCCACCGACGGAAAAGGTGAAAAGCTCAATGATAAGACGGTAAGGGATGGTACTGTCCTGCATATCGAAGGGGAGACAGAGAAGAATGGTGAGACCTGGGGATATACAGAGTATAATGGCAGATACGGTTATGTGCCGCTGGAGGAGCTGCGGCCTTCAAAGGATGCGGAGCTGGCGAAGGCCGGAATCGCAGGGAGCACGGAGAAAGAGACTTCTGCAGTGAATCAGGGAGACGCATCCGATACGCAGAATTCCGCAGCCGGCGAGACTCAGGGGAAAGCAGCAGGAACGGACAATACAGGCAACTCTCAGGCTCAGAATGGCGAAGGACAGGGAACGTCTGCAGGGACGGCCAGCACAGGCAGCTCTCAGGCTCAGAATGGCGAAGGACAGGGAGCGTCTGCAGGGATGGCCAGCACAGATGAATCTCAGGCTCAGAGAGGTGAGGTTCAGGGGCCACCTGCAGGGACGGCCAGCACAGGTAGTTCTCAGGCTCAGAGCGGCGAGGTCCAGGGACCGCCTGCAGCGGATGGAACAACAGAAGGTGGGAAATCTGCGGATGAAGCTGTCACTAAGCCGGTCAATGGCACAGCTGCGACATCCTTTAAAGAAGAAAATTCCTGGTATAAAAGTCCGTTTATCTGGATCGGGATCGCAACAGTACTTGCAGTAATCGGAATTCTGGGGTATCATTTGAAGAAACGTTAACAGATAAACCAGATCAATATAAGAAAAGTGGAGAATTTTGTGAAGAGACTACAGCTTGTCAGGAAGAAATTACTGCCGCTTCTTCTGTGTGTGGCAGTTGCGGGCAGCCAGGTTCCGGTCATGGCAGCCGATGTGGAAGGTTTCAGTGATTCTGCGGAAGGCTTCAATGAAGAATGGTCAGAAGATACACAGACGCAGCCGGCGGAAGCAGAGGATACGACGGAGACCGCAGAAGGGAATACCACAGAGAACACCGGTATCCCGGATGAACAGACAGAGGATATTGCAGAGGCAGCCGACGGGGATACCGAGGATATAGCCTTGCAGAGCTCCGAGGAGGATACAGAGACTCCCGAAACATCAGAAGGATCGTCCTCTGATTCCCAGGAGGATACCTTTGGTGACGGTGAGGAGAGCTTCGGGGATGCCTCAGACAGTGGTGAGTCCGGCATCGAATATATCAAGGGCCGTCCGCTTACGGAGGAAGAGGAGCAGGAACAGCTGGCACCCTTTGATAATCTGACCTCTTATTCCACCGCCGTGGAGATCGGAAATGATGTGGATGAGGTACCGATGGGAAGAGCTGCGGCCTATCCGTCCTATTATAATGCAGCGGATCAGGGATATGTCACTTCCGTAAAGAATCAGGAGCCCTACGGTATGTGCTGGGCATTTGGAATGGCCTCTCTTCTGGAAACTTCGTTTCTGACCCAGGGCATTGGGACTTATGATCTGTCGGAAGAGCATTTGGCGTATTTTTTTGCAAACAGAAAGAATGACCCGCTTGGAAATACCTACGGGGATGTCAATAAGCATATGGGGACAGATGATAAAGGAAACGCAGATTATCATGAGGGCGGAAATGATCTTCTGGCTTCCATGTTTCTGAGCACCTGGTCCGGAATGACAACAGAAGGGGATGTGCCTCTGGCAACAGATTCCACGCATACACAGAAAACCGGTGTGACTCCGGCGGCATCCAAGGCGTACAATGCAGCTGCTTATCTGAAAAATGCCTATTTTTCCGATTATTCCGTAAATGCCATGAAGAAGCTTCTGGTTGCAAATAATTCAGTTACTGTGATGTATAATGCACAGAATGCCTATTACAATGCAAGTACAGCGGCCTATTCCTATCCTACCAGCACCAAGAACGTGAATCATGTAGTTACAGTGGTGGGTTGGGATGACAATTATTCTGCGAAGAATTTCCGGGCATCTTCCAAGGTAAAGGGAGACGGAGCCTGGATCGTCAAGAACAGCTGGGGTACAGGCTGGGGAAAATCCGGATATTTTTATATGTCCTATGAGGATAAGTCTGTCAGTGAGCTGGTTGCGGCTACGGCTGTCAATACACCGAAATATAGCAACAATTATTTTTATGACGGAACGTCAGGGCTTGGCTCCATCCGCATGTATGCGGGAGAACAGCTGTCCACGGTTTTTCGTGCCAGTGCAGGAAACGGAAAAGCGGAATCGCTTGGTGAGGTGACTCTTAGCTCCATGTCTGCCAATAATTCCTATACTGTGCAGGTATACACAAATCTGAAGGATGCCAGTGATCCTACCAGTGGAACACCGGCATATTCCACACCGGTTTCCTGCAGTCAGCCGATGGCTGGGGTTATGACCTTTCAGATCCCAGAGGTTCTGCTCAGCCAGAACAGTCTGTATTCTATTGTGGTGACAAATGCAGGAAGCACATATATAAAATACTGTGTGGAGGCAGAGGTCAGTTATGGCTGGTGCAGCTTTTCTCCGTCTATCGTATCCGGTCAGAGCTTTCTGCGATATAACGCGGAGGATACCTGGATGGATGCGGTTGAATTTAATCCATCGGTAACGCCGAGGATCAAGGCGCATACCAGGACTCTGAGCAGTGCGGCCAGGATGCAGCTTTCTTCCTCTGAGATAAGTCTGTATTCCGGAGATCAGAAAACACTGAATGCTTCAGCTACCAGATCCGAGATGGATGCTTCCGGCATTGTCTGGGAAAGCTCAGATACCAGTGTGGCTGCTGTAAATGGAAGCGGCGTTGTTACTGCAAAAAATCCGGGAACAGCAACCATAACCTGCTACGGAAAAAATGCCAGGGGAATCCGAGCTACCTGTAAGGTTACGGTGAAGCTTCGTCAGACCACAGGTGTAAAACTGGTTTCCAAGGCATTTAACAGGATACGGATCTCCTGGAAAGCAGTTCCCGGCTGCAATCGTTATGCTATCTATCGCTGGGATGAAAGCGGAAATTCAAAAAAAATGGCAACCGTGACAGCAGATGTAGTGACCTGGCAGGATACTGCAGTGAAAACAGGAAGCACTTATACGTATCGGATCCGGGCTTCTTATGTACGTTCCGGAAAGAAGACTGTTTATGGAGCCGTATCTTCGCCGTTCTCAGCAAAAGCGGAGCTGGGGAAGGCCCGTGCAGTGGCTGAAGCTGTCAGCGGACCATGTAACAGGGTATCCTGGAAGAAGGTTTCCGGAGCCAGTGGCTATCATATCTACCGGAAGCTCCAGGGGAAAAGCTGGGTTCGGATCGGAACCGTGAACAACAAAGTATTGTCCTGGCAGGACACGAAGATTGAGGGAATCACCTCCTACGCTTATGCTGTGAGGCCATATAAGAATGTAGACGGGAAAAAAGTTTTCGGAGGATATCAGGCAAGCAGCTATATCCTGTCCTATCCGGAACTTCAGAAGATATCCAGTGTCAGGAAGACCTCCAGGGGGCTGAAGATCTGCTGGAAAGCGCAGAAGAAAGCAGATTGCTATCAGATCTACCGTAAGACCGGAAAGGGTTCATGGAAAAAGATCAGTACAGTTTCCGGAGGCAGCAGCTCCTCCTTTGAGGATAAGACCGCAAAAAAGGGAACAACGTATTACTATGCGGTGCGTGCAGGGATAAAAACCTCCGGTGGAAAAGTACTCTGCGGAGGATACGCCGCAAAAGCAGCAAAGAGATAAAAATGTTAAAATATAAAACGCCCGGATCTGGCTTGAAACATTCCAGATCCGGGCGTTTTATGTTTTGGTTGAATATGTGTATTATATATGATTATATCAGGCAGTTCAAAAGAAAGATCAGTCGTTGTTGATCACAACGCCTTTCTGGAGCATGATGTTGGCATAAAGTGCTTTCTCACTTGTGGAGATGATGCAGTATGCAGTTTTTGCTTCGTCATAGAATGCGAAACGCTCGATGTTTCCGACGGCTTTTTCGCCACGCTCGTCATGCTTGGAAACGATTTCTTTATATGTATCCCAGATCGGTGTCTCCACATTATCGCCAGGCATTACTTCCATCAGGTTTACCGGATGCTCTACATAGGTATCCAGCGGGAAGAGCTTCAGGATGGCATCCAGGATCTCCGGAACGCCATGTCCGTCACAGCGGATGGTGATGGCATTTTTTCCCATGGATTCTACAGGGAAGTTTCCGTCAGCGATAACAAGACGGTCACTGTGTCCCATCTCACATAAAACCTTCAGTAATTCTGGTGATAAGATTTCTGGAATTCCTTTTAACATAGTTCATATCCTCCTAAGATCATTGTGTACTTACAGCATTTCGGAAATTATAGCATCAGGCTCAGATGATCAGAACAGGATACATGGATTTCCGAAACTGTTATGACGCCGGTAGTATCAGACAGACCTGCCCGGCCACAGGCTTTAGAACTCTTATTAATTAATCTAACGGTATTTGGTCTTCTTTTCAAGGGAATATTTTCCTGTAAATGATGAAAATTTTATGGTTGACAGAAAACGTATGGAGCGCTATGATGAACTCAAACGGAAACGTTTCGGTTTCTGAACCAAATGAGAAAATAATACAAAACAAACACAATGATTATGATTCCAAGGAGGAGAAGATTATGCCACTGGTTACATCGAAGGAAATGCTGTTAAAGGCACAGAAGGGCGGATATGCAGTAGGAGCATTCAACGCAGAGAATATGGAGATGGTGAAGGCGATCATCCAGGCAGCTGAGGAGCTGAAAGCACCGGTTATGATCCAGACAACACCTTCTACTGTTAAATATGGTACGGTTGAGACTTACGCTGCGATCGTAGCAGCAGAGGCAGCCAAGGCTTCCGTTCCGGTATGCCTTCATCTTGACCACGGCAGCAGCTTTGAGCTTGCGATGCAGGCAATGCATGCAGGCTATACCTCTGTGATGATCGATGGTTCCAAGCTGGATTTTGAGGATAATATCAGAGAGACCAGGAGAGTTGCGGATGTGGCAGCAGCCCTGGATATCCCATGTGAGGCTGAGCTCGGTAAGGTCGGTGGTAAAGAGGATGATCTTGAGGCTGAGGCAGACACTAACACCGACCCGCAGGAGGCGAAGGAATTCGTGGAGCGTACAGGTGTTACTTCCCTGGCAGTTGCCATCGGAACCGCACATGGTTTCTATGTGGGAACACCGGTTCTTGACAAGGAACGCTTAAGCGAGATCCGCGAAGTCGTAGATATCCCCCTTGTTCTTCACGGGGCATCCGGACTCAGTGATGAGGATGTCAGCGACTGTGTAAAACGTGGTATCTGCAAGGTTAACTTTGCAACAGAGCTTCGTGCCGCATATTCCAGGGCAGTGAAGGAGACCTTTGCAGAGAATGAGAACACCATCGACCCGAAGGCCTACGGAAAGAAAGCAATCCAGGCAGTGAAGGAGCTGGTTGAGGCGCGTATGAAGGTTTGCGGCTGTGATGGAAAGGCAGAATGATCTTCTGTAAAAAAACAGAAACGGAGTGATCTGTATGGCAGCAACCATGAAAGATATTGCCAGGCGGACCGGACTTGGGCTCGCAACGATTTCTTCTTATTTTAACGGCGGAAACGTAAGAGAAAAAAACAGAATAAAGATCGAGGAGGCCATTCAGGAGCTGCATTATGAGGTCAATGAGGTGGCCAGAGGGCTTAAGACCAATGCTACCAAGACCATCGGCGTGGTGATCCCGGAGCTTAACAATACCTTTTGCGCGGAGATCATCACAGGAATGGAGGATGTCTTAAGGAGTCACGGATATGCGACTATTGTCTGTGACTGCCGTACCGATAAGAGACTGGAGCGGGATGCAGTGGAGTTTTTAAGCCGGAAGCGTGTGGACGGGATCATCAGCATGCCGGTGGATGCGGAAGGCAATCATCTGAAAAAATTCCAGAAAACCGGAAAGCCCATCGTACTCATTGACCGCAGGATCCGGGAGCTTTCCTGTGACAGTGTTCTTGTAGACAACGAGAAGGCGGCTGAGGACGCAATGAGAGTTTTTTTTCAGGCAGGACACCGTAAGATCGGGATCATTGGCGGACCGGAGGAAATTTCCACAGCTCAGGAACGTCTCCAGGGGTACCGCAATGCATACGAAAAAGAAAATATACCGGTACGGGAATCTCTGATCTATCACGGCGATTATACCATTCAGGGCGGTGTGCAGGGAATTGAGAAGCTTGTTGCGGACAATCCGGATATGACGGCTGTGTTTGTTACCAACTATGAGATGACCATGGGGGCGGTGATCGGGATGAATGAGCTGGGTCTTAAGATCCCGGAACAGCTGTCTATGATCGGTTTTGACAATCTGCAGTTTGCCAGAGCATGCAATCCCAAGCTTACCATTGTGGCACAGCCTACACAGGGGATTGCCGGAGAAGTGGCGGGAATCATGCTGAAACGGCTGGAAGGGGCTGCAAGTGAAGAAACAGAACCGATCACGGAGAAGCTTGGCGCAGAGATCATCATGGGAAAATCCGTCCGTGTGCTGGACGAGAAGGAGAAGCTATAATGAAACCATATTTATTAGGTATTGATATCGGCACCAGTGCCTGTAAGGTTGCGGTTTTTGAAAAATCGGGAACGGTTGTGGCTGCGGCCAACGGCGATTATCCGGTTTACTATCCGAAGGAGGGCTGGGCAGAACAGAATCCGGAAGAATGGTGGAGTGCTGTCTGTCAGGCGGTAAAGAAGGCCATCCAAAAAGCGGGGATAGCACCTGAGGAGATCGCAGGCATCGGTATTGACGGCCAGAGCTGGTCAGCCATTGCCATGGATAAGGACGGAAATGTACTGACAAACACTCCGATCTGGATGGATACCAGAGCACAGTCTATCTGTGACAGATTGAATGAAGAGATCGGGGCAGAGCAGATTTTTGAAGTATCCGGTAATTCCCTTCAGCCGTCCTACACAACTGCAAAGATCCTCTGGTATAAAGAAAATCTCCCGGAGGTGTACCAAAGGATCCACAAGATCCTGCAGTCTAACAGCTACATTGCATATAAGCTGACGGGTGTGATGAGCCAGGATGTTTCCCAGGGCTATGGCCTGCATTGCTTTGACATGAGAAAGGCAGCCTGGGATGAGGATATGTGCAGAAAGCTTGGGATTCCCATGGAATTTCTTCCTGAGATCTGTGCCTGTGATCATGTTGTGGGAACAGTTACAGAGAAGGCGGCGGAGGAATCCGGCCTTGCTGTGGGAACACCGGTTGTTGCCGGTGGTCTGGATGCGGCATGCGGAACACTGGGGGCTGGAGTGATCCATCCGGGTGAGACACAGGAGCAGGGAGGACAGGCCGGCGGAATGAGCATCTGCATGGATGAGTACAAGGCAGATCCCAGACTGATCCTTGGCTATCACGTGGTTCCGGGACAGTGGCTCCTTCAGGGAGGAACCACCGGAGGTGGTGGTGTCATGCGCTGGTTTGAACGTGAGTTTGCAGATTATGAGCGCTCTGTAGCAGGGGAAAAAGGCTCTTCTCTGAACCAGCTCAATGAGATCGCGGAAAGGGTCGCACCAGGCAGTGACGGAGTGGTATTTCTTCCATATATGTCCGGTGAGCGTTCCCCAATCTGGAATCCTAATGCGAAGGGCGTATTCTACGGACTGGATTTTGCCAAGACCAAGGGACATATGGTACGTGCCTGTATGGAAGGCGTAGCACTTTCTCTGAAACACAACCTTGAGGTGGCAAAGGAAGCAGGAGCAGATGTGGAAGTTCTCCGTGCAATGGGAGGCTCTGCAAATTCTCTTCTCTGGACACAGATCAAATCCGATATCACAGGAAAACCCATCGTAGTGCCGTCCTCTGATACGGCAACAACACTTGGTGCAGCGATTCTGGCAGGTGTTGGTGTTGGAATGTATCAGGATTATGATGAGGCCATCCGTCTTACGGTAAAGGAAACAAGAAGACATGAACCGAACCCGGAAAACCGGGACGTTTATGAGAAAACCTATAAAACCTATTTAAATCTCTATAAATCTCTTGAACCTATGATGAGAAATGAGGAGGAAAAGTGATCATGAAAGCAGCAGTAGTAGTAGCAAATGAGGATGTTCAGTATCAGGAAGTGGAAGAACCTCAGGTAACACCGGGCCATGTGAAGATCAAGGTAAGATATTCCGGGATCTGCGGATCTGATATCCCGCGTGTATTAAATCACGGCGTACATTTTTATCCCATCGTGCTTGGACATGAATTTTCCGGCGATGTGGTGGAAGTGGGAGAAGGCGTTACCAAGGTGAAGGTCGGCGACCGTGTATCCGGTGCACCACTTCTTCCCTGTATGAAATGTGACGACTGCCAGAAGGGTAATTTCTCTCTCTGCAAGCATTACAGCTTCATCGGTTCCAGAGAGCAGGGAGCAAACGCAGATTATGTAGTGGTTCCTGAGCAGAATGCAGTACCATTCGCAGATAATGTTCCATATGAGCAGGGAGCCATGTTTGAGCCTGCAACCGTAGCCATCCACGGTGTATTCCAGAACGATTACCACGGCGGTGAGTATGTGGCGATCCTTGGCGGCGGTACAGTTGGTATGTTCACCATGCAGTGGACAAAGATCTTCGGCTCCAAGAAGGTAGTGGTCTTTGATATCAGCGATGAGAGACTTGCTCTTGCAAAGCGTCTCGGCGCAGATGAGATCATCAACACAAAGGAAGAGGGATATATGGAAAAAGCCATGGCCATTACAGGTGGAAAGGGCTACGGCTTCGTATTTGAGACAGCCGGACAGGTTCCTACCATGCATATGGCATTTGAGCTTGCAGCAAACAAGGCACATGTATGCTTCATCGGTACTCCTCATGAAAACCTTACCTTTACACCGAAGGAGTGGGAGAACATGAACCGTAAGGAGTTCAAGCTTACCGGTTCCTGGATGTCCTACAGTGCCCCGTATCCGGGACGTGAGTGGGAGCTGACGGCGCATTATTTTGCAACCGGCCAGCTGAAGTTTGACCCGGGCTTCATCTATAAGAAAATCCCGATGAGCCAGGCACAGGAGGCATTCCAGCTGTTCAAGACGCCGGGCCTTGTAAAAGGAAAGATCCTTCTTTCCAATGAGGAAGACTGATATGATCCTGACAGTAACCTTAAACGCTGCCATTGACAAGCGTTATGTAGTGGATGATTTTAAAGTGGGCGAAGTGAACCGAGTGCGTGAATGTACCTACGTTCCCGGCGGAAAGGGACTGAATGTTTCCAAGCCGGCGTCCATTTACGGTGCTGAAGTGGTTGCCACCGGCTTTGTAGGCGGCCACGCAGGCAATTATATAGAAGCTGCCCTGAAGCCTTTTGGCATTAAGAGTGCTTTTTACCATGTAGAGGCGGAGAGCCGCTCCTGTATCAACATCTGGGATGAGGTGAATCATGTACAGACCGAATTCCTGGAGCCGGGATTTACACTGACAGAGGCAGATTTTGAGGGCTTTGAGAAAAAATTCCGCCAGCTTGTAAAAGATGCTTCTGTTGTGGCGATGTCCGGCAGCGTGCCGAAGGGACTTGACGGAAGTGCCTACCAGCGCCTCGTGAAGATTGTGAAAGACGCCGGAAAACCGGTGATCCTGGATACCAGCGGCAAGCTTCTGGAAGAGGGGATCAAGGCAGCACCGACACTGATCAAGCCTAACATTGATGAAATCCGTATGCTGACAGGCAAGCATTGTGACGATATCAACGATGTCATTGAAGCAGCGAAAGCCATCCATGCCGGTGGTGTGGAGATCGTGGCGGTCTCGCTTGGAGCAGATGGTTCCCTGGCAGTCGGAGAGGAAGGGATTTTCCGTGCGGTGGTTCCGAAGATCGATGCGGTAAATACCGTAGGCTGCGGAGATTCCATGATCGCAGGCTTTGCCCTTGGATTAAGTGAGGGACTTTCCCTGGAAGAGACTCTGCAAAGAGCCAGTGCGATCTCAGCGGCGGCAGCCATGCGTGAGGAAACGGGATTCTTTGTGATGGAGGATATGGAGGCTCTTCTTCCGAAGATCGAGATCAGGCGTTTATAAGATAAGCTTATAATAAAAAAATTTTTATAAAAAAGGAGATGTAAAGATGGCAGAAGTTATCAATCCGGCAATTGTGCCGAAAGTGACACTTCCTTCCGGCGAGCAGGTTCCGTGTGTCGGAATGGGAACATTCGGTTCCGACCGTGTATCCGCAGAGGATGTATCTGCAGCTGTTGCAGGCGCGATCCGCAGTGGCTACCGTATGTTTGACTGTGCCGCATGTTACGGAAACGAGCATGAGATCGGCCAGGTATTTAAGGACGCTTTTGACGAAGGTGTTGTAGAGCGTAAGGATCTTTTTATCATGACAAAGGTATGGAACGACATGCACAGAAGAGTAGAGGAAGCCTGCGACAAGAGCATTAAGGATCTTCAGTGCGATTATGTGGATATGTATTTCATCCACTGGCCATTCCCGAACTATCATGCACCGGGATGTGATGTGGATTCCAGAAATCCGGATTCCAAACCCTTCAGTGTGGAGGAGTTTATGGATACATACCGCCAGTGTGAGGCGTTGGTAGAAAAAGGAAAGATCCGTTACAT
>RRZT011779808.1_pt1 | contig 12570 bp, 14 predicted proteins | sample 2165551 | NCBI WGS metagenome assembly RRZT01 (sample SAMN10456910, study PRJNA506462) | wastewater metagenome | biome: wastewater; feature: sludge; material: wastewater sludge; isolation source: wastewater sludge with Escherichia coli K12::gfp cells carrying plasmid... | place: USA: Moscow, Idaho... | reverse complement strand
TATTAAATTAAACCAAGGAGAACACCCATGATTAAAGGGTTAACCATCACACCGCCTATTTTAGGCAGAATCACCATCGGTAAAGTCGTTGAGAAAAATGGTAAACGCTTACCGGAAAAAGATGACCAATTCACCATTACCAGCCAAGTGCAAAGCAAGGAGGGTTGGATTAAGCATCCACTCGATGACAAGCTACGCCAAACCAAAGCGAATGGCAAGCTACGTCAAATCCCGGTACGGATGCTATTTAACACGCCTGAGTTAAATCTACGTGCTGAATATACCTTGTTTGATCGGCAGACCGGCAGACCCATCTGTGTGGGTAATGGTGAGCTGTGCCAACGTCGTACCCAAAACGGCGTTGAGCAATTGCCTTGCCCGAGTCCAGAATTATGCCCAATCGGGCAAAATGGTAACTGTAAGGTATTTGGGCGTTTATATGCCAACTTGGATGATTCAGACGAGTTAGGCTCATTTATCTTTCGTACCACAGGCTACAATTCAATCAGAACGCTGATGGCTCGCTTAAGTTACTTTAATGCGGTATCGGGTGGGTTGTTGTCTTGCTTACCGTTACAGCTGACGATTCGTGGGAAGAGTACGACACAAAGCTATCGCACACCTATCTATTACGTGGATTTGACCTTGCAGGATAATGTGAGCTTAAAGGATGCGGTGGAAAATGCTCAGGCGATTCATGCCCAGCAATTGCAGTCTGGCTTCAATCAGCAGGCGTTAGAGGAGGTGGCTAAGCTTGGCTATGCCAATTCAGCGTTTGAGGTGGATTCAGATGAGGGATTGGCAATCGTGGAGGAGTTTTATAATACGGATGCGGATAGCGATGGAATTGTCCAACCAACTGATTCATCCAATGGGCAATGGCATTCGATTGAAGAGGGGCTACGACAGAGTGTAAGGAAGGTGAGCTGATATGAGATGACGTAAAAAAATATGAGACAGCGTATTGATATGAAAGGAAATTCCCCTTTGTATCAATATAGGAGTAAATCATGGAAACAGTCAAAACAGCTAAGCTTGAGCTAACAACAATCGTAATGCCTCAGCTGATATCACTCCAAGATGTAGTGAAATGCACAGGTCTTAGTCGGGCGTCGATTTATCGGATGAGTAATGAAAAATCAAAATTTTATGACCCAGACTTTCCAAAGAAAGTACAAATATCAAGTTCACGTGTGGTATGGGTATCAAGTGAAATAGCGGAGTGGATAAATCACAAAATTGCTAGTCGGTCAGCATGACTGACTTTATAAATAAGCCTGTGATCTGCAGGCTTATTTTTTTGTTTAAAAGATCATAATAACAATAACTAAGAACTTTAAATTTACTGAATGAGGAAACCTATTGAGACCGTCCCAAAAAATTCAACAACATCAACAATCAATCAAAGACTTAGCCCAACAATCTTTTATAAAAAACCTACGCATATTTGGTTCAGTCGCCACAAGAGAAGACATCGAAAACAGTGGCTTGAACGTACTTGGAAAAATAATACTAGCAAATACTCTTTTGATATTATTAAAGTAATTCTTTCAAAATCAGTAGAAATAAACTAGAAAATCTTTTAATATTGTTTCTAATTTCTTTCTTATAGCAAAAGTGATTATAATTACGTTGGTTTGATTTATATAAACATAAATTTAAATTATCGGCTCAAGGAAAATGTTTTTTTTAAATAAGAGTGTTATTGATGGAACATTTAAGAGATTTAGAGAAAATCTTTACATTTTAATTACTTCAAATCTGGTATGAAGCTTGAATATCAAAATTTTATATAATACTCATCTCGTTAAATGCCTATGGAATATTCATGAATATTGATGATTTAAAAATAGCAATTATTGGTCTTGGCTATGTAGGGCTACCACTGGCTGTGGAATTTGGCAAACATTTTTTAACTATTGGTTTTGATATTAATTTATCCCGAATTCAAGAACTAGAATCTGGGCAGGATCACACGCTTGAAGTATCTAGTGCAGAGTTGGGTGAAGCAAAATATTTAAGCTTTACTGCTGAGCTAAAGCAATTACAAGACTGCAATTTTTATATCGTGACTGTTCCCACCCCAATTGATGACTATAAGCAACCTGATCTCACGCCACTTGTTAAAGCCTCGATGACTATCAGTAAGGTACTAAAACCTAATGACATCGTGGTGTATGAGTCTACCGTATATCCGGGTGCGACTGAAGAAGAGTGTGTGCCAATACTTGAAAAGGAATCAGGATTAAAATTTAACCAAGATTTCTTTGTGGGATATAGTCCAGAGCGTATTAATCCAGGGGATAAAGAACATCGGGTCTCTAATATACTTAAAATCACCTCTGGCTCAACCCCTGAAGTTGCTGATTATGTGGACGCAGTGTATAACAAAATTATCACCGAAGGTACACATAAAGCTGCTACTATCAAGGTGGCGGAGGCTGCCAAAGTAATTGAGAACACCCAGCGTGATGTCAATATTGCTCTAATTAATGAGTTAGCGCTAATCTTTAATAAAATGGGTATTGATACTGAAGACGTGCTCAAGGCAGCTGGTACCAAATGGAATTTTTTACCGTTTCGTCCGGGGCTAGTTGGTGGACATTGTATCGGGGTTGACCCTTATTATTTGACTTATAAGGCTCAATCAATTGGCTATCACCCAGAAATTATCCTAGCAGGTCGCCGACTCAATGATAACATGGCAAGCTATGTCGTAACCCAACTTGTCAAAGCTATGATTCAAAAAGATATCAAAATTAAAGATGCTAATATTCTAATATTGGGTTTGACATTTAAAGAAAATTGCCCTGACATTCGTAATACTAAAGTGGTCGATATCGTGACAGAACTACAGGACTACCAAGCCAATGTCGACGTTTATGATCCTTGGATAGATGCAGCAGAAGCGCAAGCAGAATATAACATTTCACCTGTAAGTAACTTACAAGAAAATCATTATGATGCAATTGTGCTCGCAGTGGCACATGATAAATTTAAACAAATGGGCACTGATGTCATTCGTAAACTGGGTAAAGACCTGCATATTTTGTACGACTTAAAGTATGTCTTGGATAAAAACAATGTTGATATCCGTCTATAATTAAATAATAAAAATGAAGAGAGAACATAGCCATGAAATATGATGAGGTAAAAAGTCAACTAAATCAGCAGCCAAAAACTTGGCTTGTTACCGGTGTGGCTGGGTTTATTGGTTCTAACTTACTCGAGGAATTGTTAAAACTCAACCAAATTGTGATCGGACTCGATAATTTTTCCACTGGGTACCAAAAAAATCTTGATGAAGTGCAACGCTTGGTTTCGCCAGAACAATGGCAAAATTTTAAATTTATTGAGGGAGATATTCGAGATTTTGATACTTGTAGCAAGGCATGCACAGGGGTAGATTATGTACTGCATCAGGCGGCCTTAGGGTCTGTACCACGTTCGATTAATGATCCCATCAACACCAATAGTGTAAATATTTCAGGTTTTCTTAATATGCTGACAGCGGCACGTGATGCTAATGTCAAAAGCTTTACTTATGCAGCGAGTAGTTCTACTTATGGTGACCATCCTGCCCTGCCAAAAGTCGAAGAAAATATCGGTAAACCCCTATCACCTTATGCGGTGACTAAGTATGTTAATGAACTCTATGCCGATGTGTTTGCCCGCACGTATGGCTTTAAGGCGATTGGACTACGGTATTTTAATGTTTTTGGACAGCGCCAAGACCCAAATGGGGCGTATGCGGCCGTGATCCCCAAATGGACAGCTGCGATGATTGGCGGTGAGGATGTGTTCATCAATGGAGATGGTGAAACAAGCCGAGATTTCTGCTACATTGCTAATACCTTGCAAGCCAATATTTTGGCGGCGACCACGCAAAATAATGAAGCTAAAAATCAAGTGTATAACGTGGCGGTTGGGGATAGAACGACGCTTAATCAATTGTTTTATGCAATCAAGTCGGCATTGAATAAGAATGGGGTGAACTATGATAAGTCGCCTGTGTATCGAGATTTTCGGGCAGGAGATGTACGCCATAGCCAAGCAGACGTAAAAAAAATTACACTAAATTTAGGATTAAAGCCTATTTTCAAAGTTGATGAAGGCATTGAAGTATCAACTAAATATTATCTTGATCATGTAAGTAAGAAATGAGAATTATTAAAAATTGCATAAAAAAAATTTTACAGCGATATTGGAATTGGAGATTTTCAAAGATTGCAGTAATTGGCAAAAATGTAACTTTTGGTCGGTATACATCTATTAGCTTAATAAATGGAAGCAAAAAAGGAGATATAGTTATTGGAGATAATGCACGAATTTTTGGCAGATTGATATGTTGCGGAGGAAAAATAATTATTGAGACCGATGTACATATAGGTCCAAAAACGACAATAGGCGCAAGAGAATTAGTTCATATAAGAGAATTAAGTATGATTCCTACTAATGTAGATATTATTGATAATAATAACCATCCTGTGCATCCATATGATCGTAGGTTAATGAATCTAAATGGAGGAAATCCAGCTTTAAAAACATGGAAGTATTCTGAATGCGCTCCTATCATTATTGGTGTAAATACTTGGATTGGGAAGAACAGTCTAATTTTGAAAGGGGTAGTAATAGCCGATAATAGTATCGTCGCAGCCAATTCGGTTGTTACTAAAGATGTACCAAAAAATAGTATTGTTGCAGGTAGCCCTGCAAAAATTGTTAAAGAAAATATATTAAATACTAGAAGTTTTTTTAATGAATAATTTATCTAAAATACTTTCATTTAGTACATTGGGGACATTGTGTGCTTTTTTGCTTCAATTAATATCTGTAAGATTACTAAATATGTACGATTATGGGATTTTGGGTAAATGGCTTACTGATTTAACTTTCTTTAGCTTATTTTTTATTTTTGGATTAGATAATGCACTGCTATATTTTTCAAAGAATACAAATAAATTTAATGATAATCTAAAGTTAAATATATTTTTTTTTAGTATTCTTGTATTCATTTTTGGAGTTGTAAGTTATATTTGCAATGATATTCGTTTTCTATATTTAGTAGTTAGTTGTTATTTTTTAGCATTAATACAAAGTCAGAATGCAGCTAACCAATTGCAGGAAAATTTTACAAAATATGGTCTTATCAATTTAATAAAGAACCTTTTACCTTTTATTATTTTCCTTTTAATTTATATTTTTCTAAATAAAATAACTATTGATGAATATCTAAAAATTTATACCGTAAGTGTCTTTCTTGCTTTTTTATTTACAATTAGAAATAGTTTCATATCTTTTGAAAATTTCTTTAATATAAAAAATTATTTTTTTAAAGAATATTTTGTTTTTGGATGGAAAAGTATGATGAATACTTTTTTAGCTATTTTACTATATTCTTCAACCATGTATTTTCTTAATTATTATCAATCAGTTGAATCAATAGCCATCTTTTTTGCCTCTACCACTCTAGCCAAACTTGCATGGGTCATCCCAGATTCTATCGGAAATATATTATATCCAAAATTCTTAAATATAAATATTAAATATACCAAAGAAGATGTCTTTGAAGAAACGTATTTTTTTGCTCAGTTAAATTTTATTTTAAATATTTTAACCATTTTAATATTTATACTCTTCGGAGAGTTCTTTATAAATTTAATTTATTCTCCAAAATACAGCCAAATGTTTCTAATTGTCATTGTTTTATTAATAGGCAATCAAGGTATGGTTTATTATAAAATTTTGGGAAGATATCTTGCTTCAATAAATGAATGGAAAATTCAAAGATTGGCATTATTTTTTGGTATCTTATCAAATTTTCTATTTAATTTAGTTTTGACTAAAACATGGGGTTTATTAGGAGCAGCTATTGCTACATCGATTTCATTTTGGGTATGTGGAGTAATAATGGCTTTTAGTGTCAAAGGTAGTTTAATTGAATTTATCAGTTTCAATAAAATTATTGGAAAAACTGTAAAGTGTTAAACAATATTCTTAATTTTCAAATTATTACATTTTCAGCATTAATAGCTTTTGGTGAGCTAGATCCAATACTTCCTTCAATAAGCCCATTTAGTAGTATTGATCTTATATTTATTTCATTTGCGGTGTTATTTGTACTTTTTCATCCTAAGAGTTTATTAAAGGGTCTTATATCTTTTAATTTCATTTCATTATTAGCAATGATATTATTATTTGCTTTCGCGCAAAGTATTTTTGGATATGATAATCTAATTAAACCTTTTATTAATTTTAAATTATTATCATGTATTATCTTTTTTTTAGTAGTAAGCATAACCTTCGCTAAAAATCCAAAACTAATAGATTATTGTCTTTTAGCTTTTAGCATTAGTTGTTTTGCTTTTTCAATCCTGGTTTTATTGATAGATCCTAATTTATATGTTATCTATAAGGGTCAATTAATTGTTATGGAAGAAAATCCGAATTCAACTAGTAGTAGATTAGTAATAGGTGCTATATATTTGATATATTTAATACTTAATAATCCATTAAAAATTTCAAATTTTAAAAAAATTTGCTTATTAATAATGATACCAATTATTGTGTATATGGTTGTGTTATCTGGGTCTAGGGGGTCATTATTGGCTCTAATAATTGGTATTTTTTTAATTCTAACTTTTTCTAAAATTCATAATATTTTTAAAATATCTTTATTATTAATATCTTCATTTACTGCTATTTTATTATTTAACTTTTTAATTTCATCTAATGATTTAGGAGATAGATGGCAAAGCGCGCTTGAAGGGGATACGGCTGGGCGAACAGAAATTTGGAGCTCAGTATTTGAAATTGTAAAAGGTCATCCACTTGGAGTAGGTGAAAGTGGCTATGCAATTACAATTCCAAAATATATTGGCAAATACTTAGATACTCACAATATTTTTCTGTATATCTTAGTTTGTGGAGGATGGTTAAGTTTATTAATATTCAATCTATTTCTTTTAAATATTTTAAAAAAATCTATAAAAACCTATCGAAACAGTGGTGATATTTTAGGCTTATTATTATTCTCTATAATTATTTTTATTGCATCTAAAACTGGTGGAGCAATTACATATTTATTATTTTGGTTCATCTTAGCAATCACTTATACCTTTAAGGGTGGTGTGTATGAAAGATAAAATTTTGATACAGGCTTGGACAGTATATAAATTTAATAAAAATTATTATATTGAATATACTCATTCAATCTATTTAGAAACTCTAAAAAAATACTATAACGAAATACACTTAATCTCTCCTACAAAAACTGTAAATGAGTTAGATACTAAACCTCTTTATAAAATTAACAAAAGTATTGTCGTACATGAACTAGCATATTTCCAAAATTATGTTTATGCTTACAAACATTTTTTTTCCTATTTAAAAATCTATAAAAAGTTAAGTAAAATTAAATATAATACTATTTATACTAGGTTTCCGAGTCCTTTTGGGTGGTTGCAGAAACTCTACTTTAAACAAAATAGAGTTGTTCATTTCGTAGGTGATCCAATAGATACAGTGAAGCAAAACAACAAATTAAATTCTATATTTAAGGTTTTAAAAATTTCTCTTTTTTTGCCTGAGTTTTTTCTTTTTATTTGGGCATGTAAAGGCAATGTAAAGGTTTTTTCGAATGGTCATCATATTGCAGAGAAGTTAAAAAAGTTTAATGTAGCTGTATCCCCATTAATTTCCACAACACTCACTCAACATGACTTTTATAATAGAGATATAAATACTTCATCAAATTGCAATAATTTAATTTATGTTGGTTACTTAAGAAAAGCTAAGGGTGTTAATACAGTTATTGAAGCATTTAAAATTTTGAATGAAAAATTTCCAAATAAATACAATTTAACTATTGTTGGTGATGGTGAAGAATTTGAATATTTAAAAGAATTTAGTGAAAGAAATAAATTAAATATTGTATTTACTGGGCATATTAATAATCGTGAAGAGCTAAATTCAATATTAAGAGCAAACGATATATTTTGCTTTGCAAGTCTTTCTGAGGGATCTCCTAGAGTTATTTTGGAGGCAATCGCAAATAGTTTAAATGTAATTTCAACTCCGGTGGGATCACTACCATATATATTTAAAAATAATGAAGATATACTTTATTTCAATTATTCCGATAGTTTAAATCTTGCTAATTTGATTGAGTATCTTAATGAAAATGAAGCTGTGCGTTCTAAACTTTTAGAAAATAGCCAAGAAAAAGTCAAAAATTTTAAGATAGATAATTTTATAAGGAAAGCATTTGATGCATAAATTATCAATACTTTATTCATGGTTTATTAGATTGTCAACAAAATTTTTACCAGATATACCATCTTTAATGAGATTTCGTGGATTTCTTTATTCATTGATGATGAATGAATGTGGAAAAAACTTCCAGGTTTGCTCAACAGCATATATAAATTCACTTCATACTTTAAAGATTGGAAGCGATGTTTATCTTGCACATAATTGCGTAATTTTGGGAAAGAATGTAACGATTGAAGATGAAGTTTTAGTAGGGCCAAATACTGTGATTGTGAGTGGAAATCATACACTAAAGAATAATTCTTATAGATTTGGTAAATCGGAAATAAAGCCAATTCTAATTGGAAAAGGCTCTTGGATTGGAGCGAACTGCACAATTTTAGCTGGTGCTATTATTCCTACTATATCAGTGATAGCGGCGGGTTCAGTTGTCACTAAGGAACTAGATGAAAGTTATTCAGTATATGCAGGAAGTCCCGCCAGGTTTATTAAGGTAATAGAAAAGACAAGTATAAGTTAGATAATAATTTGAGTGTAAGCAATTTTTTAAAAGTCAAAGTTTTTACTATTAAATCTTATTAAAAACAAAACAGCCGTGCGGTGAATAAATGAAAATTTGGATTATAAATCATTATGCTAGTACCTTAGAAACAGGATTTGGTGGTAGATGGTATTATTTAGCTAAAGAATTCGCAAGACAAAATCATAATGTTAAGATTATTGCTTCTGCTAATCATCATCTGCTAAAGATATACCCTCAACTAGAGGGAAGCGACTATAAAATTGAAAAAAAAGATGGTTTTGAGTTTATTTGGTTGAAGACAGTTAAATATGATGGATCACATAGCAAATTACGAAGAATATTATCAGAAAGAAAATTTAATCAAGCTGCAAAAATGCTTGAAAAAATTTATAGAGGTAAGCCAGATATAATCATTTACTCAATGCCCTCATTGATTGGATATCAAGGTGCATATGCTTATGCAAAAAAAAATAATATAAAAATAATTGCAGATGTACGAGATATGTGGCCTCTAACATTAATTGAAATGGGGGTGCCAAAATATCATCCCTTCGTCATATATTTATCATTTTTGGAAAAGCACGCTTATTTGTCTGCTTCTCATATAATTTCAAATTGGCCATATGCAATTAATTACTTTAATAAATTTGGAATTAAAAATAGTAAATTTAGCTGGATACCGAATGGTTTTTCAATCGATGAATTTAATCAACCGGAAGAATTAGATAATTCAATTATAAGAGCTCTTCCACCAGATAAATTTATAGTAGGCTATGCTGGGACGTTTGGATTAGCAAACGCACTTGAATCTTTCATAAAATGTGCAAGTTTATTAAAAGATTATCCAAAGATCTTATTAGTAATAGTCGGCTCAGGAAAAGATAAAGATGCTTTGATGAAATTAGCACAAGATATGAGTGTTTCAAATTTAGAAATTTTGGATAGGTTAGATAAAAGGCAAATTCCTAGTTTTCTAAAACAAATAGATGCTTGTTATGTAGGTCTTCTTAATATATCTTTATATAAATATGGTAGCTCATTAACCAAACTCCCAGAGTATTTGGCTAGTAAAAAGCCAATAATTTATGCTAGCTCTTCTATTTTTCAACCAGTTGATGAGTATCAAGCGGGTTTAACTGTACCCGCAGAGGATGAGTATGAAATTGCAAAAGCAATTATTGAACTCTATAAGATGAGTAAGGAACAAAGAGAAATTTTAGGTCATAATGGTTATGTTGCAGCTATTAATAATTATGAATACCATAATTTAGCAAATAAAGTGTTAGAAATAATTGATGGTTTGAATTAATGTTTTTTTTCAAAGTATAGTAAATGACAAGGTAAATAGATGAATGAATTTATCCCGTTTTCGCTACCACAACTTGGTGAAGAAGAGATTAATGAGGTGGTAGATTCACTAAAAAGTGGGTGGATCACTACTGGACCAAAAGCAAAGCGATTTGAGTCAGATTTTGCAGCTTATTTAGGTGATGGTGTACAAGCATTAGCTGTTAACTCTGCTACTTCAGGGCTGCATTTAGCTCTTGAAGCTGTAGGCGTAAAAGTTGGGGATGAAGTAATTGTTCCAACTTATACATTTACTGCATCAGCAGAAGTTGTCAGATATTTTGGTGCGCATCCTGTTTTTGTAGATAGCGATCCAAATACATTTAACATTGATGTCAATGCCATTGAGCAAGCAATCACCCCAAAAACCAAAGCAATCATACCTGTACATTTTGCAGGGCTTGCTTGTGATATGGACAAAATTATTGAATTAGCTAGAAAATACAATCTTAAAGTTATTGAAGATGCGGCTCATGCATTCCCAACGAGGTATAAAGATAAATTAATTGGCACTTTAGATACAGATGCGACAGTGTTTAGTTTTTATGCTAACAAAACTATGACTACAGCTGAAGGTGGGATGCTTGTTTCCAAAGATCCAAAAATAATTTTAAGATGCAAAGTAATGAGATTACACGGTATCAGCCGAGATGCATTTGATCGATATCAATCAACAACACCTGCTTGGTATTATGAAATAGTTGCACCGGGTTTCAAATACAACATGCCTGATATCTGTGCGGCTATTGGCATTCACCAACTTAAACGTATTGATGGTTTTTATGAAAAACGTAAAAATATGGCAAAAAAATATGATGAGACTTTAAAAGATTTACCTATTATTTTGCCTCCACAACCAAAAGAGCATTGTACTCATGCTTGGCATATTTATCCAATTAGACTGACTGCTGATTGTAAAATAAGCCGTGATGATTTTATTTCTAAAATGGCGCAACAAGGAATAGGATGCTCAGTCCATTTCATACCTTTACATAAGCAACCGTTTTGGAAAAATAAATATAATCTACAATCATCTAGTTTCCCGGTCGCAGAAGAAATTTATGGCAATGTTGTATCTATTCCATTATTCACTGCAATGACTGATGATGACCAAAATAGAGTGATTAAAGAAATCCATAATGTATTAAATCAAGTTTAAAGTGGATTATTTGGTTAAAGTATTATGAAGAGATTATTTGACGTTGTAGCCGCTACTTGTGGATTAGTAACTTTGTCCCCACTTCTTGTAGGTGTATCAATTTGTATAAAACTAGACTCAGAGGGTGAAGTATTTTTTCGACAAGAACGTGTGGGTAAGGATGGAAAAATATTTAAGATTCATAAGTTTAGGACTATGACCACAAATGCTTATAACGATGGTGGCGGATTAACCATTGGTAATGATAATCGAATAACAAGTGTAGGTCGTTTACTAAGGAAGTTTAAAGTAGATGAATTGCCTCAGCTTATTGATGTGTTAAAAGGTGATATGAGTTTAGTTGGTCCTAGACCAGAAATTCCTGAGTTTATGGTTCTTTATTCTGACGAAGATAGACAAAAAATTTTATCAGTCAAACCTGGTATTACAGACAAAGCTTCAATTGAGTTAATAGATGAAAATGAAATTCTAGCTCAATATGAAAATCCAAGACAGGCATATATTGATGTTATTATGCCTTTAAAAGCTAAATATTATATTGACTATGTAAATAATCAAAGTTTAAAAGGTGATATTGAAATTATACTAAAAACCTTAGCCAAAATTATTTCTAAATGAATACCACAAAAATTTGTATATGAAGTGATTTTATCTTATCGTAGCTTAAATGTTTTAATCGTTGATAAATGATTGGAAATCCTAAATTTTTCAATATTCGACTGCGATCCTAGCCATAAACTTTACTAAGATGATTTGTTTGATAATAGAGCGGGTTATGATATTGAGAAGAGCCAAAAGCTAATACAAGCCTTAGATACGATCAATCATCAGTTTGGCTGAATTTCTCAAAATCATTGCTTAACCCAATGAAACGGACTCCATTATATAAAAGCCATTATGCCGTCAAAACTGTGTTATCAAGCCTTATCAAATTTCACTTTGCTTTTGTTTTGAATCTAATATTTTTTGGAACTCTTCAAGGCTACTACACCAATAAATAGTTTTTTCTAACTCTTTTTGCCCTTCTTCTATCTCTAAAAATGATGGTAAATATTCAAATGTAAAGTTTTCAACTAGCTGGAAATCTGTAGGGTAAGTCATTTTTAATATTTGGAATTCTTTGTTATGTTCGTAAGCCCCCGACCATCCCACCTATTTCACCGTAAACTAAAGCGAGATAATGTCCATGATTTTCAGTAAATGGACATTAACATGGCAACCAACAAACCCAGACGCAAGACCTACAGTGACGAATTCAAAGAATTTCTAG
>RRZT012501817.1_pt1 | contig 12574 bp, 10 predicted proteins | sample 2165551 | NCBI WGS metagenome assembly RRZT01 (sample SAMN10456910, study PRJNA506462) | wastewater metagenome | biome: wastewater; feature: sludge; material: wastewater sludge; isolation source: wastewater sludge with Escherichia coli K12::gfp cells carrying plasmid... | place: USA: Moscow, Idaho... | reverse complement strand
GTCCGGGCCGGCCCTGCGATCCATCGTGCGCGACGCCGACATCATCCTGCTGCCCTACGACTCCCGCGACCAGGTGACCTCCGGCGTGCTCACCGAGGCGGTCGCCGCCGGCAAGCCGGTGGTGTCCACGGCCTTCCCCCACGCCGTCGAACTGCTCTCCAGCGGAGCCGGAATCCTTGTGCCGCAACGTGACCCTTCCGCGATAGCGAACGGGCTACGCCGTCTGCTCACCGAGCCCGGCCTGGCCGCCCAGATGGGGGCGACCTCGCGCGAGCTTGCCAACGCCGTGCTGTGGCCGACCGTCGCCGACCAATACCTGCAGCTGTCAAGCACCTTGCTGGGCGCATCGGCCGCCCGCGTGGTCGCCTGATGCTCCCGGGCCTGGACTACCACCACCTTCGCCGCCTGACCACGCCGCTGGGGCTCTTCGAGCACGCGTTGGGCACCGAGCCGCGCATCGAGCACGGCTTCTGCGTCGACGACGTCGCCCGTGCCCTCGTCGTCACCAGCCGCGACCGGCGCCCCCACGCCGCAGTGCCCGCGCTCGCCGAGGGGTATCTCGACTTCGTCCTGGGCGCACTCGACGCCGACGGCCGGATGCACAACCGCCGCACCGCCCAAGGCCATTGGGCCGACACGCCCAGCACCGACGACCATTGGGGCCGCGGCGTGTGGGCCCTCGGCGTCGCCAGCGTCAGCGGCATGGACGCCGGCTGCACGGCGCGCGCCGAAGCGGGCCTGCGGAGCGCGCTGCGGGCCCGCTCGCGTTGGCCCCGGGCGATGTCGTATGCCGCCCTGGGCGCCTTCGCGGCGTGCGGCCCGCTCGCCGCGGACCCGTACGGACCGCTCGCCCGGGAGGCGCGGGCCCTCATCGCGGACACCCGAACGCTGCTCGCGACGGGGCGGGCGACGGGTCGCACGACAACCCCGCCCACCACAGTGCGGACGACTGGTCGGACGCCGGATTGGCCCTGGCCGGAACGACGCTTGACCTACGCCAATGCCGTTCTACCCGAAGCGCTCATGGTGATCGGGCAGGCCTTGGGCGATGACGTCGCCCTCGACGATGGCCTGACCCTGTTGGCGTGGCTCACCGAGCTGCAACAACACGACGGGCACCTGTCGGTGGTGCCCGCGGGCGGCTGGTCACCCGGAGGCCACCCAACGGCATACCCGCAACAACCGATCGAGGTGGCCGCGCTCGCCGAGGCATCCGGACGGGCCTATGAGATCACCGGTTCGCGCCGCTGGCTCGCGGCGATCGACCAGTGCCGCGCCTGGTTCGACGGCGCCAACGACCTCGGCCTCCCCGTCATGGACCCCGTCACGGGGGGCGGCTACGACGGTCTGGAGCGCGACTCGGTCAATGCCAACCAGGGGGCGGAGTCGACGCTCGCGTGGTTGGCGACCCACCAGATCTCGCTGCTGGCCCGGGTCGAGGCGCACGCATGAGCACCACGAATGTCGCTGCGGCGGGCCCACGGTGGGTGCGCCGCACCCGGCACGTCCTGCGACCTGACCCCGCCCGCGTGGTGAGCTTCATCTTCCTGCCCGGCCAGGAGGTGGCCCTGCAGGGCGGCTCCCGATCACACGCGGTGCTCGAACGCATCCTGGCCCTGTCCGACGAGGAGGTGGAGCAGACCCTGACCGCGACGGCGGGCCGGTTCGGCGCTCGACATCGCGACCTGGAGGCCGAGTGGGAGGTGCACTTCGAGCTCATCGCGCATCGCTTCGCCGCGCCGACCGAGATCTCACGCAGCCGACGGCGACTGGTCGGTGCATTCTTCACGCAGGAGTACGCCATCGAGGGAGCCGCGTTCTTCAACCCGTCGATGGTGCTGCACCCCGACCAATCCGAACTCCCCCACGGTGCAGCGCGATTCGTCCTCTCGGCCCGCGCCGTGGGCGAGGGTCACATCTCCAGCGTGGAGTGGCGCACCGGCGTGCTGGATCTGGCCGGTGAGGTCACTTTCGACCCGCCGCCGGCCACCGCTCATCTGCCGGAGGGCCGACCAACCATCTACTCGCGCAAGCTGTTCGAGCGGATGATGCGCCAGGACGGGGGACGCGGGGCCAACGCCGCCTTCGTGCTCGCCGAGCTCGACGAGCAGTTCTCCCGCGCCGATCTGGACCAGGCCCTGGGCCGGCTGCACGAGCAGTCGCTCACCCGCGGCGCTGCCCGCGGCACGATCGCCCGGCTCGAACGGTTGGCCGCCTGCAACTACACCGTCGAGTTCGCCGCCGATTCGCTGCTGCAGGAGCGAGTCCTGATGCCGCACGGCCCGTCCGAGGAACGCGGCATGGAAGACGTCCGGCTCGTGCGGTTCGCGGACGACCACGGCGGGATCGACTACTTCGGCACCTACACGGCATACGACGGCAGCGCGGTCAACAACCAGCTCTTGCACACCCGCGACTTCCGCAGGTTCGACGTCTCCCAACTCAGCGGCCCCGGCGCCCGGAACAAGGGCATGGCGATCTTCCCCAGGCAGGTCGGTGGACGTTTCCTGGCCCTGTCCCGCGCCGATCGGGAGAGCAACCTGCTGACCTCCTCCACCGACCTGCACCACTGGGTGCACCCCACGGTGCTGCAGGCCCCCTGTCAGCCGTGGGAGATCATCCAGGTCGGCAACTGCGGCTCCCCCATCGAGACCGACCACGGCTGGGTGATGCTCACCCACGGTGTCGGGCCCATGCGCGAATACGGAATGGGTGCAGTCCTGTTGGATCTGCATGATCCGACGATCGTGCGTGGCCGCTTGCGTCGACCATTGCTCACCCCGAACCCGCAGGAGCGCTCCGGCTACGTGCCCAACGTCGTGTATTCCTGCGGCGCGCTGCGCCATGGCGAGCACCTCGTGGTGCCCTACGGGTGCAGCGACTCCTCGATCCGGATCGCGGTGGTCGACCTGCCGGCGCTGCTCGACGAGCTGCGCCGCGACGACGACGGGGCGACCTCATGACGGTCGAGCCCCGGGCCCACACACCGGTGGACGCCCTCGCGCCGGAGCACCCAGGCAGCATCGGCTGGGGGTCCGCGCCGGCCCCGAGTGCTGGCCTCGCTGCTGCAGCCAGCTTCCCCTCGCCGCACCATCAGCCCAAGCCATGGGGGCACGAGGTCATCTTCGCCACGGGCACAGACGGTTACGTCGGCAAGCTCATCCTCGTGCACCCCGGCCACGCTCTGAGCCTGCAGTACCACGAGCTCAAGGACGAGACCATCTGCATGATCTCCGGGGAGGCCGTGCTCGACTACGGACCGTCCGGCGGTGTCTTGGCGAGCCGGGTGATGCGCCGCGGCGACACCGTGCACCTGCCCCCCACCGTCGTGCACCGGATCACCGCACGGACCACCGTGCTGTTCGTCGAAGCATCCACCGCAGCCCTGGGCTGGCAACGCGACGTCGTGCGTCTCAGCGACGACTACGGACGGGCCGGCACCAACCAGACCTGACCGGACCCGATACGGCACCCTGCCGCGCCGGGCCACCCAGCGATGCGCTCACCTGGCCGTGACGAGCCGGCCCGTGCCACTGGCCGCGTCGAGGTCGGTGGCGGCGCCGGAGAACTGCGCGGCATACAGGCGCGCGTAGGCGCCCTGCCGGGCGAGCAGCTCGTCGTGGCTGCCCTGCTCGACGATCCGGCCCTGCTCCATGACGAGGATGACGTCGGCGTCGCGGATCGTGGAGAGGCGGTGGGCGATGACGAAGCTCGTGCGGTCCGAGCGCAGCGCGTGCATGGCGTGTTGCAGCAGCAGCTCGGTGCGGGTGTCGACGGAGCTGGTGGCCTCGTCGAGGATGAGCAGTGCCGGGTCGGCCAGGAACGCCCGGGCGATGGTGATGAGCTGCCGTTCACCGGCCGAGAGGTTGCTGGCCTCGGCGTCGAGCTTCGTGTCATAGCCGTCCGGCAGCGAGTGCACGAAACGGTCGACGTAGGTGGCACGGGCGGCCTCGCGGATCTGCTCCTCGGTCGCATCCGGGCGACCGTAGGCGATGTTGTCACGGATCGTGCCGGCGAAGAGCCAGGTGTCCTGCAGCACCATGCCGATCCGGCCGCGCAGGTCGGCTCGGGTGAGGTCGCGAATGTCCACGCCGTCCAACGTGATCCGCCCGCCCTGCAGCTCGTAGAAGCGCATCACGAGGTTGACCAGGGTGGTCTTGCCGGCCCCGGTGGGACCGACGATGGCGACCGTGTGGCCGGGCTCGACGAGCAGGTCGAGGTGCTCGATGAGGGGGCGGTCCGCGGTATACGCGAAGGAGACGTCCTCGAAACGCACCTGCCCGCGCGGCTCGGTGATCGCCACCGGGGCGGTCGTCTCCGGCTCCTGTTCGGCGGCGTCGAGCACCTCGAAAACCCGCTCGGCGGAAGCGACCCCGCTCTGCATGAGGTTGGCCATGGAGGCGACCTGGGTCAGCGGTTGAGTGAACTGGCGCGAATACTGGATGAACGCCTGCACGTCGCCGAGGCTGATCTGCCCGGCCGCCACCCGCAACCCACCGACGACGGCGATCGCCACGTAGGAGAGGTTCCCGACGAACATCATGACCGGCATGATGATGCCGCTGACGAATTGGGCGCCGAAGGCCGCGTCGTAGAGGTCACGGTTGGTGCGGTCGAACTGCTGCTGCACCTCCCGCTGCCGGCCGAAGACCTTGACCAGCTGGTGGCCGGTGAAGGCCTCCTCGACGATCCCGTTGAGCTCGCCGGTGGCCTTCCACTGGGCGGCGAAGAGCTTCTGGCTGCGCTTGCCGATCTGGGCGGCGACCACCATCGACACCGGGATCGTCACCAGCGCGATGAGCGCCAGCAGCCAGGAGATCCAGAACATCATGCCGAGCATCGCCAGCACGGTGAGCAACGAGGTGACCAGCTGGGAGAGCGTCTGCTGCAACGACATCGCAACGTTGTCGATGTCGTTGGTGACCCGCGAGAGCAGCTCGCCGCGGGGCTGACCGTCGAAGTAGGCCAGCGGCAGCCGCTCCAGCTTGGTCTGCACCTGCTCCCGCATCCGATACATCGCCCGCTGCACGACGCCCACGAGCATCCGGGTGCCGAGCCACGAGATGAGCGCTGCCGCAACGTAGATCGCCAGCACGATGAGCAACACCCTTGCCACGGCGTCGAAGTCGACCCCGGCGCCGGGCACGAAGTCGACCCCGGAGAGCATGTCGGCGAGCCGGTCCTGCCCCTGTGCCCGGGCACCGTCGATGACTTGCTGGCGAGACAGGCTGCTCGGCATCCGGGCACCGATGAGGCCGGCGAAGATCAGGTCGGTGGCCCGGCCGAGGATCTTCGGCCCGACCGAGCCGAGCCCGACCGAGACGACGAGCAGGGCCAGCACGGTGAGCACCTTGCCCTTCTCCGGCGCCCACCAGCCCAGCAGCCGCTTGGCCGAGGGCACGAAGTCGATCGACTTCTCGGTCGGGGTGCCCAGCGCCATATGAGGCGGGCCACCGGTGCGCCGCGGGCCGCGGCGCGCTTCGGCCGCCTTCTCCTCGGCGGTCTTGACACCTTCACTCATCGGGCCACCTCCACAGGTGCGTCGGACGGGCCGGGAGCGTCCTCGGCGGCGCGTTGCGACTCGACGATCTCCTGGTAGGTCGGGCAGGAGGCCAACAACTCGGTATGCCGCCCGCGCCCCACCACCCGCCCGTCGTCCAGCACGACGATCTGGTCGGCGTCGATGATCGTCGAGACTCGTTGCGCGACAACGATGACCGTGGCATCGCGGGTCACCGGCGCAAGTGCCCCGCGGAGCCGGGCGTCGGTAGCGACGTCGAGCGCGGAGAAGGCGTCGTCGAAGAGGAAGGCCTTCGGGCGGCGCACCAGGGCTCGGGCGATGGCCAGCCGTTGTCGTTGCCCGCCGGAGACATTGGTGCCGCCCTGGCTGATCGGCGCGGCCAGGCCGTCGGGCAGCTCGCGGACGAAGTCGTCGGCCTGGGCGATCCGCAACGCCTCCCACAGCTCGTCGTCGCTCGCCTCGGGCCGGCCGTAGCGCAGGTTCGAGGCGACGGTGCCGGAGAAGAGGTAGGGCTTCTGCGGCACCAGCCCGATGTGCGCCCACAGCGCGTCGAGCTCCGCCTCGCGCACGTCGACGCCGCCGACGAGCACCCGCCCGCCGGTGACGTCGAACAGCCGCGGCACCAACCCGACGAGGGTGGTCTTGCCGGCGCCGGTGGAGCCGATGATCGCGGTCGTCTGGCCGGGCTTGGCCTCGAACGAGATGTCCTGCAGCACCGAGTGTTCCGCACCGGGGTAGCGGAACTCGACGTGGTCGAAGACGACCGACGGCGCCGCGTCGAGGGTGGTGAGCGGCTGCTGTGGCGGGTGCACCGAGGGGACGGTGTCGAGCACCCCCATGATCCGCTCGGCGGACACCGCTGCCCGCGGGATCATCATCGACATCATCGTCGCCATCATCACGCTCATGAGGATCTGGATGAGATAGGACAGGAACGCGGTGAGCGCCCCGACCTGCATGTCGCCCTGCTCGACCCGGTGCGCACCGAACCACAGCACCGCCACGCTCGACACGTTGAGCACGAGCATGACGACCGGGAAGACGATCGCCATGAGCTGGCCGACCCCGAGGGTCGCCCCGGTGAGCGCCTCGTTGGCGACGCTGAACCGGGCCCGCTCGTGCGGCTCGCGGACGAAGGCCCGCACCACGCGGATGCCGGTGATCTGTTCGCGCAGAATGCGGTTCACCGAGTCGATCGACTCCTGCATGATGCGGAAGCGGGGCAGCATCCGGCGCAGCAGCAGCCCGACGACGAGGGCCAGCACCGGCACCGCGACAGCCAGCAACCAGGACAGCCCGGCGTCGGTGCGCAGCGCCATGACCACCCCGCCGATCATCATGATCGGCGCCCCGACCATCATCGACAGCGCCATGAAGACGACCATCTGCACCTGCTGCACGTCGTTGGTGGTGCGGCTGATGAGCGTCGGCGCCCCGAACTGCGCCACCTCCCGCGCCGAGAAGTCGACCACCCCGTGGAAGACGTCGGAGCGGGTGTCCCGCCCGAAGCTCATCGAGGTGCGCGCGGCGAGGAACACGGCATACACGCTCGCGGCGATCTGCAGCAGGGAGATGGCCAGCATCCACCCGCCGGTGCGCACGATGTATGCCGTGTCGCCCTTGGCGACGCCCTGGTCGATGATGTCGCCGTTGAGGTTGGGCAGGTAGAGGTTGGCCAGGGTGCTGACCAGCTGCAACACGACGATGATCGTGAGCGCCGTCCGGTGGGGGGCCAGACGCGGGCCGATGAGGCGCCAGAGCATGGGATTCCTTTGTCCAGGTGCCGCTGTCGATGGGGATGTCGATGGGGTATGCCGCGCGAACGACTCTCGTGGGTCACGCAGGGAGAGGGTCAACCGGTGGTGCCGTCGCCGGGTCGGGTGCCGGTTCGGCGAGCACGCCGTGCAGCAGCAGGTCGACGATCTCCGAGGGTGCGGAGCGGGGCCACGGGCTCATCGGGTGCACGCTCATCCAGGACAACGCCCCAATGAGCGCGACGACCTCGTCGACGCTGCGACGCAGCCGCCCGGCATCCGGAGCCAGCAACTCGGCGGCCCGCTGGCGCGCTCGGGTCTGGCCGGCTTCGTCAACCAGGGCCCGCACGTCGCCGAGGCGATCCCGGTCACAGGGCCGGCCGAAGGCCGTGAGCACCGCCATGATGCGTCGTCCAGCAACCTGATTGACCTCGACGAGCTGGGTCAGCCGGGTGGCCAGGTCGAGCTCGGGGCGGATCTGCGCGAGCTCCTGCTCGAGCACCGTCGTGTCGAAGACCCGCTGCGCCGCCGCGACGAGCAGGTCGTCCTTGCTGTCGAACACCCGGAAGATGGTGCCCTCGGCGACCCCGGCGGCCGCGGCGATCTCGCGGGTGGTGACGTCGAGCCCGCGCTCCACGACCAGCGGCAGGGCCGCCTGCAGCAGCGCGGCACGACGATCCTCACGGGACAGGGCGGGGGCACGGGACGACACCCGGACAGCGTAGATGAGTGAGTGCTCACTCACAAGTGCGGCCTCGGAGGCGTGGGCCGGGCGCGCGTCGGAGGTTCGGGCAGGGTGGGGTGGGGTGGCCGACGCTGAGACTCTGCACGCGGATTGCGTGCAGAGTCTCAGTCTCCGGCAGCCCGTCGGTCTCGGTCCTCGGCTGCCCGCCGACGGCGCCGCCGGTCCGAGACGACGAGGGCCAGCAGGGCGCCCACCATGAGCAGCAGTGCGACGCGGGAGATCCACAACAGCAGGGGGTTGTGCACGGCATACCCGGGGTGGGACATGCCCAACTGCACGAGTGCCATCGCCTGCCCGGACGCGAGGGCGCTGCTCGGCGCCCCGGGCAGCGCGTCAAGCGCCAGCGTCAGGGTGACGGCGTCGACGGGCAGCAGCAGGAAGAAGAGTGCGACGAAGACGCGATCGAGCCGGGTCGGCGGTGCGGATCCGGGCGCGGCGCCGACCTCGCCGAGGCCTTCAACCGAGTGCACCGAGTGCACCGAGTGCACCGGGTGCACCGGGTGCACCGGGTGCACCGAGAGGGTCGGCGACCGCCCGGACCGCACCGCCTGCGCGGGCGTGGGCGTGGGCGTGGGCGTGGGCGTGGGCGTGGGCGTGGGCAGCATCGGGTAGGGCACCTTGCGGCTGCCGGCCAGCAGATACCACGGGTGCACGAGCAGCATGACGACGACCAGGCTGAGCGCGATCGTCGCGGCGCCCAGCACCAGCCCCAGGGCGACCACCGACAACCACGTCCAGTCCGGCCTCCGGGAGCCCGCGACGGTGAGCGGGAAGGACAAGCACCCGGCCAGCGCCTGCACGGTGAACAGCAGCGCCAGCCCGGAGCGCGGCGCCGCCGACCGAGGCCACCACAGGGCCAGCCCGAAGGCGAGCAACCCGGCCAGCACCAGCCACAACCCCGCCAGGCTCGCGGTTGCCGCGAGGATCCATCCGAGCACGCTGCACAACACCGCGACCCAGAATGCCGGTCGCAGCGGGCGGGACGGCAGCCCCCAGGCGTGCCGCCGACTCGAGACCATGGCACGAGTATGCCAGTGCTGAGTAGACAGTCTGTCTAGATAGATCTAGTATCTAGATATGACTGCTATAGAGGCGAGTGCCGAGCCTGGCATCGCCACCGGCGCGCAGGGCCCACCCGGGCCCTGGCCCAGTGAGTGGCTGCGAGGGGTGCTCGAGCTCGCGGTGCTGCGCGCCATGGCCGACGGGCCGACCTACGGGTATGCCGTGGCCGCGACCCTCGAACGGGCCGGTTTCGGATCGCTCAAGGGCGGCACCCTCTACCCCTTGCTCGGCCGGCTGGAGCAGGCCGGGCACGTGCGCACCCATTGGCAGGCCGGCGAGGGCGGGCCGGGGCGCAAGTACTACCAACTCACCGAGGCCGGCCAGCGGCTCGTCGAGCACAACAGCGCAACATGGACGGCGTTCGCCACTGCGGTCACCCGCTTCCTCGCCCTCCCGGCCGAAGTCACCGACCCGCTCCCCCAGAGGTCGGCTCACTAGCCGATCACCCTCCCATCGTCTTCACACAGAGAGGCACGACGGTGCTCGATCCGCGCAAGACCACCCTCCCTCGGGCCTGGGCGACCGACTTCGTTCTGGCACTGCGCACCCGCGAAGTGACCGGCACCGCGATCGGCGCCGCGCTACGCGAGGCCGAGTCGCACTGCGCCGAGAGCGGGCAGAGTCCACAGGAGGCGTTCGGTGACCCCGCGGCATACGCCGAATCGCTGACCCACCTGCCCCGCACCGTCGAATCCTCCGGCGGCAAGGTCGCGGCGCTGGCCCCGACTTTGCTCGGCCTGACCGGGCTGTTCGTGGCATTGGCCACCGTCGATGCGTGGCGGGCCGGGCGGGCCGTCGGCGTCCCGCTGGGCACCGTGCTCACCCTTGCTGTGCTCACCACCTTCACCCTCACGGTGCTCGGGCGACCGGCGCTGTTGCGTAGCCGATGGTGGTTCACCCTTGTCGCGGGCCTCACCTTGCTGGTCGCGACGGCCGCCCTGGCACTGGCCACGGCGCCGCTGCTCACCCTGCCCGTGGGCGTCGGCGCGACATACGCACTGGCTGCGCTGGCCGCTTCGACGTGGTGGTCGCTGCGGTCCGGGCGGATCGACCCGATCAATGATCCGCTCGATCCCGTTGCGGGCCAAGGGCGCACCGCTGAGCTCCTGTTGGCCTGGACGCTGCCGCTGGGCACCGCCGTCGCGGTGGCCATCGCGCTGCTGCTGCCTGGGCGCTGAGCGCCGGAGCCGGTGGCGCCGGCGACAGCTCAGCAGCAGCGTGCCCGAATGCGGCTCAGGTCGTGAGGAAACCGTCCCGCACCAGCGCGGTGAGGATCGGCAACGCGGTGGCTGCGGTCTGCTCCGGGTCGGTGTCGAGCAGATGGCTGATCGCATCGAGGGCGGCGCGCGCGGTCAGCGTGCCGTCGCACACCCCCAACAGTGCTGCGCTCACCGTGTCGAGGTGCACGGTGCGGCGCAGTCCGCCGCCCTGACGCGCGACGATGACCGTCGGATCCTCCGCGCCCGGCACGGCATGACGCTCCTCGGTCACGTCGGCGGCGACGAGCCAGGCGGTGTCCAACAGGTGCCGCTGGCCGCCCTGCGCGATCGCGGTGCGAGCGGCCAGCCCCGCGCTCACCGCCTGCCCGACCCCGGGAGCGACCGCGGCCGCATGCTCGTCGAGGTCGACGAACACGGCCCGTTCCTGCGCGGGCCGCTGCAGGGTGACCACCCCGAAGCCGATGCCCTCGACGTCGCGGTCGGCGAAGTCGGCCAGCCACGCGGCATACATCGTCTCGTATGCCGCGGCGCCCTGCCGTTGCCCCGCGTCGCGCGCCCACAACTCGGCATACTCGGCCGGGTCTTGCACGTCGCGTTGGATGACCCAGGCGTCCAGGCCTGTGCCGGAAAGCCATTCGCGCCACCGGTCGCGCCAGTCGGCGCCCCGGCGGATCTCCCAGTTGCCGAGGAACTGGGCCACCCCGCCGGGCTCGAGGTGCTCGCCGACCGTGCGGACAAGAGCCTCGACGACGCCGTCGCCGACGAGTCCGGCGTCGCGGTACTCGTAGTGCGGGACCCCGGGCGTGCGGGGCGTGATGACGAACGGCGGGTTGCTCACGACGAGGTCGTAGCGTTCACCGGCGACCGGCTCCAGCAGGCTGCCGCGGCGCAGGTCGACCGTGACCCTGTTGAGGGCGGCGGTGAACCGGGCGAAGGCCAGCGCGCGCTCGGAGGTGTCGGTGCCGACGATCTGGGCGCAGTGCCCGGCCAGGTGCAGGGACTGCACCGCACTGCCCACACCGAGATCGAGCGCCTTGCCGGCGGGGCGGCGGATCGTCCACTCGGCCAACGTTGTCGAGGCGTTGCCGACCCCGAGCACGTGGCTCTCGGACAACGGGCGGCCGGTCGCGATCTCGGAGAGGTCGGAGGCCACCCACCAATCGTGGGTCTCATCGGCATACGGGCGCAGATCGCAGGTGGCCCGCAGGTCGGCGCCCTCGGCGCGGGCGAGGCCGAGGCGGACGGCGCCGTCGGCCCGCAACGTCGGCAGGGAACGATCGGCGTCATCCCATGCCACCGGGAAACCGAGCCCGAGCAGCCGCGCCAGCACCGCCACCGGCTCCCGCCGGTCGCGGGTGGCCAGGTCGGCGGGCAGGCGCTGTTCCCGATGCAGAGCGCCGGCTGCGACCGGACCGAGCACCTGCTGCACCCCATCGACCGTGTATGCCGCGGCGGCCAGGTCGGCGCGCAGCCGGGCCAGCAGGTCGGGGTCGGGGGTCGGCGGAGGGGTAGCGGTCGGCACGGGCTCAGCCTAGGACCTGCCCGATCCGGCACAGCCCACGACAACACGACGCCGACAACACGACGCCGCCATGGCGGGGACGTGCCGACCGGCGTCGCAGGGTGCGACACCGGAGGGCGCCTCCGCCATGGCGGCATCCTCACGAGCAAGGCCGGGACCAGTCGGACCTGCCCGCTCACGCAGACTCGGGCGAGCCTGCGGGTGGTCCAGGGTTGGACCGGCAGCGCTCGGTCAGTGCGCTGCCTTGTCCTCGTCGAAGGAGACATGCACGGACTCGTGCACGTCACTGCCACCGATGGCCAGGTCACGCCGCTTGGAGACGGTCACCGCGACGAGGATCACGACGAACGCAACGCCCGCGATGCCGTAGCGGATGCCGTTGTTGGCACCGTTGCCGAGGGTCAGCCCGACGATGGCCGGGGCGACGAGCACCGACACCAGGTTCATCACCTTGATGAGCGGGTTGATGGCCGGGCCGGCGGTGTCCTTGAAGGGGTCACCGACCGTGTCACCGATGACCGTGGCGGCGTGCGCCTCGGAGCCCTTGCCGCCGAACTTGCCGTCCTCGACGAGCTTCTTGGCGTTGTCCCACGACCCACCGGAGTTGGCCAGGAAGACGGCCATCAGGCAGCCGGAGGTGATCGCCCCGGCGAGGAAGCCAGCGAGCGCGCCGATGCCCAGGCCGAAGCCGACGACGATCGGGGTCATCGCCGCGAGCAGACCGGGGGTGGCCAGCTCGCGCAGCGAGTC